>Ga0102937_1001280_pt1 | contig 11444 bp, 5 predicted proteins | sample SalPonR2_B_D1_MG_FD_78213 | JGI IMG/M metagenome (GOLD analysis project Ga0102937, IMG submission 78213) | Salt pond soil microbial communities from South San Francisco under conditions of wetland restoration - Salt Pond MetaG R2_B_D1_MG | ecosystem: Environmental > Aquatic > Marine > Intertidal... | reverse complement strand
GATCGCGCAGACCCTCGACCCGGCCAGCACCGACACACACCCGCTCAGCGACGCCCACCCCCGAACCGCACCGACAGACACGTCAATCCACCGTCCATCTTCCGGAACTCGCTCATCGCCAGCTCGACGACCGCGAGCCCGCGCGCGCGCAGGCGTCCAGCCATCGCCGGATACCCCGCCGGCACCAGTACCCGATCGTTCACCCGCAACACGTTCGCCGCGTACTCCTCGCCGTCGGGAACGACCACGCGATCGAACTCCGCGAACGCCGGCTCGTGGGCGAACTCCGCGGTCAGGACCAGCGTGTCGTCCGACACCGCGTTCACGCTCGACTTCAGATGCAGACCCGCACCGACCGGCACGGTCACGCACGAGAACCCCTGCGGTTCGACGATCGCCCGCAACTGACGTGCGCCGGCGTCGTTCGTCCGCTCCGACCGCCCCACGAACACGCGATCGCCGACGGTGAGCACGTCGCCGCCGTCGAGGGTGCCGGGCGCTTCGATGTCGACGACTGGGCCGAAGCGTTGCAACGCCTCGCCGACGGCGTCGATCTCTCCGCGCCGTTCGGGAGCTCCGGGCCGCGTGCGCACGATCACCTCGGGCGTCACCACGGCGACGTCCTCGACGAAGTGGGCGTCGGGATGGTCGGGCAGTGGGTCGAGCACGGTCGCGTCGACGCCGGCGTCGCGCAGGGCCGCGGCGTAGGCCTCGAACTGCTCGCGTGTGCGCGCGGGGTCGGGGCGGCCCTCGTCGGCGGTGGTCAGACCGTCGGCGACGGTCGGGGCGGGGCGGCGCAGGAGGGCGTGGGTGATCATGGGTGACTCCCGGGCAGGTCGGGCGGGTCGGTAGGCACGCGCACCCTGGGCGGGCGCGATCGCCGCGGCGTCATCTGTTCCCCCTTCGTTCCACGGGAAGGAACGGCGTGCGGCGGTGAAGGCCGCGATCACGACTTCACGCGTGCGTGATCGTGCTCCCGCTGGCGAGGATCGCAGACGGCTCCCCGGTCTCGAACCAGCACGCCGCGCCGAACCCGACGCGCCGGGTTCCAGCGCGGAACGTCCCCGATCCGTCCCCGGTCTCTTGCCGTGGGGCGTCCCCGGGAGCATCCATGAGCATGGAACTTCCCTTTCTCGCCTGGGTCCTCTTCGGTGTCATCTCGGCCGTCGTCGCGTCGAACAAGGGGCGCAGCGGCTGTGGGTGGTTCCTGATCGGCATCCTGCTCGGACCCTTCGGGCTGATCTTCGCACTGCTCGTCCCGCAGGACCAGGGGGCGCTGGAGCGCGAAGCGCTTTCGACGGGCGCCATGAAGAAGTGTCCGCACTGCGCGGAGTTGATCAGGGCCGAGGCGACGAAGTGCCGCTACTGCGGCGAGCGGGTCTGAGCGTCGACGAGAGCCCACTTTCGGCGCGGAACATCCCCAGGTGTCACCGGGCCGACCCACCCGGCCGTCCGGGGCACGGTCTTGCGGGCCCCGGCCTTCGCGGCCCCGACCTCGGCCACCGCCACGGCCACCGCCACGGCCACCAGCCCGGCCACAGCCCCGGCCCCGGTCACCGCGGTCCTGGCCACCCCTCTGTGATTCCCGCCGCCCCGCCGCGTCCCACCCTCCGGACCCAGAATCCCACCGATCCGTCCGGAGGCCCCATGCATCGAGTCCATCGCGCCCTGGCCGTCTGTCTGCTCGCGGCGGCGGCCGCCCCGCTCGTCGCGCCGAGTGTCCACGCCCAGACTCCCTTCGTCGCGGCCCAGCCCTACTACCTGGGGCCGGGCAGCACGTCGGGGGTCGGGGTCGACGCGAGCTTCCAGAACTTCCTGATCGATTCCGACGGCGACGGGCAGATCGAGCCCGGCGAGGCCTCGCACCCGGTGCCGCTGGCCTTCACGAACACGGTCGCCAACTCTCAGTACCGGTTGTCGCCGAGTCGCAAGCACCTCGTGCTGTTCGGTTCGGCGCTGAACGGACCGTGCACGGGCCAGCGCTCGTACTACGTCTATCGGATCCCACCCACCTCGGGCGATCCGCTGGAGATCGCGGGTCCGCCGATCTGCGTGGACACGAGCGAGGCCTTCGTCGGCTTCCACGATCCCGGGCCGGGCGGGTCGAACGACCTCTTCTTCGTGGTCGAGACGAGCGATCCCGCACTCGAGCAAGAGGTCTGGTTCAAGCGCCTGGCCGACGGCACCACGAGCGCGGGCTCGTTCCCGCTGGACCGCAGCGTGGGCGAGGTGACCTTCGCGCCGAACGGGATCGCCGCCTTCGTGCAGTACGACGTCGACGGCACGGACAACCTCGATTCGTACCAGATGTTCGAGTTGTGCAGCGAGGACGTGGGCAGCTTCGTGGGGCCGTCGAGCGGATCGGTGGTCGACGTCACGGGCGGAGGCGTGGCGACGGCGGCCCTGGTGAACGCCACCGATGCCATCGTCACCCGTGCGAGCGACCAGGCGCAGATCGCCACCTACACCCTGGACGACTGCAGCGGTCCGGCGCCCGCCACGGGTGCGTGCTGCCTGGAGGACGGCACCTGCAGCCCGGGCATGACCGAAGCCGGTTGCCTCGACGCCAACGGCACCTGGCAGGGCGCGGGCACCGACTGCGTGGGCGTGGACTGTCCGGAGCCGCCAGCGGTCGAATGGGCCCTCGGCGCGAGCGGTCCGTCGACGGCGGTCGCCCCGGGCTCGATCACGTACACCATCGACTACGCGAACACGGGCGACCTCGACGCGGGCGGGGCCACGCTCACGGCCAACGTCCCGTCGAACGCCACCTTCGCGAGCGCGACGGCGGGAGGGACCTTCGATGCCTTCACCCAGCGCGTGACCTGGAACCTGGGCACGGTCGCCGCCGGCGGCTCGGGCCAGGTGAGCTTCACGGTCGACGTCGACTGCGGGGTCGAGACCGTCCTGTTCAGCCAGTACTTCGTGCAGAGCACGGCGCCGACCACGCTCACCTTCGGCGCGAACAGCACCAGCACCGCGGTCAGCAGTGGTGGAGGGGGCGGTCTCGACGTGTTCGTGAGCAGCGCGCCCGACTCCAACCGGCCCCCGCGCGACGGGGACACGGTCACGCACACGATCACCATGGTCGAGACCGACGGGGTGGCCCGCCCGGGCGCGCGGCTGAACTTCGGCGTGGGTGTGGTGTGGACCTACGACGCGACACTCGACGCGGCCGGCGGTACGGTCACGCCCTCGACGTTCTGGTTCCAGTGGATGGGAGACATCGCCCCGAACGACACAACGCGCGTGGTCTTCCGGACGCGCGTGCCGGACTGCCGGCAGTCGTTCCAGACAGAGGACGCCCTGAACAATGGCTCGCCGATCACGGTCCTCGGCGGATGCGGGCCGCCGATCGGGCAGGCCTCGCCCGACACGGTGGCGTTGGCGCCGGTGCCGGTCCGGGCCACGTACGAGATCGCCGGCACCGGGCCGGTGGTGGCGGCGCCGATCGGCGGCGACACCGCCCTCGCGCGTCGCGGGGGCTCGATCGAGTTCGCGGCCCGCGCCGAGAACGTGTCGGCCGCGTCGCAGGACAGTGTCGTGCTGCGCTTCCAGGTGCCGTCCGGGCTGATGGCTTCGAACGACCCGCCCTGGATCGGCACGCCTCCGGTGGGCGCAACCTGGGATGCCGCCACTGCGACCGCTTCGTGGACGGGACCGCTCGCCTCCGGTGCCTCGGTCGCGCTCCGCGTCGGGATGGACGTCCCCTCCGACGCCCCTTGCCGGACCGCGCTGAACGCCGAGGTCGGTTACGGCAATTGCAGCGACTCCGGCCGCGACGGACTGTGGTTGCTCCCGGTCGACGAGCCCTACCAACAACCCCACGTGATCAGCATGACGCCCTTCAACGGGCTGTGGAGCTACCGCCCCGGCGTCGACACCGAACAACGCGAATACCTGTGCGTGCTCCCCGAGATCCAGACCGGTCTGGCGGCGGGAACCGACGGCGACATCTGGGTCGCCGGCACGCCGACGTTCCGTTTCGATCCCGGTAGCCTCGACCTCGAGTTCGTGGACGGTGGGATCCTGGCCGACAGTCTGGGCATGTTCACGGCCGAGGACGTGACGGTCGATCCGAACAGTGGGGTGGTGTACTTCTCGGGATTCCGGGCCGAGCCCGGCCCCGTTCGCTACCCGCGGATCGGCTCCTACGATCCGGCCACCGGCGGGACAGCGATTCTTCTCGACGAGACCGAACCACGCACGCACTTCGAGGTGCGGGGCATGGATGTCCTGCCCGACGGCCGGCTGGTCGCGATCACGGCCGCCGGACTCCTGGTGATCGATCCCGTGGCGCCTTCCACACCGACGATCTGGACCGATCCGTCGTGGAACAGCGGTGTCGGCCCGCTCGCGGTGGCGGCGCGCGACGACGGTCTGGTCTACGTGGGCGAGATCACGCCGGCAGCCACCGACCCGAAGGCGATCCGTGTCTTCGATCCCGACGCGGGTCAGGTCACCCCGTACGTGGCCGACCTGACCGATGCCTTCCCGCTGGGCGTGGTGATCTTCGACTTCGACGTCGACGCGAATGGCCGATCCTGGGCCGCGACCGGCTCCCCGGTGCTGATCGAGGGGGACCCGAACGCGGGGGTCCTCGATCTGGCCAACGGCAGCCTGGCCTCGGACCAGGCGCTGATCTGGTTGCCGGGCAGCACGGCGACCGCCGTCGACGACGACACGATACCCGGCGTAGCGCGCCCGCAGACCTTCGCCCTGCGCACGCCGACGCCCAACCCCTTCAACCCGCGCACGACGATCGCCTTCGAGCTGCCGCGCACCGCGCAGGTTTCGATCGACCTCTACGACGCCCGTGGCCGGCTCGTGCGCACCCTGGTCGACGGCGAGCGCGCCGCCGGGGACCACCGCGTGATCTGGGACGGGACCGATGACCAGGGCCACGGTGTGTCGTCGGGTGTGTACTACGTGCGCATGCTCGGCGGCGGAAAGCGCTTCGTGCAGAAGGCGGTGTTGCTGCGCTGAGCGCCTGTCCTGGGGCCGGGCTCCCTCGAATCGGCCCGGCCCCATGATGCACCATCACCAGTAAAGCGTGTCCTCGACCTCGAATTCCGTGATCTCGGGCCGGGGACCGGCCGCTTCGATTCAGTCCGCACGCGGACCGGACGATGGGTCCATTCACGTTCCCGGACTCGTCCACCGATCGAAAGGCTGCGGTCATGGTCGCCACCCTTCGTCTCTTTGCCGCCGTCGCGATCGTCCTGGCGGCGAGCCCCGCGTCGAGCCAGCGCACCGCCGAGATGATCGCCCCCGATCTCGCGGCCCACGGGATCACCGTGGAGGGATCCTACGTTTGGGATCTCGCCGGACCGGCCTCCGGCGCCGAGTCCGCGCTCTGGTTCGGGCAGGGTCTGTTCGACCTGATCCTGGGCTACGAGCGGGCGTCCGCGTTCGGTACTTTCGGCGCCGTTCTCGACCTGCAGGCGCACCACGGGGCTGACCCCAGCCTGCTGGCCGGTGATCTCCAGGCGTTCGACAATCAGGGAGCCGAAGGCTTCGAGCGCATCGCGGAGTTCTTCGTCGAGCTCTCGACGCGCGCCGAACGCCTGCGCGTGAAGGCGGGCAAGATGGACGCGAACGGCGAGTTCGCCGCACCGGACAACGCGGGCGATTTCGTGAACAGCTCCATGGGCTTCAGTCCCACGATCGCGGGCATGTCGAGCTACCCCGACAACGGCTTCGGCGCGGTCGTGGCCGTCGAAGGTCCGTCGGCGCTCTCGCTGCGCGCCGGCGTGTTCGATGCCGGGGAGCGGTCCAATCCCGATGGGCTGGAGATGTCGTTCGAAGACGTCACCTTCATGGTCGAGGCGAACCGCAGCTGGGAGGCCCGCGGTGGCGGGCGTCTGGGTCTGGGGTGGTGGCAGCTCACCGCGGATGGCGTCGACACCGACGGCAACGCCTTCGACGCGATCGACGGCGTCTACCTGACCTTCGACCAGACGCTCTGGATGCCCGACGGCGACACCCGTGGCCGTGGGCTGTCGGTCTTCGGTCAGTGGGCCCACACGCCCGACGGCGTCGTCGAGATCGACGACCACGCCGGGGCCGGTCTGCTGTGGACCGGTCCGTGGACCGCGCGTTCCGCCGATGCGGTGGGCCTCGGCTGGACGCGCGCGGGGGTCGATCCGCGCTACGGTTTCACGGCCTCGGCCGAAGCGGCCTACGAGGTCTTCTACCGGGCGCAGGTCACGTCGCAGATCGCCGTGCAGCCGGACCTGCAGTTCGTGACCGACCCGGGCGGCGATGCCGAGGCCGACGCGGTCGTGGCCACCACGCTCCGCGTGATCGCAACCTTCTGACCGCATACGACGACGGAGGCCGGACCCACCCGGGCCCGGCCTCCGCACGGATCCGACACCCGGTCGGAATCACTGCACCAGCGTCACCCGCTTCGACGCCACGTAGTCGTTGGCCTGCAAGCGAACGAAGTACACGCCGGCGGCCAGGGCCCGCCCCCCGTCGTCGCGGCCGTCCCAGTGCATGGTGTAGCGGCCGGCCGGACGCATCTCGTCCTCGAGCTGACGCACCCGGCGACCGCGCGCGTCGTACACGGCCAGGTCAACGCGTCCGGGAACGGCCAGGCCGAACTCGAAGCTCGTGCGTCCGCCGAAGGGATTCGGCGCCATGCGGCCGAGCGAGTACTGGAACCCACCGTTCGCGGGCGGGTCGACCGAGGTCGAGATCTGCACGTCGACGGTCGCCTCGGCCATCAGGGCCGGAGCCCCACGACCGTTGGCGTCCCACAGCGCGTACAGGTCGTCGCCGGCCGTGTTCGTGGTGTTCTCGTCGCGCAGGAACAGGATGTATTCCTTGCTCACGGCCTGGTAGTACACGCGCACGGTGGCGGTGGCGGTGCCGGCCGGCAGCACGTAGTGGGTGTCGTCCCAGTACTGGCCGTCGGCGTAGGTCGCGGCCACGGGCGGCATCTGCAGGTCCTGGAAGGCCTGGTTGGTGAAGCCGCGTGGCGGTATGCGGTTGTCCTTGTACGTCGAGTCGTTCAGCACGAAGTGGAACGACGGGCCGGCGGGCAGGTTCAGCGCCTCACCGAGCGCCGGACTGAACCCGGGCTTGATCTCGTAGATCTTGATCTGGTCGTCGTAGGTCAGATCACCCGAGGTGAAGTCGAAGGCGCCCGACGTGAACACCACGTCGCCGTCGGTGTTGCGTCCTTCGACCTGGATGAAGATCCGGCGGCCCTCGGGATAGCCCGTGGGCAGCTTGTGTCCGGTGTCGTTGGTGATGCGCACGTCGACGCCGTCGTCGGCCGCGGTCACGTCGAGTTGGATCGCCTTCTCCAGGGTCTCCTGTGCCCGGATCTTCGAAGCCTCGAGCTGGGCCACGTCGACCTCGTCCGGATACGCGTCGGCGATCATGTCCTGCACGAAGGTGTTGCCCCCGGTCATGTCGTGCAGCGGAAGATCCGTGCGCACGGGCGCATCGGGATCGTTCGCACCCACGCCGGTCACGTCGCGCATGTGGCAGTCCTGGCAGGTCTCGACCACGCCGCCGTACTGCGGAAGGTCCACCCCGCCGGCGGCGAAATCGCTCGCCTTCCACTCGCTGTAGGTGCGCTCCACCGGACCCATCTGCGACTGGTCCATGGTAGGATGCGCGGCGTCGAACTCGTTCGGCGCGTAGTCGTCCTCGCCGACCTTGCTGAAGGCCGGGTTGCTGACGTCGTGGCAGGTCCCGCACAACTCGCTCGAGCGGTGGAAGTTCGACTCGAGGACGGGGTGGCCGGTGTCCAGGGCATCGGCGTAGGGGCCGCGCTTCGGAGCGGTCGGCGCCATGACGTACTGCCCACTGGTGTACTGGGTCGGCACGTCGTCGAGGTCGGCGAGGATCCCGGCGTCCTCGGCCGGGCTGACGCCATCGACGTAGTTCCAGTCGACGAGCTTGTGGCAGAAGTCGCACGAGATGCCCTGGCGGTCCTCGGCGGTGAGGCTCTCGCCCGAGGTGTCGATCGAGCGTCCGGCCAGCCAGACGCGCGGCGCGTGGCAGCGGATGCACAGGTCACCGACGGCCGGCGCGTCCTTTTCGGCCACGGCGAGGCAGGCCAGGAACAACGGATCGCGCGCCGATTGCGCCATCATGCTGCCGCGCCAGTTGGCCCACGGTTCGACGGCGGTGTCGTAGTTACCGTGGCAGGTGGCGCAGTTGTCGTCGGGGTCGGCCAGCACAGGGCCCTCGAAGGGCTGCGTGCCCGGCAGGTCGACGTCGCGCAGCGTGGTCGGCACGCGGCCGTCGGGCGCGGGGCCGATGGTGAAGGTCGACGGGCTGTCGCCGGATCCCTCGTTGCCGGCGCTGTCGGTCGCGATCACGCGGACGAGTTGGCCGGGGCCGGGGCGGCTCGGCACGAACCAGTCGTAGCTGCCGGTGTCCGACAGCCCGAAGCTCGCGGCCTTCCACGTGAGGCCGCCGTCGTCGGAGTGCTCCACGAGCACCGACGCGATGTCGCTGGCGTCACTGGTGGTCCACGTCACGGCCACGGTGCTGTTCGGAGTGAGCGTCTCGCCGCCGCTGGGGAAGGTGACCGTCACCAAGGGCGGATCCTCGTCCACGGTCGCCGACGGCGTGACGTGGGGGGAGATCTCGGCCAGCGGGATGTTCACCACCGACGCCAGGTCGTCGTTGCTCAGGCCCGGGAAGGTCGGAGTGTTGGGGAAGTTCACCGTGTCGGTGATCTCGGTCAGGTTGTCGTGGCCGTCGGTGTCGGGATCCTCGGTCTCGATCGCCACGAAGGCCTCGGCGCTCGACAGGCCCTGCGCGCGCAGGGTCTCGACGCGGCTGCCGTACCAGTTGCGCGGACCGCCGCCGTTGAAGTCGTAGTGGCATGCCCCGCAGTGGGCGGAGTTGCTCGGCAGGACATCGAGTGCCGAGCCCTCGGCACCGGGGTAGGTCGAGAAGAAGTCCCGACGGATCGGATTCTTGGCCTGGGCGTCGGCCGCGACGATCAGCAACACGGCCACACCGAGCAAGGAGACGAAGCGACGCACGGGGGTCCTCCTCCGTGGAACGGGAACGCTCGCCTCGCTGGGGAAGTTGTCCGGGCGCGATCGGGCAAGGAGACGTGAAGTCGTCGATCAGCCTAGGGCACCGGCGTTCCGAACGGGGGCTGCGGATTCGTGATGGCGGGCGAAACGGCCAGAGGCCGTCGGTTCCGGGCATCTGGGCCAGGAAAATAATGCATGATCACCAGTAGCCCCGCGTCGTGTCGCGCCGTCCGGAACCGTTCTCGGAAAGCTTCGGAGCCGAGGACCCGCGAGGGGCCGAGACTGATCCGTTCGCACCACCGCCATCCTTCCGGGATGCCGGAAGAAATCGTGCCGCTCGTGGGCGACGATGGGACGCACGAAGGCGCCTTCCGCGGTCCGGCGGCGGGAGCCATCCGTCCCGTCCTCCGGAACACGCCGGGGGTTCGGTTGGTGCGTCGGCTACAAGTCATGACATCACAACAGCTTGAGGGCTTGGTGCTCGTCGGACGCATGCAGTGCGGACCCGGAACCCCCGAACCCCGTGCCGACGGCCCGCAGGTGGACCGGTTCTTGAAGTGCGTCATCGCAGTTGGAATCCGCGCCTGTTCCCCCCGGCGCGCGGTCGCACCGTGCAGAGCCGGGGTTCACGTGCCCGCCCACGACGAGGATCCGGTCTCATGAAGAATCTCCCCCTCTCGGTCAAACTCATCGGCAGCTTCCTGCTGGTCGCCCTGATCACCGTCGGTGTGGGTATCGTCGGATTGAACGGGGTGAGGTCGGTCAGCAGCGAGCTCGACGACGTGGCGAACGTCTCGATGCCCAAGGCCGAGAGCCTCACGATGATGGAGGCCGAGCTCAACGATCTCGTCGCGGTGCTGAACACCAGTCTCAGCCCGTGGCTCTCGCACGACGAGCGCGAGGCGATCGACGACCGCATCGATGCCATTCGCGTACGGTACGGTGGTGAGATCCGTCAATACGAGGAGCTGCCGCACACCTCACGCGAGAATCAGCTCTGGACCGAACTGCAGAGCCGTATGGCCGATTGGGCGAAGATCAACGACGAAGCCCTGGCCCTGAACCAGCAACTGCTCGAAACCGACATCCTCGATCCCGCCGGACTGCAACGCGACCTGCAGAAGTTCCGTGGCGACCACTACAAGGTGGCCGACGCAGTGGCGCGGCTGTTGGAGGACGGGACCCGGTTCGAGGGCGGCGGCGACCCCACGGCCTGTGCCTTCGGGCGCTGGAGCGCTGCCTACGAGACCGAGAACCCGGAGATCGAGGCCGCACTCACCGCGATCGCCGGCCACCACGACGAGTTCCACGAGACCATCGAGGCGATCAAGACGAACCTTGCCGCCGGTCGTGATGCAGCGGCCGACGAAGCCCACGAAGAACTCATGGTGCACGCCCAGCACGTCTTCGAGTACTTCGACGAGTTGCGGGCCGAGGCCGATCGGGTGGCGTCGATCTACGAGACCATGACCTTGAAGCTGGTCGTGGATTCGAAGCAGGGTCGCGAACACAGTTTCGAGACGTTGCACGAACTCACGGACCTGGTCGAAGAACAGGCCGCCGAGAAGACGGTGAACGCCGAGCAGGTGGCTTCCCGGGCACAGACCGTGGGCATCGTCGGCATGACCGTGGGGGCCCTGCTGGCCATGGCCCTGGGTTGGGTCATCACCCGGATGATCACCAGGCCCGTGCTCGCCGGCGTGGAGTTCGCGCAACGCATGGCGAAGGGTGATCTCACGGCCGACCTGGACATCCACCAGAAGGACGAGATCGGTCGGCTGGCCGCGTCACTCAACGACATGGTCGAACGTCTGCGCTCGGTGGTGGGTGACGTCGGCTCCGCCGCTTCGAACGTGGCCACTGGCAGCGAGGAACTGTCGACCTCGTCGACCAAACTCAGCAAGGGCTCGACCGAGCAGGCGGCCAGCGTGGAAGAGGTCAGCTCGAGCATGGAGGAGATGGCGGGCAACATCCGCCAGAACACCGAGAACGCCGCGCAGACCGAGCAGATCGCCACCAAGGCCAGCCAGATGGCCACCGACGGCGGGCAGGCGGTCGAAGAGACGGTCGCGGCCATGAACCAGATCGCCGAGCGCATCGGGATCGTGGGCGAGATCGCCGGGCAGACCAACCTGCTGGCCCTGAACGCCGCGATCGAGGCCGCCCGTGCCGGCGAGCACGGCAAGGGCTTCGCCGTGGTCGCGAGCGAGGTGCGCAAGCTCGCCGAGCGCAGCCAGAAGTCGGCGGCCGAGATCAGCGAGCTTTCGACGAACAGCGTCGAGGTCGCCACCCGGGCCGGCGAATACCTGCAGCAGATCGTTCCCGACATCCAGAAGACGGCCGACCTGGTCCAGGAGATCAGCGCGGCCAGTCGCGAGCAGAACTCCGGCGCCGAGCAGATCAACATGGCGATCCAGCAGCTCGACGACG
>Ga0102937_1001265_pt1 | contig 11522 bp, 15 predicted proteins | sample SalPonR2_B_D1_MG_FD_78213 | JGI IMG/M metagenome (GOLD analysis project Ga0102937, IMG submission 78213) | Salt pond soil microbial communities from South San Francisco under conditions of wetland restoration - Salt Pond MetaG R2_B_D1_MG | ecosystem: Environmental > Aquatic > Marine > Intertidal... | reverse complement strand
GCAACTATGTGATCAAGGCCGAGATCAACGGTGACCCTCTGGGCCGGGTGCCGTATCATTTCGCGTCGTTTCGGAAGAGGAACGGCTCTATCTGGGGCGCAGGCGTACCGGAGATCATTAAAGACAGCCAGGACGCCTGCAACGCCGCCGCAAGGGCTATGCTCAACAATATGGGCATAGCGTCAGGCCCTCAAGTTATGGTGGATGTGTCCCAGCTGCCCGCTGGCGAAAACATACAATCGCTGCGCCCATGGAAAATCTGGCAGTTTAATTCAATGCCGGCTATGGGATCAGGGGCCAAACGACCGATGGACTTTTTTATGCCGCCGTCCGTCGCCAAGGATCTGATGGAGATTTACCAGCACCACTCGTCTGAGGCGGACAATAAAACAGGGATACCTAAATATTCCTACGGCGGGGGCAGCGAAGGCTCCAGCGGAGCGCTTGGTACTGCGACCGGGTTTTCAATGATGATGGGCAACGCCACCCGGGGGATAAAAAATGTGATCCGGAACATCGACAACGGTATCATTAAACCTAGCATTGAGCGGACACACGAGTTCCAGCTATTGTTTTTCAGCGACCCCGAATACCACCAGGGCGATGTAAAGGTTATCGCCAGGGGATCAACCGCCATGATCGCGAAAGAGCAAGCAGCGGTCAGGCGAAACGAGCTTCTCCAGATCGTTGTGGGCTCTCCCGCGGTGCTGAACATTGTCGGGCAGGCAGGGCTCGCGTCCATGCTCCGGGAGGTTTTCCAGATGGCCGATTTCAAGGACGAGGACATTGTGCCGGAAAAGCGGGAGATGTTGCAGCGTGAAAAGCAGGAGCAGATGGCGTTGAAACAACAGCAGGCGTTGCTTGAAAAAAAAGACGAGATGGACCAGGAGACGGACCCGGCTGGGAATGTGGCTGGGGGTCGGGATGCGAGGACGGTTTAGAATAGGAAAAGGAGATACTAAATGAAAGTCACCATCCCAGATCCATGCCCTTTAAATCAACAGACCTTTGAGGATGGCGGCCAGAGATGGTTTGTCTCCCGACTCACAGAAAAGGCTAAAGACCTGCCGGTTCAAGAAATGCCGATCACGGCTCTGAATATCTACAACCTGTTCCCCAAGGTAAACAGTATGCGGAATTTTGTAGGGCATATCCGCAAGGTGCAGGAGGCTGATTTATCATATCCGATCATCCTGGATGATGAGGGATATTGCATGGATGGGCGGCACCGCATCGCCAAAGCCCTGCTTGAGGGGCGGGAAACTATTAAATTTGTCCGTTTTGAGGTGACGCCTGGGCCGGATTACGTGGAAAAGGAGCGTTAATGTCCAAAATAAGCAGACGCGAGTTTATCAAGATAATGACAGCTGCAACATTGGTTGCGTCTATTTCACCCGCCGCCCTTGTGGAAGGGTCCAGCCCGAAGAGCATCGAGCTGGTGTTTAAAGAAATCGAGGTCGCTTCTGACTTAATGACTGTAACGACTGGCGGGGAGTATGTTAGGGGGGCCTTTTGCATTAAAGGAAACGAGCAAGAATCATCATTTTTTGTCAGCAGGGTGTTGTCTATTGAAGATTTGGTTTCGGACATTCACCAAAGAAAGAGATTTTGTCGCGACGTAGAAACGGCAATGAAAGGCCACATATCCAGAAAAAAAGGCATTCCCGTAGAAGATGTTTTCTTGGATTTTAATCTGGAAGAAATACTTATTTCTGGAGATAAAAATGACTAAATTCCACCAAGACACTACGCTTGGCGACGTGGCCGAGATGGACCGGGGAAATTTCGCCCACGTCAATAACACGGAAACCAAAACCTATAAATTCCCGACAGCCCAGGTTGCCGGCAGGTTCATGGCCCAATGCTATGATAAAGCCCTGCGAAAACTGGGGGTTAAGGTTCGGCCCGGCATGGACGCCGCCCGGATAGACCGGCTTATGGTGTCCAGGGGGGTGAGGCTGGAGCACAGAGAATATCCACCTGACGAGGAGAATTATGTGTCAGGGTTTTACTTTTACCGGGTATCAGAGGACGATATCAACGCTACCCGGGAGCTGGCTTATTTTGTGTCCAACCCGTTCCGGCACGAAGGGCGTATCACCTCCCTTCATGAGGCGTTTTATGTCCGAACCAACGTCCAGGGGGTTGTGTAATGCTGTCTGAGATAACGAAACAAGAGCGGGACAAAATCACAGAGGCGGCCAGAGACGCGTTGCTCCGGCTGCCATTTCACCAGGACTTTAATACCCTTCAAGATTTTCTGCGGATCTATCTGGACGACACCCGTCGCAGAGGAGACGTAATGGTTGGGCACGAAAAAGAGTGGAACCAGGGCTGGTGCCAAGCCCTCCAGTTTGTCCTTGACCTGCCGGAACAGGTGCATGCCTCACGAAAGCAGTAAGGCTTTTTTCCACATATACATATATAGACCGGCAAGGTAGAGCCGCCTCTACTGGTTATTTCATAATGGTCTCATCATTGGACACCGCATTAAGCGATCCAACGCCCGTTTAACAGCAGCGACACCCCGACAGGGATCGCAGAAAGGACAACGATGAGATTACCATCCGCAGTGCAGGCGGCAGCGGAAAAATCCGACGCCCTTGCCAAGCAACTCACAGAAGGAAAATCCCAGCCTGAGCCGGGGACGACTCCGTTACCGGAAAACGGAATCCCTGCGGCAGAAGAACGGGACACTTTGCCAGCAGGAGTTGATCAGACCGCGACAGACCAGCACAAGGACCCTGAAGGCAAGCCCAATGACAAAGAGAGCGAAGAGACCTACAAGCAGCGGTATTTGTCGCTGAAAGGCCGATTCGACTCTGAAATGCCCCGGCTGCAACAGGACAACCATCGCATGCAAGGCCTTGTCGCAGACCTGGAACGCCAGGTCGAGCAGTTATCCACTGTTGCCAACCAATCAACCCAAAATCAATCCGGTGATGCCACCGGTCCAAAGATAGACAAAGAGGCGTTCGAGGAATACGGGCCCGAGTTCAAGGGGCTTATCGAGACGGTCGAATCCCTACAGGCAGAAAACAGTCAGCTGAAAACAAAGTTGACCGACCTGTCCGGGGATATCACAAGCGAGCGTCAACGGCAGAACGAAAGCTCTTATCAGGCGTATATGAGCAGGGTTAAGGCCCATGTCTCATCCCTGGGAAGAGAGTTTGATGCCATCAATTCCGATCAGGCGTTTTTGAACTGGCTGAGACAATTCCCAGAGGGAGAGTCTGAGGCCAGGTTCGCAAAGCTGAAACGCGCGGAGGCCAATCAGGACCTGGAAGCCACCAAGGAGATTTTTACAGAATATTTAGGCAGTCCTCCTAAAAGCACCCCCCAAAAAAAGGAGACGCCGAATATCCAGCCCAACCCCACCAACCCCGGCTCTGATACGAACCCCCCAAACCCTCAAAACGAGCGAGTATGGACAAGGGACAGTATTGCAGCGTTTTACGCCGACAAGCGGCGCGGGGTGTTTAAGGGGCGGGAAGAAGAGGCCAGAGCCTTGGAAGTGGATATTCACGCAGCCGCAGGGGAGGGGCGGGTAAGAGGATAGTCTAAGAGGAGATTATTATGACTTATCCTATTGACTCAGGCTTAACCTCATATTCAGCAGCCTCTGGCCTTTCCGGCACGTATATCCCGGAGATATGGTCCGGTAAGCTCATTGAAAAGTTCTACAAGGCCACCGTGTTCGCCGCCATTTCCAACACGGATTACGAGGGTTAGAGATTTGGCTCTCGCTAAACCCCGTGAATTGCTGGGACACCCTTATAGCCCCCTATGCCACAACGTAACCGGTAACGGTAGGCGTGAAGGCTTGAAAAATAGTGGGATTGGGCAATCAGCAGCCAAGCCTCCTGGTGACAGGTTGAAGGTTCAGAGACTAGGTAAATTAGCCTTGGATAAAGGTGAAATACCCACGAGTGCGGGGCAATGTTTCTCTTGTAAATATATGCCTATGGTGATAAAATATTCTCCAAAAAAAGGAGGATATATAATGGTTTACACGAAGAATAAGTTTCAAATTTCAAAGGAATGCTTAGCAGAGGCGTATAACCAGCTTGGAAGCGCTCAAAAAGTTGCTGATAAGTTCGGCGTTTCTAAAAAATTAATCCTGAATCACATGAAAGAATTGAACATCAAACGTGCCGATACTAATAAAAACAAGGGTAAGAAACAGGCAAAGCGGATTCAGTTTTTTTCCGGTCAAGGATTAAATGGTGTTGAGATAGCTAAGAAGCTAAAAATCACTCCATCCACAGTTTACAGGATAGCCGCCCGGCACAATGTCAAGATAGTTGACAATTTCCATAAAGGCTTTTCCGTAAGTGCCAGTGGGTACAAGCTAATAAAGGTTGATGACCATCCTTTTGCGGATTCAAAAGGATATGTCAGGGAGCATCGGCTTGTTATGGAAGGGTTTTTAGACAGATTCCTTGAGCCAGAGGAGTGCGTTCACCATATTGATGGGGACAAACTCAACAACTCGATTGAAAATTTAGAGCTTATGCTAATTGAAGGCCATGTAAAACTCCACCATACAGGCAAACAAGGCCGTGGGCCTGATAAGAAACCACGGAAAAAGCATTGAAGATATAGTCCGGTCTGTATGGAGACATGCAGGAGCTGGGGATAAACACTCCAGACGTAAACAAAATGGAAATCACCGCGTATGGCGACAAAGTTAACATCAGGACCGTTCCTGATATCACAATCAACGATTATGAGATTGGCCAGGACCTGAGCTATCAGCGGCCCACCTCTTCAAACGTTGAGCTGTTGATCAACAAAGGCAAGTATTATGCCTTCCATATCAACGATGTGGAGAAAAAGCAGGCGGACATCGAGTATGTATCCAGATGGGCGGAAGACGCCTCTGAGCAGATGAAGATTTCCGTTGACAGCGGCATCCTTGCAGACATCCCGAGCGACGCAGGATCAGACAACTACGGAGAAACCGCCGGGAAAATCTCTGGCAATATCGACCTTGGTACCACCGACTCGGATGGGTCCAGCGCTGTTGCCCTGTCCAGTTCAACGATTGTCGACAAAATGGTTGAGTGCGGCCAGGCGTTGACCGAGCAGGACGTTCCCCAGACCAACCGCTGGTTTGTTCTTCCTGCCTGGGCAGCCACCCGGATCAAGACATCTGAGCTTTCAGAAGCGTCTTACTCTGGGGACGGCGTGTCCATGCTCCGGAACGGGCGGATCGGGGTTATCGACAATTTTGAAATCTTTGTTTCCAACAACATTTCACCGACTGTCGAGGGTTCTGTCAGCTGCTTCAGCCTTGTTTTTGGTCACAAGTCCGCACTGACCTTCGCGTCTCAGCTGGTTGAAAACGAGATCATCCCCAACCCCAACGATTTTGGCCAGCTGTCCAGGGGGTTGCAGGTTTACGGATACAAAGTTGTCAAGGGCGAGTCCATGGGGCACCTGTATGCCAAAGCCGCATAGTCCATTCATTTAATTCCAGAGCCAGGGATTTTTTCCCTGGCTTACCAACACTCCATAGGAGGGAGTAAATATGGAAGGAAAATTAAGATACGTGAGAAAAATGACCGACACGGTTGCGCTTGCTGACTTTACAGACGGGGAAGACGCCACGGGGTACGTGGACCTGTCCGCGCTTCCGGCTGGGTCGATCGTACTTGGGTGGATGGCTGATATTACCACGGCCTTTGCCGGCACCACAGCCGCGACCATGCAGGTGGGTGTTGCTACTGATGTAAACCGGTTTTCAGCAGACACATCCAGCTCTGTTGTCGCAGCCGCCAAAAAAGCGTCTTTGGCTTTGGCGGTGGATGCTGGCAAGAGCATTGCGACCGCTATCACCCCGAGAGTCACTGTCACAGATACCAAGGGGGAGTCCCCTGACTTTGGCGATTTCACTGCCGGCGCCATGGAAGTGACCCTCTATTATATTGACACCAGAGAAGATTGATTTTCAAGGCCCGCTACCTTGACCACCGGGGCCGGTGTGAAAACCGGTCCCACCCCATTTTCAAAAGGAGATATGGATGGTTACTGAAAACAGGTTTTTAGAAAACCCTAAAACAGGCCAAAAGCTCAGATGGAACCCAGTGCTTGCCAAGCGTCCAGACTTAATTCCGTGCAATCCGCCCTGGGAAGACCAAGAGAAGGGGGCAGACGGTCCGGTCATGCAAGACCCGGCCCACCGGCCAACCGACGAGCCGCCCGCCGCCGCAACTCTTCCAGATCCGGTGCCGGATGAGACCCTGCTGTCAAAAGAAGAGGCGGCAAAGCGGGTCAAAGACTGGTTTGGCCGGGACGTTTCCCGGGTGACTGTCGCTGACATCAGAGTGCTTGCCGATGACAAGCAAGTTGAGCTCCCCGAGGAGAGACTGGGCAAGCTGGAATTGGTCACCCTCCTTGATGCCGGGTTAAAGGCCAAGGGAGAGTAATCCATGGCTATTACAGGGACAACACTGCTGGCCAACCTGGGAGACGTTTTACAGGATTCAACAGAAGCTGTTTGGGGCAATTTTGTCCGGGCCGGGTTTATAAACGAAGCGGTTAGTCTGTTTGTCCTGCTGCGGCCTGACGCGGTGTCCACGGCAGCCGAGTTTGACCTGGTCGCCAGCAGCCCAAAACAGGAGATCCCCTCCGACGGGCTGCGGTTCCTTGGAATCACCAGGAACGTTGACGGCAGGCCTGTCACAAGGGCAGACCGGGAGACAATGAACAGTGTGGTCCCGGCCTGGACGCTGCCGGCCACTGTCACGGGCATAGAGCATTTCATGTTTGACAAGGAAACCCCTCGCCTATTTTATGTGTATCCTGTCCCGGACACCGCAGTCACGGTCGAACTTGTTTATGCCCAGAGTCCAGAGACATTCACCCCGGCCACGTCGTTGCCACTGCCGGACCACTATCTTGCCCCTGTTATGGAGTATGCCCAATACCGGTGTTTTTCCATGAACTCAAAACGGATCAATCTAAACCGGGCCGCCACCCATTTAAACGCATTTTATAACGCCCTTGGGGTCAAAGGACAGAACGACGCCGTCCTTGCCCAGGTTCAGGAGGGGTAATACATGGACCGTTTCACAGACCTGCTTTTACCGTACCTGCCGGGGTGCCCGACAGCAATTATAAAGACCGAGGTTCTGCAAAGCGCTATCCGGTTTTGTGAGGATACCTGGATCTGGCAGCAGGACGCAGAAAAAACCATAGCCGGTGGGGAAGATGAGATTTCATTCACCCTGCCTGTGGGATCTAAGATGATCGGGGTCCAGATATTGATCAACGGATCTATCGTTAACTCTTATACCAAGGGAGAATCAAAAATTACCCTTGATGATGCGGTTGCCTCTTCAAAGACGTTCCAGACAACCGTTTACCTGGCCCCGACCCGGGCGGCGTCTGATCTTCCTGACCTGCTTTACGACACCTGGTTTGAAGCTGTTGCCGCCGGGGCAAAGGTGCCGCTGATGATGATGCCCGGCCACCCCTGGCACAACCAGCGGGGGGCCATGGTTGAGCAGACAAAGTACCTGCATGAGATGGGCAGGGCCCGGCAGCAGGCCAGAAAAACCAACGACCAGACCGAATTAAGTGTTCTTCCGAGGCCGTTTATATGATTGATATTCGTCAGTTTTACGGAGTAATTCCCAAGCTGTCCGCCAGGTTGCTTCCAGAGGGATATGCGGCCCAGGCGTACAATTGCGATTTTAACTCCGGGGGCCTTCGATCTATCAAAGGGGTGTCATCGGTCCAGGACACCGAAGCAGACACCCAGACCATTTATAAGATGCAGTCCAGTTTTTTAGAGTGGGACGGCGTCGTTGATGTCGCAAAATCCCTGGTGGCCGACTCTGGCGACCGGGTGTTCTATACCGGGGCTGGATACCCAAAAGATACAAACGCCACCCTTGCTCTGTCGGGTTCCTCTCCTTTCCCGACATCTGCCCGCCGGTTGGGTATTCCAGCCCCATCAAACGCGTTGACAGTGACCCTGAACGGCACAGCGGGAGAAGACATAGAACATTCATCCTCTTATGTTTATACTCTGGTCGGCAAATGGGCAGACGGCAGCGCGGTTGAGTCTTCAATGTCAGAGCCGACAGCGGTGTTTGATGTTTATTCAGGGATCACCCCTCGGCTTACCGGGTTTACGGACGCAACAGCAGACGGGGCGTTTACCACGCACTTCAGGGTATACCGCCTTAACCCCGGGAACACAGGGGCAGAATACCAGTATGTGGACGAAATCGCAGTAACCGAAACCCAGTTTGACGACACGGTTACCGATGACGACCTCGGTGAGGTGCTGCCTTCCGAGTTATGGGATGCCCCGCCAGGCGATTTGTCCGGCCTTGTCGCCACGTCTCACGGTATCTTTGCCGGCGTTTCAGGGAATACCATATACCCGTCAGAGGTGTTTCATCCCTATGCGTTTCCATCAGACTATACCCTGGTCACAGAATCGGACATTGTCGGGCTCGGGTATACCGGGTCCATGATCATTGCCCTCACCAAAACGGTTCCCTACCTGCTGATTGGACAGGACCCAGCCACAATGGCCTTGCAAAGGCTGGGATATCAGCAGCCCTGTCTGTCTGCCCGGTCAATAGCCAACGTTCCAGGGGGTGTTATATACGCAAGCCCGGACGGGCTTTATTCTATCGGAGAGTCCGGCCAGGGGACCAACCTCACCCGGAAGATCGTCACAAGGGCCCAATGGAACGAATTGGGGCCTGAAGACCTGATTGGGGTCTACTATGATGATTCTTATTTTGGCTTTTTTGCCGGCACAGCCGCCGGGTTCCAGCTAGACCTTGAGACCGGAGGGTATGCACCGTTCACAATGACTGCCGCAGTGTACGGTGCTCACTACTGCCCTGATGACGACCTGCTATACCTTGTCATTGCCAAGGGCGAAGGCCGGGAAATCGTGTCATGGGGGTCTGGGGAGTCGGTCAGCAAAACATGGCGGTCAGGAGAATATACCGGCAACGGCATTTTTGAAGCCGGGTATGTGGGCGCTGATTTCTCAGATGGAAGCGTGACGCTCAATATCTACACCGACGGGTCGCTCAGCTTTACAACAACGGTTTCAAGCGACGACATTTTTTTTATACCAGGTCGGGACGGCGGGGTCCATCAGGTGGAAGTTACCGGCACAGTGGATGTAGACCGGGTTATTCTTGCCCACACATACGAAGAAGTTGCAAATAGGTTAATGAACAATGGCTGATCCTGTTATTCCAAATATCCCGGCATCCCTTCCGGCAGACCAGGCCGCTTTTTTTCAAAGCTTAAAGGCAAGCATTGAGTACCTGATGGGCCAAGGCCGGACCAGAGACGAGGACCGGGCGCTTCGGGTTCGTGAGCTGGTGAACATGGGGATTGAGGTGAACCAGTTTTTAAGGAGCACCGCCCAGAACCCTTATCCCATAGTTGCGACCGGCGGCTCATCAGCCGATGAAATCCCGGACCCGCCGACGGACCTGGTTGTCACCAAGGGGGCGTTTGCCCATTCGATTACCTGGGCAAACCCGGCAGACACCATTGTTTCGCATATTGAAGTCTGGGCGGCAATTGGCAGCCAGGATATTGTGGACGCCTTGATAGTCGGCATTGTGACAGTGACAGAGGATGCCCGGGGAAAACAGGGAATATTCGTTCACAGCGGGTTTGATCCTACGGCAGACATCACCTATTGGATACGCAGTATCAGTTACGGAGAAGTCTATTCAGAATGGCTGCCTACGCTCATCCTGGGGGGTATTACCGTTGAAGGGGATGATTCTATTTCAGAGACTATTGACGGAGTGGTAGATATTTTAAGGGGTGGTACTCCTGAATTATACACCCCCGACACAACATACCGGTTCAACGACAGATGCAGGGACTCTGACGGCAGGGTGTGGAAAAGCATCAGCCTTACCGCTTTTTCCGAGCAGTCCCCGCCCAACGCAACTTATTGGAAGCGGACCGGGATATTAATGACCGGGGATGTTGACGGCGTTCCAACTGTTGCCATTGACGGGAACCTCATGGTTGACGGAACAATCCTTGCCAGGCACCTTGCGGCTGATTCTATTCAGGCCACCCACATTGATACCAATGAAGTCTTTATCGGCATGACTATCCAGAGCAGCAACTATGTTCCAGGCGTGTCTGGCTGGAAAATAGACAAAGACGGCGCCATGGAGATCAATGGCGGGTCGATTACCGTGGCGGGTGGACTGGATTATTCTCAAATCACTGGAGATACCGCGCCCGATGACAATGCTGACGTGACCGCAGACAACACAGCCGCAGGTATTGAGAACCAAGGGGCCTTGGCAGTGCTTGATGAAATCGGCCTTTCTCTTTTAGATGAGACAGTCATTACCTCCGGCGCGATTAAGACCGGATTGGTCACAGCGTACACTATCGGGGCCAACGAGGTCATCGCCAATACGGCCAATATCAAAAACGGCATTATTACCAATGCAAAGATAGGGTCTCTGGCTGTAACTGATTCGAAGATAGCCAACGCCACCATTACTGGTGCAAAGATAGGCAATGCTGAAATTACAAACGTCAAAATACACGGAGAAGCATATTTAAACGGTAAAAAGCTTTCGGTAGCCATGACCGGTTCATTTACAGCCCCGGGGCAGACAAAGACCACAAAAATAATAACTCATTCTTTAGGCCGACTGGCGATGGTACAGGTGTTTTTTGGATTTGTTGGGCTATCCAGCTCAAGTATGGCGGCTCCATCCGGGGAGATTTTCACAATATCAGGGACAACAACAAAAACCTACATCATGTTTGACTCAAGCGGTGAGGTTCTTGATCTCGACCGGACGCTATCATATATAATTATGTAAAGGGACTCAAATGATTCGAAAAATAGAACTAAATGAAGCTGGGAAAATTGATCATATTTATTGCCGCTTTGATGATATTGAGGAAGACCCCAATCCAAACGGGTTAGAAGTGGCCAACGACCAGGGCGGACTATTTGATTGGCTTTTTTTAAACATGGGTATCGCAAAAAAAATATATACATATGTTGCAGGTAGATTTGAGCGCTGTTCTGACGAGGAGGCTATGCTAATTATTGCTGAATATGTTGATGATGAAGGGCTTGTGTTGCCCCCAGATTACAATGTTACACCAGAGGGGCTTGCTAAGGTCAACCCCAAAAAAATTGACGACCTATCTGCTGAAGAACTAAACGAAATTGCTAAGCCTATTCCTGTTCCTGACGACTTCCCTGAGATCCCTGAAAATTTCGTGGCCGTAGACGCATACAAGAAATTGCATGGGATAGAATTTAAGAAAAACCAGGTTCACCAAGGAGTAAAATGAACGAATATTGTTTAATGCCGTACACTGAAAGAGATGGAATCAGGACTGCCGCAGACTCCGATATCAAGCGGTTGTTTGAAAGAACAGAGCAAGATGGTCTGGTTCCAGTCGTTTTTTACGAAGGGACAATCAAAAACAAGGAGCAGTTCCTGGCGTTGGCAAGAAGCCCCAGCACCTGCTTTTTC
>Ga0102937_1001259_pt1 | contig 11546 bp, 7 predicted proteins | sample SalPonR2_B_D1_MG_FD_78213 | JGI IMG/M metagenome (GOLD analysis project Ga0102937, IMG submission 78213) | Salt pond soil microbial communities from South San Francisco under conditions of wetland restoration - Salt Pond MetaG R2_B_D1_MG | ecosystem: Environmental > Aquatic > Marine > Intertidal... | reverse complement strand
TTTTTTGTTAACAAAAATACTGCATGAATCTACGCCACTTACTGATCGGGCTTTGGCTAGTACTGTTCCCGCTTGCTGAAGCAGTAGCACAATCCAGAGATACCTGCGATTTTACTATCCAGGGTGCCGTATACGACCAGCTTAGTAAAGAGCCACTGGCCTACGCCTCGGTCGTACTGGATAGTCTGGGGACCGGAACCTATACCAATGAAGAGGGTATTTTCGAGATTAATGGTTTGTGTGATAAAGAATACGATCTGAACGTCTCTTACGTCGGTTATAAAACGGTTGTCCACCACCACGATTTCCACCATCCTTTTGTTGAAATATTTCTAGCCTCAGAAGAGACGGTTCTTTCCAGCATAGTCGTTGAAGCGGAACGAAATAGTTCCAGTCTGGAAACAACTACGGCGGCTCAATTGAGTGGAAAAGACTTACAATCCGTCAAAACAGAAAGCTTTGCTAACGCCGTTAGTGAAATATCCGGGGTGAATACCATCAGTACGGGTCAAAACGTAGCAAAGCCCATCATCCACGGATTACATAGCAACCGTATACTAGTGATCAACAATGGACTGCGACACGAATTTCAGAACTGGGGCATCGATCACGCACCAGAAATTGATCCCTCCGCCATTAACCGAATTGAAGTGGTCAAGGGGGCCGCTACGGTTCGCTTTGGACCCGAGGCGCTTGGAGGCGTTATCCTGACTAACCCGGCTCGTATGGAGCTATCCACTCCACTTAAGGGCCAGGTATCCCTTACCGGAAAATCAAACGGCCAGTCGGGGGAAGGAAGTGCTGAGCTACGCAAGGGCTTCAAGTGGCTCAGCTTGATGGCCGGTGGTTCTTATGTAAAACAAGGAGACTTGCAAGCTCCCGATTATAGCTTAACCAATACCGGTAAAGAAGAAAATAGCATTTACGGTGGCTTCCGCTTTCATCCCATTTCGGAGCTAGACCTGGAAGGTTATTTCAGCCGTTTTGACCAAAAACTGGGTGTCCTACTGGGATCTACCTTCGGCAACCTGGACGACCTGGAACAAGCCATTAGTGCCGATATCCCCTTTTTTACTTCCGATTTCAGTTACGATATCGAGCCGCCCCGACAAGAAGTAGTGCATGATCTGTATAAGTTAAAAGCCAGCTATACCGGACAAAAACAATCGCTGGATATCCAATACGGTTACCAGATTAACCGTCGTAAAGAGTTTGGTGTACGTCGGGGTGGAGCGCCCAATATTGATCTCGAACTCTTTACCCAAAGCGTAGACGCCAACTGGTTACACCCTACCCTCGGCCCCGTATCCGGCCGGATTGGTTTCCAGTGGCAAAAACAAGCCAATGACAATCTACCAGGTACCAATACGGTGCCTTTTATCCCCAATTTTGATAGTCGGCGCTTCGGTTTTTTCCTCATTGAATCCTTCCGCAGTGGCCCGAATACCATCGAGCTGGGAGCCCGTTACGATAACATGGAAGCAGACATTACCGGTCGGGAGCCCGATAACACCATTTACCGCAATACGATTGATTTCCAAAACCTGACGGCTACGCTCGGTTATAAACGTCAACTTTCTGAGGAGCATAGCTTTCGCAGTAACCTGGGTACCGCCTGGCGACCGCCCAATGTGGCGGAGCTCTACCGCTTTGGACAACACGCCTTTTTCCTGGAATATGGCCTCTGGCGATATACTATCGACGAGCGCTTCGACTTTATTTCCACCAGTCAGGGTATTCTTACCGAAGAAGATCGCGCGGTCCCCTCTGAAATAGGGTATAAGTGGATCAACACCTACGAAATTAATCGGGAGGGCTTTCAGCTGGAAGCTACCGCCTACGTCAATTATATCCAAAACTATATTTATAGCAAACCCGGCGGGCTGACCCGTACGCCGCGTGGCGTATTCGTTTATTTCATTTATGATCAGACGGATGCCCTATTTTGGGGAATGGACCTGAGCAGTCGCCTTAAACACTCCGAAAAATTTACCTCTACCTTTCAGGGAAGCTACCTCTGGTCCAAACAAATAGAAGAAAACGATTTCTTTACTGCCCAGCCGCCAGCTAATCTTCGCTACCGATTGAACTTCACCCCCAAATGGAAATTTCCGGCAGAGAGCAGCTTTCAGTTACAGCTGAATTACACCTTTGAGCAATTCCAACATCCAAGAATCCTCAGTGTCGAGGAATTCTTATTTGCCAACCAAACCGGAGTAGACCGTTTTGCCGAGGATGCCTCCGATTTTGATTTACTCCCACCACCTCCCGCCTACTTCCTGGCTAATTTGAGCTGGTCGGCTTCCTGGAAACAATTAGATTGGCGCTTTCAGGTAAGAAATATCCTGAATACCTCCTACCGTAGCTATACCGATCGTATGCGCTATTTTGCCGACGAGATGGGTAGAAACTTCGTCCTGACCTTAAATTATCGATTTTAAACAGAAAAAATACCATTAAATGAAACAATGTTGCAAAAGCATATATTATATTTGCAACATTGTTTCATTTAATGACTAACTACATGCAAAATAAATACCTTCTCCTACTCGTATTCCTGATGGGCTCCTTTTTTACTGTCAGGGCACAACTCGATATGATTACCCAGGTCAACCTTACTTTTACGCCTACCGCAGGCAATAGTGTCACCGCCAGCGCAACGGACAATGGTAATGGCCTGGTACCAGATGGACCTATCGTTTTGATGGAAAGCACAAATTACACTTTGAACGTGAGCCTGTTGAATGGCACCACTGATCTCACCAGTACCGTCAGCGATAATGGCAATCAGTATCAATTATTCTTCCAGCCTAGCGGTAGTGTCATTAGCGGCGATATTACGGCTACGGACAACGATAATACGGGTCTACCCATTGGCCTGGAGAATAGCCTGACTAGCGAGTGTACCGGAGAAGGGGACCTCAGCGGAATGCTTCGCGTAGTATTAGCTGATCTGGGTGATGGCAAATCTGTCAGCTCGTCCATCGGAGATGGAACCAATATTTTTGATCTGAACTGGGATGTGACGCTGGTAGACGACCCACAGGCGCCACCTTGCGAAAACGAAGAAGAAATCATCACCGACGTTATCCTTTCCTGGATTCCTACCAGCGGTGGCGATACCATCGTCGCCCGCGCTCAGGATCCCGATGGTGAAGGGCCCCTCGATCTACTCATCGATGGTCCCATCAACCTGGATGAAAGTACTGACTACAACCTGATGATCCAGGTACGCAATGAGATCGAAGGCGAAGATATTACCGAAGAAATCCGCGAAGAAGACGAAGAGCACATGTTCTTCTTTGCCTGGACCGATGAGGTCTTCCGTAGTCCCGCTGGGGATGGTAATGCCGATAATCGTATGGACCCCGTCGATTACCAGGACGCAGACATCAACGGACTGCCACTCGGATTGAGTACTAATTGGACCACCGAATGTACCGAAGCCAATACCGCCGGTACCTTCCGCCTTGTCCTCAAGCACCAGCCCGGAGTCAAATCGGCCACTTCTACCATCAATGATGGGGGGACCGATATCGACCTGACCTGGACCCTCAACGTCGTTGACGATCCCGATGCGCCCGCTTGCGAAAACGAAGAAGAAATCATCACCGACGTTATCCTTTCCTGGATCCCTACCAGCGGTGGCGATACCATCGTCGCCCGCGCTCAGGATCCCGATGGTGAAGGGCCCCTCGATCTACTCATCGATGGTCCCATCAACCTCGATGAAAGTACTGACTACAACCTGATGATCCAGGTACGCAATGAGATCGAAGGCGAAGATATTACCGAAGAAATCCGCGAAGAAGACGAAGAGCATATGTTCTTCTTTGCCTGGACCGAAGGAATTTTCAGTAATCCAGCCGGTGATGGTAATATTGATATGCGTGGAGATGCCGTAAACTATAACGACCAGGACTCTAATGGTCTACCCCTAGGACTGTCGACTGCCTGGACTACTACAGCCCAAAACCAAAATGGTACTTTCCGCATCGTTCTCAAACACCAGCCGGACAGTAAATCTGCCAGTTCAACCGTCGCCGATGGAGGCACCGATATTGACCTGACCTGGAATATCAATACGGTGGTTACGAATACGCACCAGCAAATGATTAGAAATCAGGACTTGCGCATTTTCCCAAATCCCGCACAGAATCAGTTAAACTGGCGCTTGCAGGGTACACCTACCCAGACGCCAGAAATTCGGATTATGGACAGCTTTGGTCGGGTAGTGCGCTATTACGCCAATCCGACGGTAAGTATTCCGATCAGTGATCTACCACAGGGTACTTATCTACTCCAGGCTAAATCGGGACAGCGTATCTGGATTCAGCCCTTCGTAAAACTGTAACATGTAACGAGCGTGTGTAACTATAATCAGTGATATGGCATGGCCGGTCGGAATTTTCCGCCGGCCATTTTTAGTTAAACCAATACGACACTTTCGCTACCAGTGCGCGATTCCTTACATTAAAGGGACTCGGAAAGTAGTTATCAGAATAGACAATGAATAGATCTGAAACCGGTTGGTACCGCCACTGCAAGCGGATATTTGTATTGATATTATCGATTTGCTCATTATACTGAATAAAGGCCGTAAAAAACACTGAAGTGCTAAGTGTCACGTCCAGCTTAGGACCAATCAGGAAAAAGTCGACATCCTGAAAAGGAGCTGGAAACTGCAAGTCATTATAAGCCAGATTAAGAGATATACTGCCGTAAGGCTGAAAACGAAAATTCAACTGGCTTTCCAGGAACAAACGAGTACCATTATAAAACCCTCCGTAACCAATAGTGGCCTCATAGTTGAAAAGCCTCCGTGCATTTGATTCGTAATCAAAGGAGGCCGCTCCCCAATTATACTCCGTACCCTCTTCCAAAAAATTCCCTACCGAATTAGTCGGGTCAAAAGGGTCTAGCAAGCGTATAAATAGACGTTCATAAGATAAACGCAGTTCACTACGATCTAAAAAGCTGATCTGGTAAGCCCCTTCCCAACCTGAATCGGTCTTTTTAAAATCGGGATCAAAAATGTGAAAAGTATTTAGTGAAGGTCCATGATTGGCAATGCGCTCAGAAGAAGGATAAAAACGATAACTGAGTCCAGCTTCAGCTCGGTGTAATCCGGTACGCCTGACGAAACCTGACTCAGCTCTATAATTTTCGCCAACGAGGTCATAACTACCTTCGACTCGCCACTGTTGTGTATTATAATTTAGATTAGCAGATAAAGCTAAGGATTGAGCCTCTTGCTCGGGAGTAAGGGCTTTATGCACAAAAAATTTACCCGTCCAGCGACTATCCGCCGAGGCAAGATTATAATCAACCCCGATTACACGGTTGTAATCAGCCAGCCCATCGGGCCGGGTCTCCAGCTCGCTGGTGAGCTGTTTATTGACAAAAAAGACACCAATATTTGAGCGGGCAAAAACGCGCCTCTGTAAGGAAGCCACCGAAAAATTGGTGGCCGGAATAAGTCCTGATTCCCCCGTTTGCATATTTAGAATACCAACCCGCCATTGCTCATTTAGCTTACCACTCAGGCGCAAGCCAGCCCGTACGGGAGCGGTCAGACCGATCCGGCGGGAGAAAAAAGGCCGCAGACCATCTTTGCCATACCCGGTAAAGACATCCTGATTTTCAAGAAAAAAGCGCCGCCGCTCCGGAAAAAACAATTCAAAACGATCGAGATTAGTCACCTGCTCATCCACGTCTACCTGGGAAAAATCCGGGTTTACGGTTAAATCCAAATTTAATGAAGGCGTTAGGGATATCTTGGCATCAATACCGGCATCCAAACTGAGTGGCTCCTTTTGATCATTAATATAATCCCGGGAGGTCTGCGTAGATACATAAGGAATCAAAGATATTTTAGTTTTAGGCCGGGGTGGTGCTTCGTCCCACTCTAAGGTGCCCGTAAAGGCCAGATTAGCCGTCGGAAATTGACGGGGAACGGGGGTCCAGCTCGATTTTTCGTTATTTTTCACATCCATCCGGCTAAAATTAATCCCCCACTCGTCTACTCCTGCTTTAAACTGTAAATTCCGAAAAGGAATGGCCATCTCAATATTCCAGCGATCCGCATAGTGATATACCGCCGACTCCCACTTACAGTCCCAATCTAGTGATACCTGCCCCCCTTCCGACTGGATGCCATCCCACTGAGCACCACCGGCCGAAGCCCCAAAGGAGAAACCATTCGTTTGATCATTATAGGTATCGATAAAAATCAAAAAGTTATCATTCGCTCCAAAGGAAAAATCACGCCGCAGGGACTCAATGATATTAGCACCCTCGTCGCGTTCAAAACAGGTAATCCCAAAGTAAAGATTGCGGTCGTCGTAGCTCATGCGTACTTCGGTAGGGGTAGTGGCGTAGCCCGTATCAATGGGTAGGACCCGGTAAAAATCTCCCACCACCTCTGCCCTCTGCCAATCTGCTTCTTCCAGAATGCCGTCGATGGTAATTTGCCCTTTTGCTTTTTTAATTTTCAAAACATAATCATCCCGGTTGGGCGTTTGAGCGTTCTGGGCATTGCTTTTTGTTGTGAAAAAACAAAGTATTCCTATTAACGCAGTGAGTGGCAGCAATTGGACAGGAGACCATTTCATGTATTTACATTTTGACCGAAGGTATAAAAAAGGCTCTTATTACACCGTGCCAATTGTCACCGAGCTAAGTTACCGAAAGCTTCCTGCATCTTTGCTCGAAAGCTCAACACGTTCAGCATCTGCTTTACCGCCCTTTCCCAACGGTACCAGTTGAAGGAATCCTGGGGCCAGCCCGCTTGCAGACTGATCAAAAGAGCGGTGTCAGACTTTAAAGCCAATTGATAGAGTAGCTCTTCGTAATGATGGGCTTCGTCACCTCCCAGAAAACTTTTGCTGTAGCGCAGATAGTCCTGAAAGATTTGAACGATTTTTTGACTGAGGGCAGCTGACCAAAAGTGGGTATTGGACCGTAATATCGTATAGACTAAGCTGTGTCCTGGGATCAGATCGTTATGAAACTGTACATAACGGGTCGTCAGATATGTAAATACTTCGTAGGGTAGCTTACTGGCCAGCCGCTCGATGGCCGTATCCTCCCAATAACCTTTATCGAGTTCGTACTGGGCGGGGATAAATAGTCGCATCCACCAGATATCCTGGTGCAGATCAATAGACTCCGCTACTTCCAGGCGGTATTTGGTATAAAAAGGGGCAGATTGCAATGCCTGGAAAGCCTTATCCGTGGGCCGGTCACTGAGTTTCTCCCAAAAGCTAGGCGGTACGATACGGATTAGAAAGCGGGCCTGGACACCCACTTTTTTTTGGAGAGAAGTGCTGGCTTTTCCTCCCGTGAGGAAGAGGAGATCATCAGCCAAATCAGCCGGCAAAGGTTCTTTATTGACTTGAAAAGTCTCCGCCTCAAAAATAAATAAGGCTTCAAAAACCGACTGCATTTTCTCATAGAACGCACTTTCCGGAAGACACATCAGTAGTTTGGCCGCCAGGGTGCGAATACTACTGTCTGAATGCGCCAGGCAGTTGGTGAGAAATGGAACATCTTCTAATGCCAAGCGATAGCGCAGCTTACTCAGGAGACGCAGCTGCAGATTCCGAGGTTCTTTTGCCCAGTCTTTTTCCAGTAAAGCGCGGGCAGTCTCCGGACTTTGTTGGCGTAAGCCAGCAAAATAGCCGACCCGCTCTTCCACTGTACCATAAGCCCATATCTCCTTATCAAATTGCTGGCTAAAAATGGCCCAGGCGGGATTTTGGCGCGCCAGCCATTCACCACGTTGCCCCATTACCTCTCGTATTAATTGTATCTGCTCAGGGTTATTCTGATTCGACGTGAACAAAAAAGGAAGAGCCTCCGGCGGTAATAAAAGGTCAAGGCTGGCACTGTATTCAATGTATTCCAAAAGGATAGGACGTAATTCTTCATTAGAGAGCATCCGTTCTACCAGACGACCCAACTGAGGGGAGGGATAGACGGCCAACTCTCCCGGGGCCTTTGCCAAAGGTTGCTCTAATTTTGGAAGTTGGCGGGCACCTCGCTTCAGAAAATGCAGCAAACTAAGCGCTGATAGTACCTGTAGGGCTTCGGAGCGCTGATTATTTTTCAGGCCGAGCTGCTTCAACTGCTGCCTGGCTTTTTCCGAAAGGGAAGTCCGCCCCGTGCCCAGGAGTAGTACGTGCTGCAGATGTTCCCAGAGTTCTCGCATACATCAATTTTATTCGGTCCATTCAAAAGTCTCGATGACTTTCATCATATCCTGCCGTACGAACTCATAAATGGGGGCGATAGAGTCTGGTCGCACCTCGGTATTAAAATAGAGCGATGCCCGAAAGAAATGCTCCTTCTTATCAGTCAGATAAAACTGGAATGGAGTAGCGGCGGGGCCTTCAATTGAAAAAACAAAGCCATCCACATCTGCATCCAGGCGGTTGATCTTCAGTTCTTCGATAAAATTGGCGCGCTTATTATGGTAGTCGGCCATCTCAAAAGCATCCTTCTTCAGCTCTTCGAAAGACTTATGCTGACCAATTTCGTAATAACTACAGTGTAATCGACCGTCGAAAACCGGGAAGTAAAGATCAAACCAGCAAGAGCTTTCCAACTCCGCCTCCGTAAGCCCAGAAGAATCCTGAATGACCCGGGCGTAGGTAGGGTATTCAAAAGCAAAGTTGCACTGCTCGCGGTCAAAGACTTGATAACGCTTCACCGGGTATTCTACCCTGGGATAGGCCCGGGGTTTGGGCGTAACGTTGGCTTCGTTATTTTGACAACTAAAAACAAGCATTCCGAAGAGCAGAAAAACGCCTAGACGTAGGTACATATTTTTTATTGGATCAACGTTAAGCAAGTGGGTTATATTTTGATTCCTGATTGATAGAGATCAGGACTTTCTCAATTCTCCGCTTATTGACCGATACGGTCTTAAAGGAAAAATCGAGGTATGCTATTTCTGTATCTTTAGGTGGGAAGCCACCGTAGAGCTCCAAGATAAGGCCCGCCAAGGAATCTGATTCCCCTTTTATTTCGTCAAAGGTAGACGTATCCACGCCAATTACCCGGCAGACATCATTGAGTAGCGTTTTTCCTTCAAAGATAAAGTGATGCTCGTCAATTTGCTGGTATTCTACTTCCACTTCAGAATCAAACTCATCCTGAATGTCACCGATAATTTCTTCCATAATATCTTCCAAAGTAACAATCCCAGAGCTACCGCCGTACTCATCGACAACAATAGCCATGTGCAGGCGTTTACGCTGAAATTCTTTCAGCAGATCATCTATCTTTTTGGCTTCCGGTACATAGAGGATATTGGTACGAATCAACTCCTGCCATTCAAAATCACGAGACTCCTGCAAGTGACCAAGTAGATCCTTGGCATATAGTATGCCCGTTACATTGTCGAAAGCCTCGTCATAAACCGGAATCCGGGAATAACCAGAGTCTTGTACTGTTTTCAGAAGCCGATGATAATCAATACGAAAGTCGACCGCTACGACATCTACCCGGGAGCGCATGATCTGCTTGACGGAGACTTCACCAAATTTTACAATACTCTTGAGGATATCCACTTCCTGCTCCGATTCTTTCTCCTTGGATACTGTCAACTCAATGGCTTCGTCAATTTCTTCCCGGCTGGGTTGATTGTTATTACCTCCCGAACTCGCCAGACGACGCTCTACCACACTAGTCATACCAACCAGAAAATAATTAGCCGGCTGTAGTATTCGCATTAAAAGGATGAGTGGAAGAGACATAAACCGAGCCAGCTGGAGATTATTCATTTTAGCGTATACCTTGGGGGTCACTTCTCCAAAGAGAACCAAAAGGAAGGTAACCCCTACCGTCAGGATAAGGATGTTTAGTACGGTAGCCAGGTTAGAAGCGGTGGTGATTTCGCCAAGTGCCGGTATCATACTTAGCAATCTTTGGCCCCAGACTTCAAATTGTGAATCGGGCAACAGGGGCGTCAGTACAAAGTTGGATAAGACAATAATGGCGACGTTGATAAAATTATTACTTACCAGGATGGTCGCCAATAAATAGCGAGGGTGGGAAATGAGGTAAAGGATACGCTGGTCCCGTACTTCCTCAGAATCTTCTAGCAACTCCTGTTCCGATCCCCCCAGGCTAAAGAAAGCGATCTCGGCACCGGAGACCAGAGCCGAGCCAAATAATAGTAAAAAAATCCCGGCAAAGCCCCAGACGATTTCCCAGGCAGTCGGACTATTGACCTGGATCAGGATGACTTGATATAGCTGTTGTATCGATTCAGGTTCCAAAAATGGCCATATTGATTAGAAAGGTAAATCATCGGCGCCATCCGCATCTGCAGCGGAATCGTTCGATGAGCTGTCGCTTACGACACTGGTCGGTTCATCATTGGAGCCGGGAAAGTATCCCCCTCCTTCTGAACTGCCGCCGCTGCCAGAGCTACTTGAATTTCGATTAATGATGCGAAAGTAATTGGCAACGACTTCGGTCGTACGCCGGTTATTTCCGTTTTGATCTTGCCAGGTGCGCGTACTCAATTTACCTTCCAGATAAATAGCATCGCCCTTATTCAGACCTGATTCTGCCCGGTCGGCCAAAGCGCGCCAGGCGACAATATCATGCCATTCGGTCTGCTGCTGCCATTCTCCGGATTTATCGCGGTAATTTTCGTTGGTAGCGATGGAGAACTTAGCAACTTTCGCGCCATTTTCTAATGTACGTATCTCTGGGTCCTTACCCAGATTGCCGACAAGTATTACTCTATTTACCATAGTCTATTTTTGCGTTCCGTCCGATAAAGAATTGGTAAGTCCTATAAATTTAAATATAAGGAATTATCGTTCAAATACCAATCAATAATTTTAGGAAATGCATATTGGTCAATTTTCGATAAAGGAGTACAAAAATAGGTTTCTGGCAGCGCCTGGGGTAATTCGGGGAGCTTAATTTTCAAAAAAACCGCCTTTATCTTCTGGTGGGTCAGGGTTTGTTCAAAGCTTTTAGAGCGTCCACTAAGCGGAGGAGAGTCTGCGGGGAATAAGCTCCGCCAGGTTGCGGTGGTTTTAAGTCGATCGAGCTGCTCCTTCACCGGCTTTTCCATTTCTATCAGTGGAAATTGATATAAAGACTGCCAGATGTCTTTTTGGGTACGCTTATGCAAAATAGTCTGGTCACCCGCCTGAATATCCAGAAAGTAGAAAAAACGGGTACGCCTTTTCAGTTTTTTTGCCTTTACCGGCAACAAATCTATCATCTCTAATCGCCGGGCCTCGCATTTTTCCCGTAAGGGACAGCTTTCACAATCTGGGTTTCGGGGCGTACATTGACTGGCTCCAAAATCCATGATAGCCTGGTTGTAAATTCCGGGTTGTTGGGTATCCAGGCAATCCATAGCCAATTGGGCAAATTCTTTTTTACCCGCCGTGCTATCAATGGGCGTATCAATCCCGAAAAAACGGGACAGCACGCGATACACATTACCATCTACGACCGCTTCGGGTATACCATAAGCGAAGGAAGCAATAGCTGATGCCGTATAGGGCCCCACA
>Ga0102937_1001258_pt1 | contig 11551 bp, 8 predicted proteins | sample SalPonR2_B_D1_MG_FD_78213 | JGI IMG/M metagenome (GOLD analysis project Ga0102937, IMG submission 78213) | Salt pond soil microbial communities from South San Francisco under conditions of wetland restoration - Salt Pond MetaG R2_B_D1_MG | ecosystem: Environmental > Aquatic > Marine > Intertidal... | reverse complement strand
TCCGAACAATCCCACGGGCGCCGTCTATCCGCGGGAGCTGCTCGAGCGCCTGGCCGCGCTCGCCGAGCGCCACCGGCTGATCATGCTGGCCGACGAGATCTACGATCAGATGGTCTACGACGACGCAGAGTTCGTGCCCATGGCGACCCTCGTCAACGAGACTCTCTGCATCACCTACAGCGGCCTCTCCAAGGTCTACCGGGCCTGCGGTTACCGGGTGGGCTGGGCCGTGCTCAGCGGCGCCCTGGAACGCGCAGGGGGATACATGGAGGGGCTCGAGCTGCTGGCCGCGCTCAGGCTGTGCAGCAACGTGCCGTCCCAGTGGGCGGTCCAGACCGCGCTGGGCGGCTTCCAGAGCATCCGCCAGCTCGTCGCTCCCGGCGGCCGTCTGTACCAGTCCCGCCAGACCGTGCTCGACGCCGTGGGGGCGAGCCGTTACCTGGAACTGGTGGCGCCGATGGGCTCGATGTACGCCTTCATCGGCGTTAATCCGCGCCGCTATCCGGGCTTCGACGACCAGGCGTTCGCGCTGGATCTGCTCGAGAACCGGCACGTCCTCGTGGCGCCGGGAACGAGCTTCAACACGCCGTATCGCAACCACTTCCGCATCACGATGCTGCCCGACTCCGACACCCTGGAGGAGGTCTTCGGGCGTATCGAGGAGGTGCTGGAGAGCGGCGTCCGCGGCCGCGTGACCGTTGCTTGAAGCGTTTCGAGAAAACGCACATAAATTACTGATATCGAATATATATGGCTGACGATTCGGTAGCCGAGAATGCCGTGATCGTCACTGCCAGCCGGCGCCTGGCGCGTCACCTGCGCCTGCGCCATGCGGCGGGGCGCGCCGCGGCCGGAGCCGCGGCCTGGGTGGCCCCGCGCTACATCCCCTGGGACGTCTGGCTGGCCGAGGCCTGGCAGGCGGCGGGCTACCGTCCCGATGCACCCCTGCCGGCGCCCGTGCTCACGCCACGCCAGAGCCGCACCCTGTGGGAGCGGGCGGCGTCGCGGGCACTCGGCGAGTCCACGCTGGCGGCCACCGGCGGCCTCGCTGCCCAGGCCGCCGCATCCTGGCAGAGGGCCTGTGACTGGCGGGTCCCGGCCGAAGCCATACGCGAGGCGGCGCGCTCCCCGGATGCCACGTTCCTGGCGCGAGCCATCGGCTATTACACCGCTGCCTGCGCGGAGGGCGGCTGGCAGGATCCGGCGGCACTGGCCGGTGCGCTGGCCGCGCGGTTTCGCGACGCGGCCGCGGCGAATGCAATTGCAGTCGTCGAAGGGCCGGTCACGTTTGCCGGCTTCGAACGCCCGGCGCCGGCACAACGCGACCTGGTGGAGGCCATGCGCGAGGCCGGCGTCGCCGTGACGGTGGAATCGGGGGCGGCACGGCCCGCGGGCGCGTCGGTATCGGTGCGCGACGCGCCGGACCGGGATGCGGAGCTTCGAGCGGCCGGTGCCTGGGCCCGCGAGTGCCTGCTGGCGCGGCCGGGACGCCGGGTCGGCATCATCGTGCCGGACCTGGCAGGCCGGGCCGCCCGGGCCGGGCGTCTCATCGGCGAGGGCTTCAGCCCCGGCTGGCAGCTGCGCGCCGGGGCGGTCAGCGGCATCAATGTCTCCTACGGCCTGCCGCTGGCGGAATACGGCCTCATCGACGCGGCGCTCGGGGTGCTCGGCCTGATCCGGGAGGACCCGGACTTCGCCGCCCTGGGCCGGCTGTTGCGCAGCCCGTTCCTGGCACCGGCTGGCGCCGACGGACGGGCGTCCCTCGAGGTAGCCCTGCGGGACCTGCCGGACCGGCGCTGGGACCTGACCCGGCTGCCGGAGGCCCTGGGCAGGTCGGCCGACCGCCTGCCGGAGTCCGCCAGGGAACTCGTGCAGACCCTGGCTGGAGTCGCGGCGCAGCGCGGAGACTGGCGCGCGCGCGCCACGCCCGCTTTCTGGGCGGAGCGCATCGATACGCTGCTGACGGCGGCGGGCTGGGGGCGGGAAACAGCCATGGACAGCGATACCTGGCAGCTCGTCAACGCCTGGCGCAACGTCCTGAACCAGTTCGCCGCCACCGGCCCGGTCAGCGGGCCGGTCACCGGCCACGGCGCAGTGGCGCAGGTCGCCGCCATCGCGCGCGAGACACTGTTCCAGCCGGAATCCGACGACGCGGCCGTGCAGGTGATGGGCATGCTGGAGGCGTCCGGCATGAGCTTCGATGCGCTGTGGATCGCAGGGCTCGACACCACCACCTGGCCGCCGCCGCAACGGCCCGATCCGCTGCTGCCGATCGGCCTGCAGCGGGACTACGGCATGCCCGATGCGACGCCGGCAGACACCCTCGACTACGCGCGGCGCATCTATACGGCGCTGGCGGGATCCGCCCCGGAAGTGGTGGTGAGCTGGCCGCGCAGGGAGGGAGATGCGGAGCTCACGGCGAGCCCACTGCTCGCCGGCCTGCCCGCCGCCGGCAGCGTCGCAGAGGTGCCCGTGTACGCGCAAAACCTGGCCGGCGCCGCGGTGCTCGTCCCGGTGGAACCCGATCCCGCGCCGCCGCTCGCGCCAGGCGAGACGCTGCCGGGCGGGCACGGGGTGCTGTCCGCCCAGCGCACCCAGCCCTTCGATGCCTTCGCCCGCTACCGGCTGCGTGCCGAGCCGCTGGAGACGCCGGTGGCCGGGCTGTCCGCGCGGGAGCGGGGCACGGTCATCCACCGGGCGCTGGAAGCCGTCTACCGGCGCTGGCCCGACCGGGACCGGCTGGCCGCGGCGGGTGCCGACGGTCGGGCACGGGCAGCCGCTGACGCGGTGGAACGCGCCCTGGCGCGTTACGGCACCGGTGCGGATGCGCGCCTCGCCGGCCTGATCGTCCTCGAGCGCGAACGCTGCGCCGCTCTGGTCACCCGCTTCATCGAGGCAGACCTCCTCCGGTCCGGCTTCGGCGAGGTGATCTGCGAGGAACCCCGGGAAGTGGCCGTCGGACCGCTGCGGCTCTCCATCCGGCCGGATCGCATCGATGCCGTGGACGGCGGCTGGGCGATCATCGACTACAAGACCGGCGCCACCGGCACCGCCACCGGGACCGACCCGGAGAATCCGCGCCAGCTGCAGCTGGTGGTCTACGCCATCAGCCAGCCCGGCCGGGTGCGCGCGCTCGCAGTCGGCGTCGTCCATCCCCACCGCATCGCCTATCGCGGCGCCCGTGAGGCCGACCTGGAGTGGCCGGGCACCGGCATGAAATCCGTGGACGACTGGCCGGCGCTGCTCAATGCCTGGAAAGCCCAGGCGCACGCTCTGGCCGAATCGGTGGCCGCAGGGGACGCGCGGGTGAATCTCAGCCTGGGGCTGGACGATCAGCGGCCGCTGGCCGTGCTGAGCCGGGTGGCGGAACTGACCGGCCTCGCCGGCCCGGGCGACGGAGAAGAGGGACCGTGACCGGCCGGGCCGTTTCCGATCGGACCATCCCCGATCAGGCGGAGCGGGATGCGGCCCTCGACGTCGAGCGCTCGTTCATCGTCCAGGCGCCCGCCGGTTCGGGGAAGACGGAGCTCCTGATCCAACGCTATCTCCGCCTGCTCGCGCGGGTGGAGCGGCCGGAGGAAATCCTGGCGATCACGTTCACGCGCAAGGCCGCGGCGGAGATGCGCACCCGCATACTGGCTGCGCTCGAACGGGCGCGGCGCGGCGAGCAGGGCGGTTCCGGGCACGAACGGCGCACGCTGGCGGCGGCGGGCGAGGCGCTGGCGCGGGACCGGCGCAGGGAATGGCAGCTGACCGCCTTCCCGGAGCGTATGCAGATCATGACGCTGGATGCGTTCAACGCCCGCCTGGCGGCGGCGCTGCCGGTCACCTCCGGTCTCGGCGGCCGGGTGCGTATGGTCTCGGAGGCGGGCGAGTCGGGCATCTACCGGGAGGCGGCCCGGGCCACGCTGGACTGGGTCGCGGAGGCCGGAGAAACCGGCGCTGCCGTGCGCGCGCTGTTCCGGCACCTGGACAACGATGCGCTGGTGTGGGAACGCTCCATCGCCGAGATGCTGCAGAGGAGGGACCAGTGGCTGGCCATCACCGGGACCGGGCCCTCCGGGCAGGAAGAACGGCTGCGGCGCCACTTCGAACAGGCCATCGCCATGCTGGTGACGGATCGCCTGCGGGCCCTGGACCGGGCGCTGCCCGAGTCCGTGCGGGAGCCCCTGCTCGAGCTCGCCCGCTTCGCCGCCGGCAACCTGGCGGAAGCGGGGCGGGAGACGCCGCTGGCGGCGCTGCACGGCTGCGACGCCTGGCCTGCTCCCGACGCCCGGCAGCTCGCCCGGTGGCAGGGGCTGGCCTGGTTGCTGATCGCGCCGAGCAGCGGCAACTGGCGCAGGCGCGCGGACAAGAACCTGGGCTTCCCGCCGGGCAGCGACCGGGAGAAGGAGGCGCTCGCGGCCGTGATCGAATCGCTGGCCGGAGGCGACGGGCTCGACCGGTTGCTGGCGGACGCCGCCAGACTGCCGCCGCCCCGTTACGCTCCCGAGCAGTGGGACGCCCTAACGTCCCTCCTGCACGTGCTGCCGCGGGCCACGGCCGAGCTGAAGACCCGGTTCGCCGCCAGGGGACTGGCGGACTATGTCGAAGTGGCGCTCGCCGCCCGCACGGCGCTGGGCCCGCCGGACGAGCCGACCGACCTGGCGCTGGCGCTGGATTACCGCATACGGCATCTGCTCATCGACGAGATGCAGGACACCTCGCTGGGACAGTACGCGCTGCTCGAAAGCCTGACCGCAGGCTGGGACGGCCGGGACGGGCGCACCGTGTTCTGCGTCGGCGACCCCATGCAGTCCATCTACCGTTTCCGGGAGGCGGAGGTCGGCCTGTTCCTGGCGCTGCGCTCGCGAGGCATCGGCCTGCTCCGCCCCCGGGAACTGGTGCTGCAGACCAATTTCCGCTCCGGCGGCAACCTGGTGGACTGGGCCAACGGGGTCTTCGCCCGGGTGATGCCGGCCGAAGACGATCTGGCCACCGGCGCCATCCGGCACAGCCCGTCGCAAGCGGCGCCGGGCCGGGAGGACCTCGGCGAGTGCCGCGTCCACGCGCTGCTGGATGCCTCGCCCCGCGAAGAGGCCGACGAGGTCAGGAAATTGATCCGGGATACGCTCGACGACCCGGACTCGGGCGCCGTGGCGGTGCTGGTGCGAAGCCGCACCCACCTGCGCGAGCTGCTGCCTCTCCTGCGTGCCGACGGCATCGCCTACGAGGCGCTGGAGATCGACCGGCTCACGGATCTGCCGGAGGTGCAGGATCTGCTCGCACTCACGCGCGCCCTGATCCACCCGCTGGACCGGGTCGCCTGGCTCGCGCTGCTGCGAGCACCGTGGTGCGGCCTGACGCTGAGCGGGCTGCACGCCCTGACAGTCGGCGATCCGCTCAGCCCCGTTATGGCCCTCATGACCGAGGAGGGCCGCCTCGCTCGCCTCGACGGCGACGATCGGCAGCGGGTGGCGTGGTTGCGCCAGCGCCTCGCGGAAGCACTCGAGCGCCCCGGGTTGCGCTCCCTGCGCGAGCGGGTGGAGCTGGCCTGGTTCTCGCTGGGCGGACCGACGCTGCTCCCGGGTGCCGCGGAAGCCGCGAATGCCTGCCGCTATCTCGACATTCTGGAGATCCTGGAATCGGGCGGCACCCTGCCCGACGTGGCGGACCTCGAGTCCCGGCTGGACGAGGAGCGGGTCTCCAGCGAGGGCGCGGGCGCCCGGGTGCAGGTGATGACCATCCACAAGGCGAAGGGCCTGGAGTTCGATACCGTCGTCCTGATGGGCCTCGGCCGCCAGCCGCGGGGCAACCTCCGCGCGGTGCTCAACTGGCTCACACTGCCGGACGAGGAAGGGCGCGAGCATCTGCTGCCGAGCCCCGTCGGCGCACGCGGCGAGCGCGACAACGATCCGCTGCACGAGTTCATCCACGGCGTGGAAGCCGAGAAGCAGCGGCTGGAACTCGACCGGCTGCTGTACGTGGCATGCACCCGCGCCCGCCGCAGCCTGCATCTCTTCGGCCACACCCGCAGCCGCGACGGCAGCGCCCAGCCGCCGCCGGCCGGCACGCTGCTGGCCCGTCTCTGGCCGGCGCTCGCAGCGGACTTCGCGCGGGCCGCGGAGGCGGGTGCCGGCGGCGGTGAAGGGCCGGCCCCCGGCGCCGGCGCCGAGCTCGTCGCGCCCCGGATCCGGCGTGCGGCGGAGCCCTATCGGCCCGCCGAGCTGCCGCAGCCCGTGGCGCAGCCGGCAGTTCGCTTCGCGCCGCCGGGCGCGGATGAGCCGATCGAATACGCGTGGGTCGGTCGTGACCTGCGCCACGTCGGCACGGTGGTGCACGGCTGGCTGCAGCGGATGGCGGACTGGCAGGACGCAGGGGCGGCGCGGCGCCGGCTCGACGGTCTCGACGCGCGGCACGCCTCGCTGCTGGAGGCCGCCGGCGTCTCGGCGGAAGGACTGCAGGCGGCGGTGACCCGGGTCCGGGCGGCCCTGCAGGGAACGCTGGAAGACCCGGCCGGACGGTGGATTCTGTTCGGGCGACATCGCAGCGCGGCGACGGAACTGCCGATCGAGGGCATCGCCGACGGACGATTGCTGCGCGTGGTCATCGATCGCTGTTTCGTCGACGAGGCGGGTGCGCACTGGGTGGTGGACTACAAGACCTCGCTGCACGAGGGCGGCGATCTGGAACGATTTCTGGCCGAGGAGGCCAGGCGCTACGCGGAACAGATGGCCGGTTATCGGCGCTTGTACGCCGCGGTGTACGGCGAGACGCCGCTGAGCCTGCTGTACTACCCGCTACACGGGCGCGTGGTGACGACGGACGAGGCAGCGGCCCGCCGCCTCAGAGACGGCCTGCCAGGCTGAACTCCCGACGTCCGGCCTCGTCCGCCGAACCCAGGAAGCGCAGCGAATTCGCGAGTGCCGCCGGCGCGCCCGGCCGCGCCTTGACCTCGCCGCGAAGGACGTAATCCCGCTCGCCGGTCAGTGCGATCTCTCCCGCCACCTCGAGCGGGCCGCCGCCGTCTGCCAGGACGCCGCGCAGGCCGCCTTCTTCGGTGGGCAGAAACTCCACCCGGTAATTGCCGATGGAATTGCTGCCCGCCGGACGGTACACCAGGTCCTCGACGCTGACGGTGCCCACCAGTTCGCTGGGCCAGCCGTCGTCGAAGCGCCCGCGCTCGATGTCCGCGCGGAGACGGCCTTCCGCCTGCGCCACCGGCATGATCCGGGAGACGCTCTCCAGGGGCACGGAGGCCTGCAGATCGGAGACGCTCAGTGCGCCCGTGACGCTCAGCGCGACGTCCCCGCGGACGCTGCCGCCCGGCAGTTCCGCGTCGATCCGGTAGCCTGCCGCGCCACCGAGCAGCGCCGCGGGGCGGAACTCCCAGCGGAGTGGTGCCAGGAAAATCCCGCCGGCGGAGGCGCGCGCCGCCCGGCCGCTCCAGATCGTGCCCTCGACGCCGGCCGCGCGGAACTCCGCCGGAGCGAACCAGGCCAGGGCGAGGCGCGCAGGGAACAGCGCGACCAGGCCCAGAACGAACGCCGCGGCCGCGGCCGCGATGAGCAGGCGGCGGGAGAACACTAAAGCGCCCGTTCCAGCGTCAGCGTGGCATCCACGCGGCCGGGCTCCGCACGGTTGGAAAAGGAGGCGGAGCCGATCTCGATGCCATGCTGGCTGCCGAGCTGACCCAGCCACTCCACCAGCGCATCGAAGGCGACATTCTCGAAGCTGACCTGGATGGAATCGCCGTCCAGGGGCCGGCTGCGCTTCAGCGTGGTGCCCAGCCCGCGCTGGCGCACGGTGCTGTCGACCACCACCACCAGCGACTGCCCGCCCGGCGCGGACGCGGCGCCGCCGCCGGAGGGGGAGGGCAGGCGGCCGCGCAGCTGGCGCAGATCGGTGACGAGTTCGCGCTGGCTCGCCACCTGGTTCTCGAGCCGGTCGTTGGCCCGATCGAGAGGCAGCCAGACGGCCAGGTAGATCACCACCACGATGGTGAGCGCGCCCGCCAGCGCCACGAGCATCTGCTCCCGGGGAGCGAGATCCCGGAACCAGTCCTTCACGCGCCCGCTCCCTGGATCTGGAGGCGGCTGCGGACGCTGCCTTCCTGCTGGTCGGTGGACTGGATCCGGGCCGTGAACCGCCCACCCTGGTCGACGAGCTTGCGCAGCCGGTCCAGCGTGGCGACGTCCGGCGCGGTGAGCCGGATATCCATGACCCCGTCACGATAGCTGATGGCCTCGATGCGCGTGCCCGAGGTCTGGTTCATGGCAGCGCTGATGCTCTCCAGTGTGGCGAGGAACTGTCGGGGCGTCTGCTCGGTGCCGCCGCCCTGGCCGAGACGCGCGAGTTCGGAGTTCATCTGGGCGCGGGGATCGCGCACCTCGCGCACCCATGGGAAGGCGGCGCGGAAGGCCTCCACCACCTCGGCCCGCAGCCGTTCGTCCTCCGCCCGCAGCTCGGCGTATCGGAGGCCGCTGCCGATCAGCGTAAGCACGATCAGCGCGGCCGCCAGTGCGGCCGCGGCCCGCCATGGCCGCAGCAGCGAGCCGGTGGCGCTGCGCGGCGCGTAGCGGCCCTGCAGCAGATTGATGCCGCCGCCCGCGGCGACCGTGACGGCGAGCCGGGGCAGGGCGCCGTCGGGCAGCAGCTTGACCTCCAGGCTGTCCAGCTGCTGGCGCAGTGCCTGGAATTCCAGTTCGTGGCGCTCGGCGACGTCCGGGTCGCTGTAGATCAGCACGTGCCGGGGCACCGCCGCCTCGCCGGCAGACTCGTCCTGTTCGTCCGGATCGTCCAGCGCGCCGATGGCCGCCAGTGCGTCGCCCGGGCGCAACCCCTCCAGCGCGAGCTCCATCGAGGCGCCGTCGTTCAGGATGATGTGGTCGTCCTCGATCAGCACGCTCAGCGTGCCGGGGATGCGGGCGAGACCCTGTGCTTCACTGAACACGCCGGCCGGTTCCATGCCGGCCTCGCGCAGCCGCGCGAGCAGGGTGTCGAGGAACTCCCGCTCGACCACCGCCACCGGGGTGCGGCCGTTGCTGCGCCGCTCGCCGGCGGCGAAGTGGAGCCGGTCGACGTCCTGGGCCACCTGCTCCTCCAGAGCAAACGGCAGGGCTTGCAGCAACCGAGCGCCCTTGGCCGGCACGTCGGCGGAAGTCAGCAGCACCTCGGTGGCAGGCACCAGGACATGCACGCGCCGGTCGCCGGCCGCGGTCGCGGCTTCCGCCAGAGTGCCGTGGCCGGGTTCGCCGCGGCGCGCACCGCTGGAGTCGACCGCCAGCCAGTCCGTCTCGCTCGCGTCAGCGCCCGCTACGCGGATGACGAAGATCTCGGCCATGCTCTATTCGGTGCCAAACGTCCTCAGGATGGGCGACACGTCGCCCTGGGGGCCACGCTGGAGGAGACTGTACATGGTGAGCCTGACGGTGCCAATACGAACGATACTCTCCAGCCGAAAGTAATTCGTTGATTCGCCGAGCGTATTCAGTACCTCGGGCTGCACCAGCGAGGAGAACGACGCCGTAACGTCGGCGAAGCCGCCGTCCTCCCTCTCGGCCAGCAGGCGCTCGGCGTCGGCGGCGGTCACGTTCTCGTCCAGCGACTGCAGCACGGCCGGCGTGGCCGTGTTCACGTTGATGGCGGTGCGGCCGGGCAGCGCGGTGACGTGGGGCCGCAGGATGCGATAGCTGTCGGGGTCCATGCCGGCAACCGCCGCCAGTTCGCTGGCGCTGGCGACGAAGATGTTGGCGCTGCGGTAGGGCGGGACGCGGCCGGTGTACTCGCCGTCCTCCGCGCCGTCGGGGAACAGGGGTTCGGTGTCCGCGTCCAGCCAGTCGGCCACGGAGCCGGCCAGCGAGGGCTGCAGGCCGAGGGCGAGGAGCAGGCGGCGGAACTGCTCCAGGGAAGGCTCGTCGATGGCCCCGTCCGCATTCAGCAGGTTGTTGATGTTGAAGCGGCCCTGCAGGTCGGTGAGACCGCCGGCGACCTCGCCGCTCATGCCCGCGCCGTCCACCGGCAGGGGCGGCAGGCGCTGGGCCCAGATCTCGCCCAGGTGATCGGTGTCGCTGTCCTCGGCATCCTGGCGCAGGATCATGCCCACCCATTCCTCCGCGCCGAGGGCCACCTGGGCGGCCTGTTCCCGCCAGAGCAGGTTAGTGGTGCGCCGCAGATCCAGCGTCGTATCCCAGGCCAGGCTGACGGCATAGAGCGTGCAGAGTGCGACGATCAGCATCGCGAACATCAAGGCGACGGCCCCGCGCTGCCGCGCCGCGCCAGTCACTGGATCACCTCGACGACCCGGCGGATCTCGCCGAGCCCCTCGACCACCAGCACGATCTCAACGGCGCGCGGCCGCAATGCCAGCCCGAGAGCGCCGGCGCCGGCGTCCGGCGGCCACTGCTCCGTCCACTCGTCGCCGGAGAGATAGCGGATGCGGATGTCTTCCAGGCCTTCGAGCAGCGTCGCCTCGGCAGGCTCGGTGCCCAGTGTGCGGTCCATCACCGGCCATTGCCGGCGGATGAGCCGATCCTCCTCGATGCGGTAGGCCACCCGCTGCAGCGCGGGGCGGGGCAGCACCAGCGGGTTCGACCAGCCCCCGCGGCTGAGTTCGACCAGATCGAGAGAGCGGCCGTCCGCGCGCAGGACCGGCAGGCGCCCGTCGCCCAGTTCGTCACGCACGGGCCGAGGCGTAAGCTGCCCGAAGTCGAGGGTCATGCGCTGCACGGTGCGCTGCAGGGCCTGCAGGCGGCTCATCTGCTCGCTGACCACGCGGGAGGCTTCCACCACCCCGTTCAGGGTGGTGTACGCGGCGGCCGCCAGCGCCGCGAAGATGGCCAGCGAGACCATGACCTCGATCAGCGTGAAGCCGGCCTGCCGCCGTCGCGCCGTTTTCACCGGTCCGCCCCTTCGCCCAGCGGCAGCGACCAGGCCGCGTTGGCGGCGCCCGGCGGTCCGGGCTCGCCGATGAAGCCGCTGACGTTGCGCACCACGTCTTCCGGCCGTTCCGCCAGGGAGACGGCGATATCGATGCGGCGCAGGCTCTCGACGCCGGTCTCCGAGATCACGTATTCCCAGCGCCACAGCCGGTCGGCCATCTCTGTCTCGCCGTTCGAGCGACCGGGGTCGGGGAATTCGCCGCTGAGGCGCAGCTCGGTGATCTCGTTCAGGCCGACGTACAGGGCGAGGGTGCGGTCCCGCAGACTGCGTGAGGTATCGATGCTCTGCGTGCCCATGGCCAGTACCGCAGACAGGCCGAGCGACGCCACGGCCAGCGCGATCAGCACCTCCACCAGGGTGAAGCCCCGCGCGTTCAAGGCTCGTCTTCCGTGACCAGTTCGACCCGGCCGAGGAAATCGCCGGTGAGTTCCGCGCGGGCGTCGTCGAAGTCCCGGCTCAGCGTCAGCTCGAAGGGCGTCGTATCGCCGCTGGAGAGCAGCAGCACGTGGGGCGTGGGACCGGGGTCCGGCCCGTCGTCGGGATCGCGGGGCTGGCGGTCGCCCTCGATGGCCTCGAACAGACGGATGTCGCGGGACTCCAGCGTCAGTTCGACGCGCAGGTCGTCGGACAG
>Ga0102937_1001256_pt1 | contig 11568 bp, 8 predicted proteins | sample SalPonR2_B_D1_MG_FD_78213 | JGI IMG/M metagenome (GOLD analysis project Ga0102937, IMG submission 78213) | Salt pond soil microbial communities from South San Francisco under conditions of wetland restoration - Salt Pond MetaG R2_B_D1_MG | ecosystem: Environmental > Aquatic > Marine > Intertidal... | reverse complement strand
GACCCGCTCCAGCGTCGGTGCCATCTGCTCGGTCAGCGCCGGATCGTTGAAGGTCACCGGGTACCCGCGCTGGATGTCGACATCGACGGTCGCGCCCTGGCTGGCCGCGATGTGCTCGGCCGTGCGCTGGATATCGGCGTGGATCTTGTCCTGCATCGCGGTATCCAGCGTCCGAATGGTACCGATCAATTCAGCCGTTTCGGGAATGATGTTGCTGCGCACCCCGGCGCGCAGCCGGCCCACTGAAATCACCGCGGCTTCCTTGGTCAGCTCGGTCTGGCGGCTGATGATCATGTTCAGCCCGATGACGATCTGCGAGGCCACCGCAATCGGGTCCACCCCGGTCCAGGGCGACGAGCCGTGCGTCTGTTTGCCCTTGACGGTGATGTTGAACTGGTCGGCCGCCGCCAGGATGCCGCCGGCCTTGAAGCCGATCTGGCCCGCCGGCGCCAGCGACCAGATGTGCTGGCCGAAAATCACGTCGACGTCCGGATCTTTGAGCACGCCTTCCTCGACCATCAATTCCCCGCCACCTTCTTCTCCCGGCGGCGCACCTTCCTCAGCCGGCTGGAAGATGAACTTGATCGTGCCGGGCAACTCGTCGCGCCGCGCGGCGAACATTTCGGCCACGCCCATCAGCATCGCCATGTGGGTGTCGTGCCCGCAGGCGTGCGATACCGGCACCTCTTCACCCATGTACTCCGACACCACGTCCGGCGAGAACGGCAGATCGACCCGCGAGGGCACCGGTAGTGCGTCCATGTCAGCGCGCAGTCCGACCACCGGACCGGGCCGCGCACCCTTCAACACTCCGACGACGCCGGTATGCGCGACCCCGGTCTGGACTTCCATGTCCAGACCGCGCAGAAACCCGGCGATGTAGTCGGCGGTTTCAAACTCCCGGTTTGAAAGTTCCGGATTCTCATGGAAGTGCCGACGCCAGATCACCACCTCGTCGAACAGCGATTCGGTCTGGGAATCGATCCAGCCGTGCCATTCATCGGCGGAAGGCTGGGCGGAGGCAATGCTGCTGATCATCAGGGCCGCCAGCGCGACGCCCACGGTGTTTACGAACGCTCGAGTCATGGAAATCTCTCTTATTTAAATAGACACGCCGCATTGTGGGCGACCCCGGCGATCAATACAACCACCGGCCCACTACGCCGACGACGCATAATGGGCTGCGCCGAGAAGCGGCGCCAAACCCGACGACCACAAGGCCGACATGATCACACTCCACCATCTCGAAAACTCGCGTTCGCATCGCGTCCTCTGGCTGCTCGAAGAACTGGGCTGCAAATACAAGATCAAGCATTACAAGCGCGACAGCAAGACCAACCTGGCGCCGCCCGAGTTGAAGAAAGTACACCCGTTGGGCAAGTCGCCGGTCGTCACCGAGGGCAAACAGACGCTGGCCGAATCGGCCCTGATCATAGAGTACCTGGCGCGCACCCACGGTGATGCCCAGTGGGCGCCTGCGCTGGATGACAGCCGATACTGGACCTTCAACTACTGGATGCACTACGCGGAGGGCTCGCTGATGCCACCGCTGCTGCTCAAGCTGGTGTTTTCGAAGCTGCGCCAGCCTCCGGTGCCGTTCTTCATCCGGCCGATTTCGGGCAAGATCGCCGACCAGGTCGATGCCGCGTTCACCAACCCGCAGATCGAAACACACTTTTCCTATGTCAATGAATACCTCGGCGAACACCCCTGGTTTGCAGGCGACGAGATCTCGGCGGCCGACATCCAGATGAGCTTTCCGCTGGAAGCTGCCCTTTCGGCAGGCACGATCAAGCGCGCCGACTATCCGAACATCGCAGTATTCGTGCAGAAATTCCAGTCGCGACCGGCCTACGTTCGCGCGCTCGAGGCGGGCGGCGACTACGCGTACGGTCCGCAGCCGGAAGACTGAATTCCGCAACCGGCGGCAATGCTCGAGATCGGGCCCGATTTCGCAGGCTGACTACCACCGTCGGCCGGCGAACACCACTACGTCACGTTTTCATCCTGAAAATGCGACGCAGGCTGTTACGAAAAGCTATGTTTATCAATGGACTAGAAGACACTCAAGCCCTATACTGGTAACGAGTTCACCGGCGCTGACCGCATGTCGCCAGGGTTGGTGAACTCAAGGGGGATTCATCCAGAACACATACGCAAGGGAGGTGTCGCCGAACTTTTCCGGTGGCCACCGACCTTCATTACGAAGGAGTGAATCCATTGAAAATACCTTATCCCGAAAATCTGCGCAGACTATTGTTGAAAACCGCCGCCGCGTCGGCGATCGCCCTTGGCGCACTCACTGCACAGGCACTCGAAGTCACTGGCAGCTTTACCGGCTTCTGGGGCCAACCCGACCAGCAGAACCAGGGCCTGATCATCGCAATCTCCCGCTTGCCCAACGGCGAAAAGACCGGGGTCGTCTACTGGGCCCACTTTGATGACATGGGCAACCCTTCATGGCTGCTCGCCCAGGGTGACATCGAGGGCGACATGATCATGGCCGAGGTGTTTCGGTTCGAAGGAATCACGTTCATGCAACCCGTGGACGAGAACTCGAACTTCGGCGAAGCCATCGGCACACTGGATGTTCAATTCGAAAGCTGCGTCGCAGGAAACGTCGAGTTCCGTACCGAGGATCCGGTAATCGGCTCGGGTGAGTTCCGCATCGAAAGACTTTCCAATCAGCCGGGTAGCGAGTGCAGCGGCGGCATCTCCGACGACATGCCGCCAGGCGATCTGCCGCAGCGGTTCGATATCGACCTCGTGCCTACAGGCGTTCTGCCCGACGCCACCGGCAACGCCGAGTTCGACCTGACGCCGGGTCGCGGCGATTTCGAAGTCGAGATCGAAAACGTTCCGGCCGGAGACTACGAACTCCAGGTCGGCGGCGAGGCCCGGGGGCTGATCACAGTGGTCGCCACCGGAACCGGATCGGGCGAAATCGAGTTCCGCTCGCCGGTCACGCCGGGGAAGGAACTGCTGGATTTCGACCCGCGCGATCAGATCATCGACGTACTGCTGGACGGCGAAGTGGTGTTGACCGCGCTTGCGCCGGAACAGGGTGACTTCGTAGGCAATGGCCCGCCTCCGTTCGACACGCCCGCAACGGGCAGCCTCGAGATCGAAATCGATCTGACCAATGAAGGCGTGTACCCCGACGGTTCGGCGAGCGCTGAATTCGAGATGAGCGGACCACAGAGCGACTTCGATGTCGAAGTCGAAGGCATCCCGACCGGTACCTACCCGTTGTTCGTCGATGGCATCAAACAGGGCGATATCGCAGTCGTCGAAGACGATGAGGGCGAGACTCAGGGTCGGATCGCGTTCCGGTTCCCGCCGACCGGCGGCGGTGAATTTTTCGATTTCGATCCCAGGGGCCAGACGCTCGAAATCTTTGAGGGCGCCACACGCTTGTTTTTCGCCGATTTCCCGGACGAGCAGGCGAGCGGCGGCGACAATGAAGATGAGTCACCCGGCAACGACCAGTCCCCGGTCACGCGCACCACTGTGGATCTCGACAACGCCGGCGTGTTCCCGGAAGGTGAAGCTTCGGCGGTCCTCAATGATCGTCCGAGCCATGTCGAGTTCATCGTCGAACTGGAGACCGTGCCGGCGGGCATGTATACGCTGTCGGTAGGGGGCACCGAGCGCGGCATCATCGACGTCGAAGAGGACGAGGACGGGGACACGCGCGGCCGGATTCGCTTCCGCGACCCCGCAAACCCCGCGTTCGAGCTGCTGGAGTTCGATCCCCGCGGCGAGTCGGTCGAAATATTGGACGGCGGAACGCTGATCTTCCAGACCGTCTTCCCCGAGTAAATACAGGACCGGGTTCGCACCCATAGCCCCTTGACTCGCCCCCGCCACGTCGCGGGGGCGATTGCTTTCGCCCCCCTTCCGAATGACAGGCCGCACACGGTGGTTCTGCTGCGTCCTGCCTGACCCCCGAAAAAAGAAACGCCGGCCCTTCCCGAACAGTCGCTCGCACGGCGATCGCTTCTATAAATTTGCATTTATTTTTTCAAATATCTTGACATCGGCTAGTTTGTATATTAATTTACAAATTATGAGCTCAGCCAACAACGTGCGAAACCGATCGAATCCGCTGCTGCAGACCGTGGCACCGGCAGATATTCGTTCCGATGCGCTGCTTGAGAAACGAACCGAATCAGACGGAACGAAAAGCAGGCCAACAGCGGAATTCCGGATGGTCTGTCAGCCGATATGCCGGGTGAGCGGCTCCGGCGGTCCGGCCTGGGTCGAAATGCTGATCCGCGACGCAGAGCCGGGCGCAGCAGGCATGCCGCCGATGGATATCGTGAGGCAGGGTTATTGCCAGGCAGGCTGGAGGTTTGACCTGATCGTGCTGGAGGCCGCGCTGGCCACGGCAGCCAGGCTCCGTCCGGACACCCGGATTGGCGTGAACATCCGTCCCTGTTCTCTGAACGAGCCTGGTTTCATCAGGGCCTTGCAGGCAATGCTGATGCGACGGCACATCGCACCGGGCCGGCTTGTACTGGAACTGGTCGAGTTCCACGGGCCGGTACGCCTCGAAGTCGCCGGGCATGCGTTGCGCCAACTGCGCCGCATGCAAATCCTGATCGCCCTGGACGACTTCGGCCCCGGATATCCGAATCTGGACGTGCTGGCCGAGGGCCTGGTCGATTTCGTCAAGCTGGACCGCAGCCTGGTCCTGGCGCTTGACCGTTCGCCCCGTCAGATCGGCGTCCTGCAGGGCATCGCCGCACTGGCTGAGAGAACCGGAATCAAACTCGTGGCCGAAGGCATCGAAACCCCCGCCCAGTTCAATGCGCTTCGCCGCCTGGGCATCGAGTGGATGCAGGGCTTCCTGTTCGGCCGTCCCGCCGCCTTGGCGCGGCGCTCGAACGGCGCCGGCATCGCTTCCCTTTTCAATCCTCGGACCGCCGAATCGGCGGCCTTTATCAACCCCCGAATCCCTATTACCGCAAAGGAGAACTCAGCATGAAGAAATCACTCAAGACATCCCGACTCTCGCGCCGGCCGCTTGCCCGCGCCATCGCGCTGGCACTGACACTCACCGGCGGCAGCGCCAGCGCTCTGGAAGTTACCGGCAGCTTCACTGGCTGGTGGGGGCAACCGGAACAGGAAAACCAGGGCTTGATAGTTTCCGTTTCGCGCCTGCCCAGCGGGGACAAGACGGGCGTTGTTTACTGGGCGCACTATGACGAGTTCGGCAAGCCCTCATGGCTTTTCGCACAGGGACCCATCCAGGGAGACACCATTGCTGCAGACGTTTTTGCCGTCGATGGCGTGACTTTCATGCAGCCGGACGACCCGTCCAGTAATCCGGCGCGCCAGGTCGGCAGCATGCAGATCAGCTTTACCGACTGCGTCAACGGAAGCGTTGCATTCCAGACCGGGGCCGATGTTGTAGGCAGCGGTCAGTTCCGGATCGCACGTCTGACAGATCAGCCGGGCACCGCCTGCAGCGGCGGAATCTCCGACGATCGCAGTCGCAGCGAAGGCGCCGAGGAAATCGACACCCCTCTCGTGTCCACCGGCGTCATCCCGGCGGCCAGCGGCAAGGCAGAGTTCGAAGCCACCGACAGGCGCATAGAGTTCGAGGTGGAAATAGAGGACATTCCGACCGGCGAATACGAGTTGCTTGTGGGCGGCGAACCGCGCGGCACCATCACGGTGGTCGACACACCGAACGGAACCGAAGGCGAGATCGAGTACAGCTCGCCGCAGGATGATGGAGAGCTGTTACTCGACTTCGATCCTCGCGGTCAGATCATCGAAATAGCGCAAGGCTCGACGGTAATACTCGAAGGTATTTCGGATACATCCGGCGAAGACCCGGGCAACGGCGAAGACGGCTCCCCGGAATCGGGCGACGGCGAAATCGAGATCAGCCTGGTCAACAGCGGACTGTTCCCCGCGGGTTCCGGCGACGTCGAATTCGAGCAGGAATCGGATCGCGTCGATTTCGAAGTCGAGATCGAGGATGTGCCGGTAGGCCCTTACGCGCTTATGATCGGCGGCATCGAACGCGGCACTATCGAGGTCATCGACACAGCCAACGGAACCGAGGGTGAAATCGAATTCCGCACGCCGGTCGAAGCCGGCAAACTGCCGCTGGATTTCGATCCGCGCGGCGAACTGGTCGAAATCCTGGCCGGCGGAAGTCTTGTTTTTTCGGTCGACTTCCCGCTCGAAGTCACCGACGATTCCGGGGACGACGATGATTCCGAGGACGACGGCTCCGGGGACGACGATGGCTCCGGGGACGACGATGATTCCGGTGGTGACGACGATTCCGGTGGTGACGACGATTCCGGCGATGGCAACGATTCCGACAATACCTTGTCGCTGGAAGTCGAGCTCGAAAACGCCGGCGTGTTTCCGCTGGGCTCCGGCGATGCCGATTACGAAGAAGAGGACGGCGAGCGCGACTTCAGCGTCGAAATCGAGGATGTGCCGGTGGGCGACTACCGCCTGACGATAGATGGTATCGACCGGGGCACCATAAGCGTGATCGAGACCGAGGACGGCACCGAAGGTGAGATCGACTTCGATGATCCGCAGGACGAAAATCTGCTGCTGGACTTCGACCCGCTTGGCGCAACGATCGAGATCTTCGACGGTCAGACGCTGATCTTCAGCGCCGCATTCCCGACCGCTTGATCCGACGCAGGCCGGGACCGAATCCGTTTCGGTCCCGGCATTTTTCTATATTTGTAATAAAATTGACAAACAATGGCTGACGCGATAGGATTCGCCCAGGCTTCTTTCAGGGAGCCGACCCGCCGGAGGCGAACGACTGGCTACGGCGTCAAGAACCTGGCCAAGCAGGATCACGACATCGACCTGCAGCCGCCTCTCAAGCTCAACGCCACGCTCGGGTCTAAAGGGAAGAACGCCGATGGAGACTCAGTCCAGATCGACAACAACGCTCGATGCACTGGCAAGAGCTGCGGTGCGGATCTTTCGTCCGCTGGTCAAGATCATGCTGAGACACAACGTGTCCTACAAGACCTGCGCCGAGTGGCTGCGCTGGTGTTATGCGGATGTCGCGTACAACGATTTCGCGCTGCCGGGCCGCAAACAGTCGAAATCCCGCGTCGCAGTACTGACGGGCCTGACGCGAATCGACGTCAACCAGCTTCTGGCTCAAGCTCCGCCGGACAGCATTCCGCAGGAAGAGCAATACCACCGCGCGGGACTGGTACTCACCGGCTGGGCGAACGATCCGGAATTCAGCGCCAGCGGCAAGCCGATAGCGCAACTGCCGTTCGAGGCCGAAAAAGATGCGCTGAGCTTCAGCAAACTCGTCAGCCGCCATTCCGGGGGTGCACCGGCGCGCGCAGTACTGGACGAACTCGAACGCAATGGCGCGGTGCGCGTGTTGCACAACCGCACCATCGAACTTATTCGTACACGTTATATCGGGAAAGCCGAGACCGCGGACATCAACTACGCCGAAATCTTCGGCATGTCATGCGGCGACCTGATCGAGACCATTTGCTACAACTGGTCGCCGGAACTCGACGAGAAACGACTGCAGCTGCTGGTCTACAACCGCTCAATTCATCCGGATCTTGTCGATTCCGCGAAAGAGAAGGTGGAAACGGCAGCGCGCGAACTGGCCGAACAGGTCGACAACTGGCTCTACGAATTCGAAACACAATCAAAGGACCTTCCTGACCCTGAGGGCGCCCGGCGGAAACGTCTGGGCCTCGGGCTCTATTACTTCCAGTAATCAAAAGCCATGGCTTTTCAGCAATTCATTTATCCATTATTCCGACTCGCAGAGGAGACAGCACGATGAAATCATTCCAGACGTTTTCGAGACCATACGCCGCGAGGCTGGCGACTGGCGTCTTGCTCATGCTGAGCATTGCCTCCGGCTCGGCCTCGGCGCTGGAGGTCACCGGCAGTTTCACCGGATGGTGGGGCCAGCCCGACCACGAAAATCAGGGCCTTATAGTTTCGGTCTCGCAGCTTCCCAGCGGAGGCAAGACCGCGGTGATTTACTGGGCCAATTATGATAATGAGGGCAACCCGACCTGGTTTTTCGCCCAAGGCGGCATTCAGGGCGACAAGATCCAGGCCGATTTGTACCAGTTCGACGGCGTCACTTTCCTGCAAGCCGACGACCCGAACAACAATCCAGGTGAAATCGTCGGCACGCTGGAGGTGCAGTTCAGCAACTGCGTCGACGGTGACGTGTCTTTCAATACACCGAATGTGATCGTCGGCACCGGCGGCTTTCGTGTCGCCCGGCTGACCAACCAACCCGGCACCAACTGTACTGGCGGCATTTCCGACAACACCCCGCCGACCTCCCTGCCGGAAGAGTTTCGCGTGCAGCTGGTATCCACCGGCGTCGTTGCCGGTTCGAGCGGCAAGGCTGATTTCGAAAGCCGCCCCGGGCGCACCGATTTCTCGGTGGAAGTCGAAGACCTCCCGGCTGGCACCTATTCGCTGAACGTCGGCGGTGTCAAGCGCGGCAGTATTGCCGTGGTCGATACCATCAATGGCCCGGAAGGCGAGATCGAGTTTCGCTCGCCGCCTGAACCCGGCAAGGAACTCCTGGATTTCGACCCTCGGGGACAGATCATCGAAGTCCTGCAGGGCTCCAGCGTGGTGCTGGAGTCGATCGCTCCGGACAATGGCGAAATTCCGGGTAGTGATCAAGGCAATCCACCGCCGTTCGGCGAATCGGAAATCGATGTCTCGCTGGTCAACGCGGGGGCGTTTCCCGCCGGCTCAGGCGACGCGGAGTTCGAGCAGGACTCCAGCCGAGTTGATTTCGATATCGAGATCGAAGATATACCTGCGGGCAGCTACGCGCTTGCCGTCGGCGGCATCGAACGCGGCACTATCGAGGTCGTGGATACTGTAAACGGCCCCGAGGGGGAACTGGAGTTCCGCTTCCCGGCCGAGCCCGGAAAGCTGCCGCTGGATTTTGATCCGCGCGGCCAATTGATCGAGGTTTCGGATGCCTCGGGCCTGGTTTTTTCTGTCAACTTCCCGAACCCCGGCGGCAGCGATGACGACGATTCCGATGAAGATGACGGTTCAGGCGATGACCAGGGCAACTCCGAGCCGGGCGAAATTCAGGTCTCGCTGAACAACGCCGGTGTCTTCCCCGAAGCTTCCGGGGATGCCCGCTACCGCATTGATGATGACGGCGATCGCGAATTCGACATCGAGATCGAGGATCTCCCTGCCGGCGGTTACGACCTGATCATCGGCGGCGTCGCGCGCGGAACGATCGCGGTCGAGGCAACCGACGACGGCAACGAAGGCGAAATCGAGTTCGGCAATCCGGCCGATCTCGACGAACTTGCGCTGGACTTCGATCCCCGCGGCGAGTTGATCGAAATATTCGACCGCGGGACACTGATATTCAGCGTGACCTTTCCTTCCTAGCCCGGGCAAGCCTGCGCCCCGTCGACAGCACGACTGAAAGCCGGCCCCATGTCGGGGCCGGTTTTTTATTCAGGGTTGTGAAACAATCGGAGGCTTGACTGAAACCCGCTTCCGCCTTGATCATAAGCCACCGCCACCGGTTCATATTCATGCACTGCCGCAAGGCCGCAGGAAGCTCGGTCGCGGCGTGCCTGGCCCCTCACCTGGGGCCCGGCGACATTCACCTGGGAACCTGGCCCGAGGCTTTCGAGCAGGGCGTGCCACCCAACCGACGCGCCTGGCTCGATCTGCTTCACCCCGGTGCGGGCGCGAGCTTTGGAGCGCGGCTGCTCAGACGACCTTCGCGGCTGGCCGATCGCGCCGCCCGTATCGCGGCGCTGAACGGGGCGCAGCGGCTGAAGTACCGGTCGCGCCTCGGTCATTCACCAGAACACGCGCACGCCGAGCGGGTTCGCGCGGCATTTCCCGGGCCCTGGCGCGATTACTTCAAATTCTGCTTCGTACGCAATCCATTCGACCGCGCCGTTTCGGACTATCTATGGCGCACTCGCAAGACCGGCAACCAGACGCTGACTTTCACTGCGTTCCTGGACCGCCTCGACCGGCGCGATTTCAGCAATCGCGCGATCCCAAGGCATTTCGACAATTGGCCGATCTACACCCTGGACGACCGGATCGCGGTGGATTTCGTCGGCCGCTTCGAGCACCTGGACGAGGACCTGGACCGAGTGTTCGCGCGGCTCGGGCTGGACCGCCTGCCACTGGCCCGTTCCAAATCGATGCAGCGACAAGGCAGCTACCGGGACTGGTACGGGAAAAGGGAGCGCGGGCAGGTCGAACGATTGTTCGCGAACGAAATCCGCCGATTCAAATACAGTTTCTGATGTCATGGGCGTAGATCTCGACCAGCCACCCCCTCATTTCTTCATCGTCGGCGCCCCCAAGTGCGGAACGACCTCGATGGCGCAATATCTCAATCAGCACCCCCATATTTTTGTGTTGCGCGGCGAGCCGCATTTTTTTGGAACCGATCTGGAATACAACTCGCCGCGACTCACGCCCGCCCAGTATCGGGCGCTGTGCCGCGATACCGGAGACAAGCCAGTGTGCGGAGACCGTTCCACCTGGTACCTGTTTTCACACAACGCGGCGCACGAGATTCATGAGCACAATCCGCATGCGCTGATCATCGCGATGCTGCGCAATCCGGCCGAAATGGTCCATTCCCTGCACGCTCATCACTTCCAGCGCGGGCGCCGCGACGACATCGAGGACCTCGAAGAGGCGCTGGCCGCCGAGCCCGATCGTCGCATGGGACACAGAATTCCCGCCAACGTCCGGTTTCCCGAAAGCCTTTACTATTCCCGGATCCCGCGTTATAGCGAACAACTCGAGCGGTATTTCGATTCATTCGGCCGTGAACGCGTCAAAATCATTCTTTTCGACGAACTCAAGCAGGCGCCCGAACGAGTGTATGCACAAACGCTTGCCTTTCTCGGCGTCGACCCTGCATTCAGACCTGATTTCGACGTACACAACGCATCGGCGCCCACCCCGGACTCCTGGGCTTATCGCGCCTGGAAAGCCAGCACTCTGCGCTACCGGATTCGCAGCCTGGCCCCGCAGCGACTCTACGATTGGATTCGAAACATGCGCAGAAAGCGGCTCGCTCGCGCGGCGAAGCGCCGACCCCGGCGGCCGCTGGATCCGGCTGTGCTCGATCGACTGAATCTGCAGTTTGCCGAAGAGATCGATCGTCTGGAATCGCTGATCGGGCGCGACCTTTCAAGCTGGCGCAAAGGCGGCTGAAGAGAGGCAAGTTGAATTATCACCGAGGTCGTCAGGGAACCCGTGCCGGAACGCGCGCTTCAGTCGAAACCCGCAGGGCCCGTCTCGCCCAGCACGAATTCGAAAGCTCTGATTCGTGGGCCCATCTGGCGCGGTTCGAACAATCGCTCAATTTCGATGGCCTCGGACACGCGCGCCGGGCAACTCGGCAGCACCTGAATGGCCAGATGAAAAAGTGCTTTTGGTATCCGGGTGGAGGACAATTTCATTGGCACGGGTAACCCGGAAATGGTTGGATTGGCAGACCGCGCCGCATGTAATCGCTTGCAAAACGATGTGCTTGGCAAGGTTATACTG
>Ga0102937_1001243_pt1 | contig 11614 bp, 9 predicted proteins | sample SalPonR2_B_D1_MG_FD_78213 | JGI IMG/M metagenome (GOLD analysis project Ga0102937, IMG submission 78213) | Salt pond soil microbial communities from South San Francisco under conditions of wetland restoration - Salt Pond MetaG R2_B_D1_MG | ecosystem: Environmental > Aquatic > Marine > Intertidal... | reverse complement strand
AGTTGCTTTATCATGGTCCTATTATCAGCTTTTCTATGAATCTGAAATAATTGATACCGATCACATCACGCTTGATATGGTTTTTACCGAGCACAGTGATGAAGTTTGGTCTGTGAATTTTAGTCCCAACGATTCCCTGCTTGTAAGCGCGGGGTATGATGAAAGTGTAATAATCTGGTCAAGGAGTAATGGAAAAATAATGCATAAATTAAAACATCCATATGGAGTGCCGACTGCAGAATTTAGTCCAAAAGGAAATACCGTTTGTACAGGATCCTATGATGGAAAAGCCAGAATTTGGGATGTTCAAACAGGCAAATTATTGAAAACATTAAATGGAAATGAACAATCCCTTCGATCAGTTGCATACAGCCCATCAGGCGATTTGATTGCTGGAGCTGGGGACGATGATAAGGTAATTATTTGGAATGTAGATACAGGTGAGATATTGCATGAATTTCATGACTCTGAAAAGGATGTATGGACCGTTATATTCAATCCTTCAGGAGAACTTCTACTTAGCTCAGGCAGCGATAATTTAATTCGAATATATAATGTAGAATCTGGCAAACTGCTTAAAACTTTAACAGGACATTCAATGGTGGTTTTATCTTTGGCATTTAGTCCAAATGGGAAATTTTTAGCTAGTGGATCGGACGACAAAACAGTTAAAATTTGGAATACTGACAATTGGAATTTATTACATACACTGAGGGGAGAAAACGAAGCTATTCATTCAGCTATTTTTATTGATAACAATAGAGTATTAGCTGGCGGGACTGATAAAAAGGTTTTAGGGGAATTTTTAGAATATCACTTTAATTACCAAGGATCAATTAACCATATTACTGCGACTTTGTGGGATATAGAAAGTGAAACGATTCTACAAACTATTACTCAGCATAAAAATGATCTTGGAACCAGATGTGATGTCAGTGCAGACGGAAAGTGGTTGGCCACTGCAAGTAGCGATAAGACTGTTAGGCTCTGGAACATTAAATAACAACACATAACACCATGTAAAATGCATTAAAATGCACCATTCACTACCCGTTACCTGCAAGTTATGAAAACAACATTGACAATAATGATAATGGTAGTGGTAGTGATAAGTTCTTGCCATTCCCAGACAAAAATACAAATGGATGAAATAGACAAACTTTTGAAAGAACAAGTAGAAAGCAATAATACACCTTCAATTCAGTACTTGTATTTTGACCAAGACAGTGTTATAAAATCCTTTAAAATGGGTTTTGCTGACATTGCAAAAAAGAAGGAAGTTGATTCTTCTATCACTTACAATGCTTTTTCTGTAACAAAAACATTTACAGCATTAGCTATTTTACAGTTATATGAGAAAAGAAAAATAGATATAAACAAACCTGTAAATCAGTACTTTCCTGAATTTTCATATGGGAAAGAAATCACAGTAAAACAACTACTCAACCACACGGCAGGAATACCAAACCCTATTCCACTAAATTGGATACATCTAGACAGCGAGCATAGCACATTTGACAGAAATAGCTTCTTTAAATCAATTTTTGAAAAAAACACTAAAACAAAATCTGGACCCAATGAAAAGTTTGCTTATTCCAATTTAGGCTATGTTGTTTTGGGACAACTGATTGAAAATGTATCAGGAAAAACATACGAAGAATATATCACAGAAAATATAGTCCGCAAGTTACCAATCTACCCTAACGATTTAACTTTTGAGATTATCAGCAATGAAAGACATGCTAAAGGTTATCATAAAAAAATGTCGTTCTCGAATCTCATACTAGGTTTTATGATAGACAAGTCAAAGTTTATGGGAGACACGGAAGGAAAATGGCGTTCATTCAATAATTTTTATGTGAATGGGGCGTCCTATGGTGGACTAATCGGAACTCCAATGGCATTCGTAGCCTATCTTCAAGAACTTCTAAAAACAGAGAGTATACTTATATCGGACGAGTATAAGCGCATGCTTTTTAAAGAAAACAAATCCAATAGAGGTAAAAATACAGGAATGTGCTTGTCATGGTTTACGGGGGAACTAAATGGCAAGAAGTATTTTGCACACGCAGGTGGTGGCGGTGGGTATTATTGCGAAATAAGAATCTATCCAGAGATCAATAAAGGAAGTGTAGTTTTCTTTAACAGGTCAGGAATGTCAGACGAGAGGTTTTTGGATAAATTGGATAAGTATTTAATAAATGAATAAAACCCAAAAGATAACATTGTATAAAAATAATAGCCGAGATAGTAGTAAATTCAAGGGTTGTAGCCCGCTTGAACTTTCTTGTAACCTGAGAGGAAAGTGCCACGCATTCGGCTACTATTCTTGTACTAAACGTTACCGCACAATTCTTCAATAACTTTCCACCACAGAATGAACGTTTAATCTACTCTTGAATATTCGTTATCTTTGGTTAAACCAACTACAAAGATGATATCTGATGTGTGCAAAGAAACGTACAAACGGGAATTCTCAACGAATTCTGATCAAAATCGGGGGCAATGCCCTGACTGATGAATCCATCAAGAAATCGATTATTGACCAGATTTCTGAGTTACTCTCTCTAAACCACGATATCATCATCGTTCACGGTGGCGGTATAGAAATTAAGAGTCTCCTCGACACCGTTGGCATCACAAGCCACTTTATCGGTGGCCACAGAAAAACCGATCTCGAAACAATCGGTTATGTTGAAATGGCCCTCAGTAGTCGTGTAAACAAAGACCTGGTATCCCGTTTTAATCTGAAAGGGCATAAAGCGGTGGGAATTTCCGGTAAAGACGGCATCACCGTCATCGCAGGCAAACGAACTCATAAAACAGGCGATGAGAAAGATCAGGATCTTGGGTTTGTGGGCGACGTTGAAAAGGTAGATCCCACTCTGATTCATATCCTTCTCAGCAATGGATATCTTCCCGTATTGTCTCCTGTTTCTTTTGGGCTAGACGGAGATACCTACAACGTAAATGCAGATATGTTTGCAGGCCACGTTGCCGGCGCTCTGGATGCAGATATGTTTGTAGCACTCACCAATGTCGACGGACTTCTCAGGGACGTAAATGATCCCGGTTCGATTATTCATCATTTAACATCAGAAGATGCTAAATCACTATTTGGCAATGTAATCGTTGGTGGTATGATCCCAAAAGTCGAAGCCTGCCTCACTTCGCTCGAAATGGGAGTAAAATCTTCCAGAATTATTAACGGAACCGATGGTCAAAGCCTGTTGCAAATGTTTGAAACAAACGATACAATAGGCACAACCATAGTGCAATAACTCTAAATCAGACCGCAAGAAATTTAATATGTCATCGAATATTCCCGGAAAAATTTTTAAATCTGTAAAAACGGTTTTTGGCCGGCAACCAGCTAAAAAGAAAGCAGAAAAATATCATTTCGACCTGTATGGCCGCTACCCTATTGCACTTGTTAAAGGCCGGGGGTGCCGTGTTTGGGATGATGAGCGAAATGAATATATCGATGCCCTTGCGGGAATTGCCGTGAACAGTCTCGGACACTGCCATCCGCGTATCGTAAAAGCGATACAAAAACAGGCCGAGAAGCTAATTCATATATCCAATTTCTACTACAATGAGCCGCAGAGCGATCTCGCTGAAATGATTGTAAAGGTTTCGGGTCTCGATCGTGTCTTTTTCTGTAATAGTGGTGCCGAAGCCGTGGAAGGTGCTATCAAACTCGCCCGCCGTTACTCAAACAAAAAGGGGAAAGTCGGCCATATAATATCTATGGAGAACTCGTTTCATGGCCGGACCATGGGCACTATCGCCCTGGGTAAAGATAAATATCAGCAGGGATACAATCCCATACCATCAGGTTACAAGCGAACACCGCTAAATGATGCAGATCTGTTGGAAAAAAATGTCGACGACACAACCGTTGGAATTATTATTGAGCCGATACAGGGCGAAGGCGGTATCGTTGAAGCAACCGAACCATTTTTAAGAAAAGCCCGTGAACTTTGTACTAAGTTTGATATTCCTCTGATTTTTGATGAGGTGCAAACCGGTATTGCCCGCACCGGAAAAATGTTTGCTTATCAGCATTATGGAATTGAGCCTGATATTCTGCCCATCGCAAAAGCATTGGGTTCGGGTGTGCCTATTGGTGCAGTTGCCGCAAAGCAAAACTTCTCTGAAGCATTCGATCATGGAAGCCACGGTACAACGTATGGCGGGAATCCACTTGCATGTGCAGCCGCACTCGAAACGCTTAAAACGATCGAGGATGAAGACATTTGTAATAAGGCCAGAGTACGGGGAAACTATTTGAAAACCCGACTCAAAGATCTTTCTGCTAACTGGGACTCAATCATTGATGTTCGCGGCAAGGGGCTGATGATTGGAGTTGAGCTGGCTTTCCCTGGCGGTGACGTCGTAAAAGAGATGTTAAAACGCGGGGTACTGTCCAACTGTGCGTCCAACACGGTAATACGTATTGTACCGCCTCTCATTATTTCAAAAGAAGAAATTGATACGCTGGTAGATGTACTGGTAGAATCTATAAAAGTTGTTGAAAAAAATGCCTGAATTTAAAATCGGAATTGTCGGAGCAACAGGATACACGGGCTCGGAGCTGGTAAGGCTTCTTGCGCACCATCCGAAAGTCACCATCGACTTTGTGACAAGCGAATCATACAAAGGAAAGAAAATATCAGACGTTCACCCTCACCTCACCGATACGGTTGATATCGATTTAATATCGGTTGATGATGTCCCGGGTTACGAACCCGATCTCGTTTTCCTGGCCCTCCCCCATGGTGTATCCATGAGTTTTGTGGAAAAACTTGGAACCGATCGATTCCCGATAATCGACTTATCGGGCGATTTTCGTTTTAATGATCGTGATCTCTACGAAAAGTGGTATGAGAAAGAGCACACTGCTTCAGAGTACATGGAACAAGCCGTATACGGCCTGCCTGAGCTGTTCCGGGATGAGATCCGAAATGCACGCCTGGTGGCAAATCCAGGATGCTACCCCACATCCTCAATTTTAGCCCTTGCACCGCTAATTAAACACGATTTTATAAACCCTACATCGATTATTGTTGACTCCAAGTCTGGGGTTACCGGTGCCGGAGCAAAACCTAAACGAGGACTTCATTTTCCAAACGTCTTTGGCAACTTTTCAGCCTATTCTTTAAAAAGTCATCGTCATACACCGGAAATTGAGTCGGTACTGAAGCATCACAGCGGGTTTTCCACCGAAGTTCTGTTTACCCCACACCTACTGCCGATAGATCGCGGAATCCTCACAACAACATACAGCACGCCGAAACAGGCCATGAGTGCTGAAAAAGTAGAGGAACTCTTTCATTCGGTGTACGAAAAAGAACACTTTATCCGGGTGTTCGACAGCCCGCCATCGCTAAAAAATGTGCGTGGTTCCAACTACTGCGACATCCACGCAACGTATGATGAACGCACCAACCGTATTATTACCGTATCCACTATAGATAACCTTGTAAAAGGAGCAGCCGGTCAAGCAATACAAAATATGAATATCATGTTTGGCTTCATTGAATCCACAGGGCTGAGATACATTCCGCTCAATCCGTAAATAGATTATAACAGATAACGATCAGGACATTCTTAAACACTCACAACCATGCTAAATAATATCACTAATGTTCGCGGATTTACCTGCTGGGGCGCCCATATGGGTATAAAATCCAAGAGAAGAGATATTGCGCTCATCTATTCAGAAGTACCCGCCTCCGCCGCTGCTGTTTTCACAAAAAATGTTGTTTGTGCCGAACCGATAAAGCTGAGCAGGGATCATATCAAGGATGGTCTTGCACAGGCCTTTGTGATCAATTCCGGCAACGCGAACGCATGCACAGGCAAAGAGGGCTGGAAAGGCGCGGTTGCCATGGCAGAAGAGACCAGCAGGCAGCTCAATATCGCCAAAGAGAACGTCATTGTTGCATCCACCGGCTTAATAGGCGAACCCTTTCCAACAGATAAAGTTTTAAAGGGAATTCGTGAATGCTCAGCAAAACTGTCGAACAGAGAAATAGCCGGCTCATTAACGGCGAATGCGATTTTAACGACAGATACATTCGCAAAAGAGGGCTTCACATCGTTCAGTATTGATGGAATTCAAATTAATATGGGGGGAATCGCCAAAGGTTCCGGAATGATTCATCCAAATATGGGTACCATGCTGGGTTTTATTGTCTGTGATGTAGCCATTACTCCGGCTCTTCTCAAAGAATCCCTTCAACAGGCTGTAGACAACTCATTTAATATGATTACTGTTGACGGCGATACTTCTACAAACGACATGGTCTCTATTATGTGCAACGGAAAAGCCGGAAACAATGAGATCACAGAAAAAGATGCCAATTACGACCTGTTTTTGGCCAATCTCGAAAAGCTCTGCACTCATCTCGCGAAGCTGATTATTTCTGACGGTGAAGGCTCCACTAAATTGGTTGAATATCGCGTTGCCGGAGCAAATTCGAAGGCGGATGCACGGAAAATTGTTCGAACAGTTTCTAATTCCAATCTTGTTAAAACCGCTGTTTTTGGTTCCGACCCTAATTGGGGCCGAATTGTAGCGGCTGCCGGTAGATCGGGGGTGGATTTTGAACCTGAAAAAATTGACTTGTTTATTGGTACAGATGTAAATAAAATGGTTCCTGTACTGGAACAGGGACAACCTGTAGCTGATGTGCGCGACAAGCTTAAGAAAATTATGACCTCTTCCAACATCATCATTGCTCTTAATATTAATGACGGAGATTCAGAGGCAGTAGGCTGGGGATCCGATTTTTCTTATGAATATGTTCGAATCAATGCCGAATACACCACTTAGATTAAATAAATAGGATATGGAAGGACGTGTCATTCAGTCTACCGGAAAATGGTATAAGGTAGATACCAAGAATGGAATTGTGGAAAGCAGGCTGCCCGGAAAATTTCGTCTGATTAAAAAAGAAGTCACAAATCCTGTAGCTGTGGGGGATATCGTTGATATCAGGATTGAAGAAGACGGTACCGGAAGCATTACAGAAATACAGGATCGTAAGAATTACATTCCGAGAAAAGCTACGCATGGCCGCAGAGGTGAACAAATACTTGCCTCAAATATCGATCGCGCCTGGGTGGTTCAATCCGTTAAAAGGCCTGAACTGAATACCGGTTTTATTGATCGTTTTTTGGTTACCTGCGAAGCTTACGAACTGCATGGCGGCATCATTATCAATAAAGCAGACCTTGCGAGCGACAGAGACAGGGGCTACCTCAATGACTTGGCACTGGACTACTTTAATCTTGGCTACCCAACTGTTATTATCTCTGCAGATAAAGAAATAAACCTGGAAAAACTGATCGGAGAGCTTCGGAACAACACCTCCGTATTCATCGGTCCTTCCGGGGTAGGTAAAACCAGCATTTTAAATAAAGTTGAACCCGGTGCAAATTTCAAAGTTGGAGAAATTTCTTCCTACTCCGATAAAGGCAAGCATACCACAACGTATGCTCGCCTTGTGCCTCTTCACTTTGGCGGCTATATCGTAGACACCCCCGGTGTACGGGAATTTGGACTGGTTCAAATAGAAAAGAGCGAACTGTCGCTCTATTTCCCCGAAATGATTGAACCCCGCCGCTTCTGCCGCTTTAATAACTGCACCCACTTTCACGAACCGGGATGTGGGGTCATAGCAGCGTACGAAGAGGGCGATATTACCGCAAGCCGCTATAACTCCTATCTCAATATTCTGGAATCGCTGGCCATTTAGTGAGCATCCAGCCAATTATCGGCAAGACCCATTTCCACATCCAGTGGAACATCGAGCTCGTATGCATTTTCCATCAGATCTTTAATTTTTGCCGGTACATCTTGCTCCTCTTCAGGAGCTATGTCAAAGATCAGTTCATCATGCACCTGTAAAAGCATTCTCGATTTCAGATTCTCATCTTTGATAAACTTTTGAATATGTATCATTGCCAGTTTAATGATATCGGCTGCTGTTCCCTGAATAGGCATGTTTATAGCCATCCGTTCTGCAAACCCTCTAACATTCCAGTTTCGGGAGTTGATATCCGGAATATAGCGTCTTCTGCCCAGCAGAGTTGAAACGAATTCATTTTCCTTCGCGAACTGAATGGTTTCATCGATATATTTCTGGATACCGGGAAATCGCTCAAAATACTGGTCGATCATTTCCTTCCCCTCGTTATTACTGATACCCAGCCTTGATGCCAGCCCGTAGGCGCTCACGCCATAGGGAATACCAAAATTCACCTCTTTTGCCTTTCTTCTGTGATCTGCAGTTACTTCGTCGATCGAATCGAGATTAAATATCTCTTTTGCGGTTCGGGAGTGAATATCTTCACCATTTTTAAAAGCCTCAATCATATTTTCATCACCTGAAATCGATGCAATTACACGCAATTCAACCTGTGAGTAGTCAGCTGCCAGCATTTTGTATCCCTCTTTCGGGATAAACGCTTTACGGATTTCCCGGCCACGTTTAGTACGAATTGGAATGTTTTGCAGGTTTGGATTTGATGAGGAGAGGCGTCCGGTTGCGGCTACAGTTTGATTAAAATCGGTATGAATACGTCCGGTTTCGGGATTGATCAGTTTAGGAAGGGCATCAACATAGGTGGAGAGCAATTTTTTGAGGCTCCTGTAGTCGAGTACTAAAGATGGAACCTCATATTCGACCGCCAGTTTAGATAAAACAGATTCAGAGGTTGAGTATTGACCCGTTTTGGTTTTTTTCCCGGCAGGCAGATCCATCTTCTCAAATAGAATTGTACCCAACTGCTGAGGCGAGTTTAAATTAAACTCCTCACCGGTTCTTTCGAAAATCTCTGTTTCAAGTTCTTCAAGATCTTTCGTGAGCTCTTCCGAGAATGATGCGAGCATTTCTTTATCGATATGTACACCATTTTGCTCCATTTCTGCTAAAACCTCAATCAGCGGGAACTCTACTGTTTCAGCAATTTTAAGAAGTTCATCTTCATCAAGTTTCTCTTTCAGAATTTCGTACAGGCGGTAGGTAATGTCTGCATCCTCACAGGCATAATTTGCAATATCTTCGAAGGGAATATCTGCCATAGATTTTTGTCCCTTCCCTTTTCCAATCAGATCTTCAATGGGTATGGGTTCGTATCCCAAATAAGTTTTAGAGAGGGTATCCATTTTTAAACGCTGAGAGCTGTCAATGAGATAAGCTGCAACCATTGTGTCAAAAACGGGACCGTTTATCTCTACTCCTGCCCTGCTTAAAATGATGTAATCAAACTTATAATTGTGTGCTATTTTAAGTGACTTACTGTTAAATAAAGGCTCTAATAGCTCACGAATCTCATCAAATTGCAGCGCTCCTTCCACATTCACAGGAATATACCAGGCTGATTCAGCAGCAGCACAGAGGGAAATTCCAACCAGTGTAGCGCTTAATGGATCTGCACTGCTCGTTTCCGTATCAAAACAGAGTTCATCTGCATTCTGAAGTTGTTTCACAACACCGGCTATCTCTTCTTTTGTAACAGCCGTTCTATAGATTACGACATCTTTATCAAATGATGATACCTTATTATTACTGCCATTATCTGTGTTTGGCTCACCAAATAGCTGACCCTGCCCTCCCGGTTCTTCTCCAAGATATTTTCGGGTAAGCGTTCGAAATTCCATTCTTTTGAAAAACAGTCCCAGCTCTTTTTTATCCGGTCCATCCCATTCAAATTTTCGCCAGTCCTCAACGTTAGGAACATCGGTTTTAATGGTAACCATATGCTTGGCCTGCAACGCCTGATCTGAATATTCAGTAAGGCCCTCACGCGCCCGTTTTGCCTTCATATTCGGAGCCTCTTCAATCGCCTTTTCCAGCGAACCGTATTTATTAACCAGCTTTGGAGCACCTTTTTTGCCAATGCCGGGAACGCCCGGAATATTATCCGACGTATCTCCAATCATGGCAAGTACGTCGATCACTTTATCCGGATATACACCAAAATAGTCTTTCACCCCTTCCCTGTCGATAATAATGAAACCGCCATTCTTATTATCCGGCTTCACCATGGTTACATGATCGTCGACCAGCTGCATAAAATCTTTATCCGGTGTAATCATAAATGCATCAACATGTTCTGCCTGTGCATTGTAGGCTATGGTACCAATGATGTCATCAGCCTCATAACCGTCCTGCTCAATATTTTTGATCCCAAATTTACTGACCATCTTTTTAATGAGCGGAATCCCTACGCGCAGTTCATCGGGCTGCGGAGGTCGGTTGGCTTTATACTCTTCATCAATTTCATGGCGAAACGTGGGGGCGTGGGTATCCCATGCAACTGCAATATGTGTAGGCTCCTCTTCTTCAAGTAGTTTTACCAGTGTGTTTGCAAATCCAAGTATGGGACCTGTTGCAATCCCTTCAGAATTCTTTAACCGACTATTGATAAATGCGAAATGTGCTCGGTAGGCAAGTGCCATACCGTCAAGTAAATAGAGTTTTTTCTTGCTCATACGAAATGTTTTTTAATCACTTTCAATTCTTAACCAGTTATAAATCATCCAGAGTTTGTCAGCTATTCTTTTCGAACAGTTTCAGCTTCTCAATTTCTTCTGCCCAGCGTTCTGTATTAGGAGTTTCCAGAATCAATGGAATTCCATTAAACCGATTGTCTTTCATAACCCGTTCAAAGGGTGTCCACCCAATCAGCCCGTCTCCAAGACTATCATGGCGGTCTACCTGCGAACCAAGCTCTTTTTTTGAATCGTTAAGGTGCATTGCTTTCAGATAGTCAAACCCGACAATCTTATCAAATTGTTCAAATGTCTCTTCAAAACCCTGTTCCGTTGAAATATCATAACCTGCAGCATATGCATGAGCTGTATCGATGCAAACCCCTACCCTTTCCTTATTTTCAACCTGATCGATAATTTCGGCAAGATGCTCAAACCGAAACCCCATATTGGTCCCCTGGCCAGCCGTATTTTCAATAACAGCCGTTACAAATTCTGTTTCATCAAGGGCAATATTAATTGACTCAGCAATTCTTGACAGGCATTCCTGCTCAGAGATTTTCTTCAAATGACTGCCGGGATGAAAATTCAGCAACTTAATTCCAAGCAGTTCACATCGCTGAAGCTCAATTAAAAATGCATCCCGTGATTTTTTTAGTTTTTGCTTTTCGGGATGACCTAAATTAATCAGGTAGCTGTCATGCGGCATGATAGCGTCCATGCTGTACCCATACTTATTGCATTCAGCTTTAAATCCGTTAATATTCTCATCAGTAAGTGGTTTTGCGTTCCATTGGCGCTGATTTTTCGTGAAAAGTGCAAATCCTGTCGCCCCAATTTCGTGCGCGCGGCCCGGTACGTTTTCAACGCCACCTGCAGCACTTACATGTGCTCCTATATACTTCATTTCTTTCTTTAAATTTTATTTTTATTTAGTATGATTCCAAAATACAAAAGCCATCGGTTGCCCCGAAGTTTTTCTTTGTTCTCCTGTCAATTTCTGATAGCTTTAAATTAAAATCATCATTCTGGATATGTTAAAGACTTCAACGTTCCCATTCTTGTCGCTGATTCTGCTCATTTCTTTTTATGGCACTATAACAGCCT
>Ga0102937_1001241_pt1 | contig 11618 bp, 12 predicted proteins | sample SalPonR2_B_D1_MG_FD_78213 | JGI IMG/M metagenome (GOLD analysis project Ga0102937, IMG submission 78213) | Salt pond soil microbial communities from South San Francisco under conditions of wetland restoration - Salt Pond MetaG R2_B_D1_MG | ecosystem: Environmental > Aquatic > Marine > Intertidal... | reverse complement strand
GTCGACTCCGACGAGAGAGCGCCCGCAGCGACGAGCCCGGCCTCGTCGGTGTAGCCCCCACCACCGGCCATCTGCGTCTCCTGGGCGGTGACGAGCACCCGCAGCTCGGCGGCGCACGCACTCTCCTGACCCTGGTCGGTGATGCCGCGAACAGCGAACACCGTCACGGTGGCCAGCAGCCCGAGCACCACGATCACGATCAGCAGCTCCACCAGCGTGAAGCCGGCGTCACCCGACGCATCTGGCGCGGTCTCGCGCCGAATCTCCATGAGTATCCATCGGCCACGGTGGGCACCGGGTCGAGCCAAGACCTCGTCAAGATGACGGCAAGGTTCCGGCAGGATCGGCGGTGCTCGACGCGGTCACGGAGCCCTCAGCGCGGCGGCATCGGGGTGGTCTCGTCCGCCGGCAGCGTCGCACGGCGCAACCCTGCGTGCTCGTACTCCTCGAGCTGTTCGGCGACCCGCTCCTCGGCGGCCGCCCAACGCCAGACCGCGGTGAACAGCAACGGGAGCGTCACCGCCATCCCGCCCACCCACATCAGCGACGCAGCGGCACGCTGGTCGTCCAGTGCGGCGGCCGTTCCCAGGCGGTCGGCGTACGTCGGCACGAGCGGCGCTCGCGCCGACAGCAACACCACGCCGACGAAGGCACTTCCGGCGATCACGGCGAACACCATGGCGACCCTCCCGGCACCCCCGCTGCGTCCGGCAGCGGTCGCCGTCGCCCACAGCGCCACGGCCGAGGCGAGATAGGCGACGTGTTCGACGTCGTGCACCACACGATTGCGGAGCGCCAGGTCGTAGACCACGGTGAGGTGGGTGAGTACGAGCGTGCTCACGAAAGCGACGGCCGCCAGCACGCCGGCACGGCGCCGCCAGCCCCGCCTCACCTCGCGGGCCAGCCGTCGCACAGACCGGAACCGAGCGGCCCCCTCGGACCCGGCCCCCAGCCGTGTGACCGGCCGTGTGCCGGGGTGCGCGACGAAGTGCGGCACGGCGAGCATCACGGCGCGCAGCGGCCGGGCCACCACGAGCAGCGGTGCAGCCACCACGATCAACAACAGGTGCTGCACCATGTGACCCGTGAAGGACTGCGCGGCGTAGCGCTCGAGGGCCGGCGACGTCGCCACCGCCACGGTCGCCACTCCCCCGGCCCAGGCGACCAGCGGCGGATACCGCCGATGCGGCGTGCGCAGCCACCCCACCCCGTACCACGCCACCGCCGATGCGGCGACCACCACGATGACCGCATGCTCCACCGGTTGGGTGTGTGCGAACATCACCGACCTCACGTGTCGAGCCTCACGTGTCGAGGTCCCGGACGAGCAACAGCACCTGGGACGCCACGATGGCGAGCCCCACCATGCTCATCCACGAGCCGATCGGCACGCCGAGGAAGACGGCCGTGAGACCGACGGCGAGGGCGACGGGTCGCAGGCTCTCGGTGGGATACACCCCGACGATGCCGGTGCTGTCCTCCGCGTCGGTGTCACCACGGTCCTCGGGCCGCTCCCCGTGGCGCCGTCCCCAGTCCCACGTCCAGCCCGCCACGAGCCCACCGAGGCCGGTCGCCGTCAACAACACCGACGTGCCCGCCGGGTCGCCACCGATCGACATGTAGATCACGCCGATGACGGCGAAGTACACCGCCACACCGGCCCAGAGAATCGTCTCCAGCCTCACCGCCGCTCCTCCCCGTCGAGCGGATCGCGGACGACGGGCCTCGACTCGGCACGCGGTTCGTGCTCGGGTTGCTGCGAGTAGCGGTGCAGCGGCAGCCACCTGGCGTCATGGCCCTGACGCGCCTGCCAGGCCTCTCCCACGCCCGACACACCGACCCCCTCGTGATCGATCCACCGCAGATCGAACACGGGCCGCTCCGAACGGATCGGGGGCAGCCAGGTGAAGTTGTGGTGCGGCGGCGGCGAGGTGGTCGCCCACTCGAGCGAGTTGGCCTCCCACGGGTCGGCGCCCTCGGTCGGCGGCGACCGCAGCGACCGCACCACGGCCACCAGGAACGGCACCATCGAGGCCGCCAGGATGACGAAACCGATGCTGGAGACGAGATTCCAGCGCTCGTAGGAGTCGATCGGTTCGTAGTCGACCACCCGCCGCGGCATGCCCTCGCGACCGAGCACGTGCTGGAACAGGAACGTCGTGTTGAAGCCCACCATCAACAGCCAGAAGTGCCAGGAGGCGAGCCGCTCCGACAGCATCCGACCCGTCACCTTGGGCCACCAGAAGTAGAGGGCCGCGAACACGGCGAACACCACGGTGCCGCCCATCACGTAGTGGAAGTGGGCGACGACGAAGTAGCTGTCGGACAGGTGGAAGTCGATGGTCGGCGAGGCCAGCATCACGCCGGTGATGCCACCGCCGACGAACGTGACGAGGAACCCGAGCACGAACTTCATCGGCGCCTCGAACGACAGCGATCCACCCCACATCGTGCCGATCCAGTTGAAGACCTTCACACCGGTGGGCACGGCGATCAGGAACGAGGTGAGAGCGAAGAACGACACCTCCACCTCACCGGTGACGAACATGTGGTGCGCCCACACAGCCGCCGACAGTGCCCCGATCGCCAACGTCGCGAGCACCAGACCCTTGTATCCGAAGATCGGTTTGCGCGAGAACACCGGGACGATCTCGCTGACGACGCCGAAGAACGGCAGGGCGACGATGTACACCTCCGGATGGCCGAAGAACCAGAAGAGGTGCTGCCACAGGATCGGCGACCCGCCGCGGACCGGGTCGTAGAAGGCGGTCTGGAACTGCCGGTCGGCCTCCAGCATCAGCAACGCACCCGACAGCACCGGGAAGGTCAACAGCACGAGGAAGCTCGTGATGTACAGGTTCCACGTGAGGATCGGCATGCGGAACAACGTCATGCCCGGCGTGCGCATCATCGTGACGGTGGCGATCACGTTGACCGCCGTGAGCGTCCCCGACGTACCGGTGAGGATCACCGAGATGATCCAGAGATCGGCGCCCAGACCCGGTGACCCGGACTCGCCCGACAGCGGCGGGTAGGCGAACCAGCCGAACGCGGCAGCACCGCCGTCGGAGAGGAAGCCGAGCAGCATCACCGCTCCGCCGATCACGTACAGCCAGTACGAGAAGGCGTTGAGCCGCGGGAAGGCGAGGTCGGGTGCCCCGATCTGCAGGGGCAGCAGGTAGTTGGCGAGCCCGAACCCGAACGGTACGGCGAAGAGGAAGACCATCACGCTGCCGTGGATGGTGAACACGCCGTTGTAGGTCTGCTCGCTCACCACCTGCACACCGGGGCGTGCGAGCTCGGCGCGGATGATGCCGGCGAGCACACCGCCGATGGCCAGGAACACCAGCGACGTCACGATGTAGGCGACACCGAGCGCCTTGTGGTCGGTGGTCGTCAACCATCCGGCGACCGACCTCGGCAGCGTTCCCCGGTGTTCGGAGTCGACGAACTCGTCCACCGCGAAGATGCGCGGCTGGTCGTCGCCGGTATGCCGGGGCGGATCGGTCGTCGTCACGTCGGATCCCCGATGTCGGCGAGTCCGGTCACGGGTCGCCCGGTCGGCTGGGCGGCGAGCCAGGCGTCGAACTCGTCGGGCGGCAGGATCCGCACCGAGAACTGCATCCGGGCGTGGTCGAGCCCGCAGAACTCGGCGCACACACCGGTGTTGGGGAACCAGCCGGTGGTGTCGCCGATGTCCACGCGGAAGCTGCTGGCGCTGCCCGGGATCATGTCGCGCTTGAACCGGAACGCCGTGATCCAGAACGAATGGATCACGTCGGCCGACTCGAGGTCGAACCGCACCGTCGACGAGGCGGGCAGGACGAGCACCGGATCCTCGTCGTCCTCCACGTCGACGATCGTCACTCCGGCGTCGGGGTAGGTGAACTCCCACGACCACTGGTAGCCGACCACCTCCACCACCTGGTCGGGTTCGTCGTCGAGATCCTCGATGGCCCGCACCGTCACGAACGTGACGGCGAAGAGACCGAACACGATCAGCAGGGGGATCGCCGTGTAGGTGATCTCGATCGGGATGTTGTAGTGGGTCTGGCGTGGGAGCCGGTCGTCACGTCGCCGGTACCGGACCACCACCCACAGCACGAGCACCACGACCAGCGCGAGGACGCCGTAGCCGATCCAGAGGAACACGTTCCACGCCCGCTCCACCGACTCGGCCTGATCGGTCAGGGGCGGCGGCAACGTCGGTGTCCGCATCGATCCGGCGTCGATCTTCTCCACTGCTGACTCCCGTGGGTCCTCGATCGTCGCCGTCAGCGTTCGAGCAGCGTCCCCACGTACTCCTCGGGCAGTTGGGCGATGACGTCGTCACGCTCGCCACTGCTCACCGACCCGAGCACCACGTCGAGCACGACCCGCACATGTTGCTCCGCCACGGCGGTGCTCACCTCGCCGTCCTCACGCCCGGCGACCCGCCGGCAGAACTCCTGTGCGTCGAATCTGTCGCCGGGGCCGCTGGTCTGCACGGCGTCGGCCAGGTCGCCGGGCAGTTGGGCGGCGAGATCACGTGCCTCCCCACCCTTCAGTCTTTCACCGAGCACCGACAGCGTGGCCAGCACGGCGTCCTCCGCCGCTGCCGCGTCGGCGAAGTCGCCCCGCCGTTGGACTTCGTGGATCAACTCTCCGCGATTCATGGTGCACCCCTCTCGTCGGTCGACGTGGTCGGTCCGGATGTCGTCGATCCGGACGTATCCGGTCCGGTCGGCTCTACCCCGCCCGATGCCGGCTCAAGCACCCCGTGGCGAGAACGCCGCTGCACGGCATCGGCCTCGGCCGGCTCAACCCCGGCTGGCGAGCCGCGTCGTCAACTCGTCGCGGTAGTCGGGCTCCATCCGATCGACGTTGCGGATCGACACCGGATCGGGAAGCTCGGCGGCGACGTGGCGTTGCAGGAGGAACTCGACGGTCTCCTCGGCGACGGCGCGTGGGTCGGCGTCGATCAACATCATCTCGTCGAGAAGGTTCCCGTCGACGACCACCTCGCGATTCACGACGAGGTCTCCTTCGTGGATCTCGACGCCGAAGTGACCCGGCCCGAGTGGGGTGGTCCTGATACTGGTCATGTCTCTCTCCTTGCGTTCTCGGAATGGGTGTGGGCCTGCTTCGTCCCGCGGACGCTGTGCTCCTCGGCGATGCGGTCGAAGTGCCCCGGAGCGGCGCCGCCGGCGTCCATCCAGTCCTCCACCTCGAGCGGCACGCGGTAGCCACCGTCGGCGAGCCGCTCGATCGGAGCCCGGCGCTCCGTCCGCTCGGGGCCCGGCCGGTCGAGCAGGGCGAGACACGAGCGGCGCGTCAACCAGAACGCCACCGGCGGACCGACGAGGAAGAGGATCTGCAGTGCCGTGTTCACGCGACCGACCGACACGTTCAGGGTGCCGGCGATCACATCCTGCGACCCTCCGAGGAACAGCACGGTCACGGCCGTGATCGACGCCGCGCCGATCCCCGTCCGGTTCGGCGCATCGCGCGGCCGATCGGCGAGATGATGGTCGGCGTGGTCGCCGGTGAGCCGCCGTTCGATCCACGGAACGGCGAACAGCCCGCCGAAGATCAGCGTCGGCACCACGATCCCCGAGTACACGATGTTGTTGATCATGAACCCGCCGATGCGCGTCTCCCACGGCGGGAACAGCCGCAACGAGCCTTCGAGGAAGCCGATGTACCAGTCGGGCTGCGCGTAGGAGGTCGCCTCGGCCACGTCGTAGGGGCCGTACAGCCACACGGCGTTGATGTCGAACAGCGCCCCCATCGCCGTGATCACCGCGGCGACGAGGAAGAACAACCCGATCGACTTCAAGGCGAACGCCGGCCACACACGCTCGCCCACCACGTTCGACTGCGTGCGTCCCGGGCCGCGGAACTGGGTGTGCTTCTGGTGCCACACGAGTGCCAGGTGCACGGTGAGCAGGACGATGATCAGTCCGGGGATCAGCAGGATGTGCACCGGATACAGCCGCCCGACGATGTCGGTGCCCGGCCAGTCGCCGCCGAAGATCAGGTAGGTCAGCCGCTCACCGACGAACGGGATCGACAAGATGATGGCGTGGGTGATCCGCAGGCCGGTGCCCGACAGCAGGTCGTCGGGCAGCGAATAGCCCGTGAACCCCGCCGCCAGGGCCAGCACCAGGAGTGCGACGCCGATCACCCAGTTCAGGTCGCGGGGGCGCCGGAATGCGCCCGTGAAATAGACCCGGGCCATGTGGATCGCGACGGCACCGACGAACACCAGCGCCGCCCAGTGGTGCATCTGGCGGATCAGCAGACCGCCCTTGGTCTCGAACGAGATCCGCATCACCGAGTCGAACGCCGCCGACACCTCCTGGCCGCGCAGCGGCTCGTAGTCGCCCGCGTAGATCAGTTCCTCCTGGGACCCCTCGAAGAAGAACGTCAGATACGTCCCGGTGAGGAGCAGGATGACGAAGCTGTACAGGGCGAGCTCGCCCCACAGGAACGAGAAGTGGGTCGGGAACACCTTGCGCAGGGTGGTCGTGAGCCAGGTGCTCGTGCCGGTCCGCGTGGTCACCGCCTCGACGCTGCGCTCGACGACCCCCCGCCGCGCACGACCACCGTCGTCGCCCGTCTCACCGGTCTCGACGGTCGTGTCGTGATCCGTCATGCCTCGTCCCATGCCACGGGGCCCACCGGCCGGTCGAAGTCGTCGAGGGCGACGAGGAACCCCTCGTCGTCGCTGCCGATGGCCAGCTGCGGCAACGACCGCGTGGCGGGCCCGCCGACCGGCCGAGCGGAGTCGACCGGGTCGAACACCGACTGGTGACACGGGCACACGAGCTGGCGGATCGTCTCGGGCGGTCGCGAGTCCACTCCGAACAGACCCACCGAACACCCGGCATGCGTACAGATCTTGGAGTAGGCGACCCAGCCCTCCACGGTGCCGCGCGCCACGGTACGTTCCGTGAGCAACCCGGGGATCACGCGCAGCAGGACCACCTGGGAGTCGTCCCGCCCGATCCCTCCTTCCGGGAACACGGTGGCCAGCTGGTCGAACCCTTCCGAGTCGACGGCGATGGGTTCGCCGTCGGCCGTCACGAGACGTCTGCCGGCTGCCCATGCCGTCGCGTCCCGTTCACCGCGCGGGCGAGGTCCGAGCGAACCGATGGGCCCGACGAAACCGACGGCGAGGCTCGCCAACGACCCGCCGAGCAACGCCGCCAGCAACGGCCGCCGTCCCACCGTCGCCCGGGAGCGCGCGAGCTCGGTATGGAACTCCTCCCGCTCGGCCGGGGTGGTCCGCAACGGTGCGCGTCGCTGGGCCACGTGCTCGTCGAGGTCGAGGTACTTCGCCCACGCCACCAGCCCCAGACCGATACCGCCCGACGATGCGGCCAGTCCGACGCCGAGCCACACCTCCGTCTCGTCCGACCAGTACCCCCACGCCGCCACGATCCCGCCGACGATCGCGACCACGAACGAGGCCACGGCAGCACGATGTGCACGGGTGTTCACGGGACGGTCGGTCACGACGATCCCTCGGACCGGACGGGCGCCACGTCGGCCGACGGTTCGGTCCGCCGGTCGGCGACGGCCTCGTCGAGCGGATCGAGCTCCTCCACGACGGGCCGGTCACGGCCGGCCTTCGGGCGCCCGATCCAACGGGTCAGGGCGATCAGCGGCACGAGCGCCAGCAGCCACGCCGCCAGGCCCTCGGCCACCGGGCCGGCGCCGCCGAAGCTGGATGTGCCCGCGGCGTTCTCCTCGTCGAGGGTCTCGATGTACGCCGCGATCGAGTCGATGTCGTCGGCATCGAGCGCACCGAACACGGGCATCGCCCCCGGCCCGATCAGGATCGCCTCGCCGACCTCCGTCGGCGTCGAGTCGAGCAGGTTCGGTGCCTGGCGTCCACCTCCGATGGGCGCACCGGCACCCGAGGCGACGTGGCAGGCGGCGCAGTTCAGCCGGTACAGCTCGCCGCCACGCGCGACGTCGCCGCGGGCGGGGTCGACGTCGGGGATGGCGGGCCCGTCTCCCAGCGTGTCGACGAACGCCACGAGGGCGAGAATCTCCTCCTCGCTGTATCGGACCGGTCCTGCCTGGGCCTGCATCTCGGGCGACGCCAGCGGCATGCGACCGGTCCGCAACACGAAGTCGGTGGCGGCGGTGCCCTCCGTGCGCAGCGTCGGGCCCCGGCCCTCGACGCCTCCTCCGCTCACGCCGTGGCAGTTCGAACACTGGGTGGCGTACAGCTCCGAGCCGAGTTCCAGCAGCGGGCCATCGGAGCCGTCCTGCGCCGGTGCGGCACCTGCGTCGGCGACAGCGAGCGCCACCCCGCCCGCCAGGGCGCCCACGAGCGCCACGGCCACCAGCACGGGCGAGTGCAGCAGCCGGCTCAACCGGCTCATCGGATGATCCAGATCGTGACGAAGACACCGATCCACACGGCATCGACCAGATGCCAGAACAGCGACACGCCGTTCGCCCATGGCGTGATCTCGTCGAGCGACGGACTGCGGGCGGCGCGTACGAACAGCAGGCCGAGCACGGCGACGCCGCTCGCCACGTGGATGCCGTGCAGCCCCGTCAGCCCCCAGAAGATCGATCCGTAGGGGTGGTCGTCGGCCCCGAACGACAGCGTGGCGTACTCGAGCCCCTGGTTCGCCAGGAATGCCGCACCGAGCCCCATCGTCACGATCAACCACCGACGCATGCCGGCGCGGTCTCCGTGCTCGTGGGCACGGTCGGCGGCCACCAGCGTGAACGACGAGGCGACCAGCACGACGGTGGCGGCCGCAGCCCGCAGGACGTCCAGCTCCACCCCGGGCGGCGGCCACGGCTCGTTCGTCGCCCGGAGCAGGAAATAGGCCGCGAAGAACGGCGCGAACAGCATCACGTCCGACGCCAGGAAGACGATCACCCCGAACTGCCCGGTCGAACGCGACGGCGTCGGGCCGACGACGGCGCGTTCGGTCGGCACGGTCATTGGCGTCGACTACCCCACGGCCACCGCGGGCAAACCGTCAGCCGGCGGGCACGAGGAGGAGCGGCACGGCGGTATCGCCGATCAGGTCGTCCGACACCGACGGGTCGATCAGCTTCGACAGCCAGTTCCGGTCGCGCAGGCCGACCACCACCACATCGGCACGATGGATCGACGAGACGCGCCGGATCACGTCGGCGGGGTCTCCCACCTCGCCCACCGCGATGGCGTCGTCGACGTCGGCCACGGCCGCTGCCGCGGTCGCTTCGGCCTCCTGGCGCGCGGCGCCCGACGGCGACGGCGTCTCGTCCGTCGCCCGCACCCGGTACACGTTCGGGGTCACGACCGGGTACGCCGCCCCGTACACGACCGGAAACGTCGTCGCCGGTCTCGTTCCGGCGCCCTCGAACTCGGCGAGCTGCACGTTCACCGCCCAGTAGTCGGCCTGCTCACCGAACAGTGACCGGGCCGTGTCCACCACCCGCTCGTCGAGGTCGGATCCGTCGACGGCCATCATCACGCGTGTCATGGGTCCAGTCGTTCCCCGCCGGCGACGACTTCACGCATCCGAGTTCGCTGCGTTCGCCGCCTCGAAGTGTTCGACGAACCAGGTGGCGGCGAGTTCGGCCACTTGCTCGAGCGCACCGGGCTCCTGGAACAGATGTGTCGCCCCGCGGACGACGTCGAGCCGCGACGGACCGCCGAGGCGGGCGCGTGCCTGTTCGTTGAGGTCGAGGACCACCTCGTCCCGACCGCCCACGATCAACAGCGTGGGCGTGGTCACCTTCGGCAGCGCCGAACCCGCCAGATCGGGACGGCCACCACGCGACACCACGGCGACGACGTCGCGGCCGCTGGCGGCCGCCGCCTGCAGCGCTGCCGCGGCACCGGTGCTGGCGCCGAAGATCCCCACGGGGAGATGCTCGAGGCCGGGCCGGTCGGCCAGCCAGTCGATCGCCACGAGGAGCCGACTCCCCAACAGCTCCACGTCGAACACGTTGGCGCGATGCCGCTCCTCCTCCATCGTCAAGAGGTCGAGCAGCAGCGTCGCGATCCCCGCACGCTGGAGCGCAGCGGCGACCGACCGGTTGCGCGGGCTGTGCCGGCTGCTGCCGCTGCCGTGGGCGAAGACGACCACGCCGACCGGGTCGGCCGGGATGACGAGGTCGGCCTCCACCGACTGCGAGTCGACCGGGATCGACACGGCCTCGTCGTGAGGCTTGCTCGTCGGGCGATGGTTGCGCCCGAAGCGATGCGTGTGGGGGTCACGTTGGGCCAGGATCCGCGTGACGTCGTCGTCGCTGACCTGGGTGAAGTCCGCATAGAACGCCCCGACGGCGTTGAAGTCGAACGGGGTGTCGACGCTCACGTACCGATCGGCGGCGTCGCCCATCCGGTCGGTCCAGTCGTAGGGCGCGACCGGGACGGCGAGCACGACGGCGGCGGCACCCGAGGCCCGGACGACCTCGCACGCCGCTCGCGCCGACGAGCCGGTGGCCACGCCGTCGTCGACCACGACGACGGTCCGGTCACGCAGGTCGAGCACGTGCTCGCTGCCACGGAACCGGCGGATCCGTTCCTCGAGTTGGCGGCGTTCCACCCGCTCGACCTGTTCGAACTTGTCAGAGCCGATCTGGCTCACCAGCCGGTCGTCGACGATGCGGACGTCGCCTTCGCCGATGGCGCCCATGGCGAGTTCGGGGTGGGTCGGCACGCCGATCTTGCGCACCACGAGCACGTCGAGTGGCGTTCCCAACGCTCGTGCCACCTCGGCAGCGACGGGCACTCCACCCCGGGGGAGACCGAGCACGATGGGCTCCCGGGTCGGTCTGGCCTCTCCGTTGCGCTCACCGATCTCGTCGAGATCGAGTTGGGCGACCACGGCGGCCAGCCGTCGGCCGGCTTCGACACGATCTCGGAACACGGTGCCTCCCTTCGCGCGGCGCTCTACCGTGGCGCCGCCTGGTCCTGCCGCTCCCGGGGCCGGCCCTCGCCTGTGGCCGACCCCGGAGTGGCCCCCAGCGTCTACCCCGTCGGCTGCAGTGCCAAACGGACCCGACCAGCAGTCATCCGGTCACCGTCGTGTCGTCCGACGTCACGTCCCCCTTCACGGTGCCGGGGCGTAGACGTTGAACCCGTCGTCACGCACGAACCCGACGAGGGTCATGCCGGCGCGGCGCGCGGTCTCCACGGCCAGCGCCGTGGGCGCACTCATCGCGAGCAGGGTGCCGAAACCGGCCGCCCACGCCTTCTGCACCATCTCCACGCTGGCCCGGCCGCTCACGAACAGGCCACGACCGGCCGTCGGAGCGCCGCTGAGCACGAGTGCACCGACGACCTTGTCGACGGCATTGTGCCGTCCCACGTCCTCGCGCACCACCGTTACGTCACCGGACGCGTCGAACACGGCCGCACCGTGCACGGCACCCGTGGCGCCGAAGAGATCCTGCTGTCGCCGGACGGCGTCGGGAACGGCCTCCAGCACGGTGAGGTCGATCGGTTCGGCGTCGGGCAGCGGGTCGAGTCGCTCGCACAGCTCGTCGAGCTGGTCGCTCCCGCACCACCCGCAGCTCGACGAGGTGATCCCCAGCCGGGGGGTGGGCGCCGGAGCGGCTCCTCCGGTCTCCACCGTGACCGTGTTGTAGTCGTTGGGGTCGGCACGATC
>Ga0102937_1001239_pt1 | contig 11628 bp, 14 predicted proteins | sample SalPonR2_B_D1_MG_FD_78213 | JGI IMG/M metagenome (GOLD analysis project Ga0102937, IMG submission 78213) | Salt pond soil microbial communities from South San Francisco under conditions of wetland restoration - Salt Pond MetaG R2_B_D1_MG | ecosystem: Environmental > Aquatic > Marine > Intertidal... | reverse complement strand
TATGATACCGTTCAGCCGCTGGCTATGGAAGCGTGGGAAAACCATAAGCCATTCCGTCCGCTTGTTGAAGCTGATGAAACCATCAAAGAAAATCTGACACAAGAAGAGATTGAAAGTGCCTTTGACCTGGATCACCACACACAGCGTGTTGATGAGATTTTTGAGAGAGTGGGGATATAAGTTAACGTCAGTTAGAGATAAGGAAATGAGTCTAAAAAGTCCCCTTCCCCCGGAGGGATGCCCAAGGCAAAAGGGGACACTCTTTTACGAACTCTTATATCGAATTGACGTGAAGTCAGTATACTTACCGATGCCCCCGACACTAGTAACTCATCCGAAATATTCAGTCAAACTCCTGGAACAACATCGATTTTTAAATCCCGGGCCGCATCAACCAGAACCAAATCAGTCGAAAAAAGAGTGAATCGATTGGTAATTGAGAAGGCAAGGTGGAGGCTGTCAAGCGTTCGAAGCGGTTGCTCCGTTTTGGACAACACCCATCTTGCTGTGTGAAATACCGTTTCTGTAAGCGGGAATAATTCAAAAAGACCAGCCCGGAGGTGCTCATTAAATTTGTCGATAACACGTTTTTGTTGTTCAGTACTGAGCTGTTTCATCCTGCATTTTTTATTCAGCATAGAATGAAATTCAACTTCTGTAAGTGAACTTATAATCGGAGCGTCATCATCCAAAAGTATAGATTGAACGCTTTGGCTATGTGTATCTTCAGTATAGTATGCTCCAAGGCAGCTTGTGTCAATATACATGTCTGTCAGCGATCGTCATTTCTCATGTCTCTTAAAAGCTCACCTGCCGGCTGATCGGATGATACACCCAGTGATTGCCTGAAGTCTGAAAGGTCAGGAAGTTTCTTTCGGGTCTTTTCTTCGTAAGGGACAATTTTAGCAATTTTACTTGAATACCGTTTGATGACCGTCTCTTCCCCGCGCTCCGCTCTTGTTAAATATTCAGCGATTTGCTGCCTGACTTCATTGACGTTGACTTCTTTTTTGCTCATAATGATGTATCAAAATTTATGTACAACATTAATCTAATTATTTTCAAAAGATTTAAAAAGGGGGTGACATTAGGTTGTCACACCCATGCTGTATCATGTAAGTGAACAATAAATAAACCACTTACTATTATGAATGCAGCACTTAAACTACCCAATAATTTCCGGGCAGAACCCGTACTTCGTTCTATTTTCAGGGAAGCTGAACTGGAGCATCGATCTATCATCCAAATGTTTAATCTTCTTGGATGGGGAGATCTTCCTGAAGAACTGAAGTTTACAATCAAAGAGGATGTAAAGGGCTATATTGATGAGCTTAATGGAGAGTACTCCACGAACTGCCCGCTGGTTCAGCGCAGAAGAGAAAGCGTTGATTTTTGGGTTAACAGCTATAAGGATGATTTATGTTCCCTGGATACCGCGCTTGAAGCTCTGAAGACCACCCGGCTTTAGAAAAAACGGGAGTGAATGATTAAAGAAGTTCTGATGGTTTTCTTATCTTTACCAAAATGTAAACGAAAAGAATTATCTCCATGAGCTCCCACTCTCCATTCGATAAGATTACCCGCCAGGGATTGACATACGATGACGTATTATTAGTGCCAAATCATTCATCCGTCCTTCCCAGGGATGTCGATTTATCTGTTCAACTGACGCCAACGCTCGAGCTGAAAACTCCTATCATCAGTGCGGCGATGGATACGGTATCAGAGTACCGGATGGCGATAGCTCTCGCGCGTGAGGGCGGTATTGCGATGCTGCATAAGAACATGTCTATCGAGGATCAGGCTGAGCACGTGCGCCTCGTGAAACGAAGCTAAAGCGGAATGATCGTCGATCCCGTGACGCTTCCGCCTGACGCCACTGTAAAAGATGCCCGCGCACTCATGAAAAAACATAAGATTGGCGGGATCCCTATTGTGGAGGGAAGCAACAGGTTAATTGGTATTGTAACAAACAGGGACCTTCGTTTTGAGCATTACGTTGATAAAAAGCTCAGCGAGATCATGACGAAAGAGAACCTTGTGACAGCCAAACAGGGCACTGACCTGAAGCAGGCTGAGAAAATCCTTCAGGAATACAAGGTAGAAAAGCTTCCGATTGTAGATTCGAACGATATTTTGGTGGGGCTCATCACATTTAAGGATATCGAAAAAAAAATGAACTTCCCGAATGCATGTAAGGACGCCATGGGACGTCTCCGGGTGGGGGCGGCCGTAGGTGTTACACCAGACACACTGGATCGGGTGGCTGCACTTGTAGATTCTGGTGTGGACGTTATAACAGTAGATACCGCGCATGGTCACTCCGCGGGAGTGCTTAAAATGATTAGCCGTATCAAAACGGAATACAAAGATCTGAATGTAGTAGGCGGTAACATAGCCACCCGGGCTGCCGCAGAAGCTCTCGTTGAAGCAGGAGCGGATGTGGTTAAAGTGGGCGTTGGTCCGGGATCTATCTGTACTACGCGGGTTGTTACAGGTGTTGGTGTGCCGCAGCTCTCCGCAGTGATGGAAGTGGCTGAGTTCACCCAAAAGAACAATATCGGTCTTATTGCAGATGGAGGAATTAAGCAGACGGGGGATATCCCGAAAGCAATTGCCGGAGGTGCCCAGGCGGTTATGATGGGTTCCATGTTTGCAGGTGTGGATGAAGCTCCGGGTGAAACGATTATTTACGAATCAAGAAAGTATAAGTCGTATCGCGGGATGGGAAGCCTGAGTGCAATGGATAAAGGATCCAAAGATCGTTATTTCCAGGATGTGGAAGATGATCTTAGAAAACTGGTGCCTGAAGGTATAGAAGGGCGGGTGCCTTATAAAGGATTTCTGGGTGAGGTCGTCCATCAAATGAACGGAGGCATCCGTGCCGCCATGGGGTATGTTGGTGCACCGACGATTGAAGCTCTTCAAAAAGCTGAATTTGTACAGATATCAGCTGCAAGCTACAGGGAGAGTCATCCTCATTCAGTACAGATCACAAAAGAAGCTCCCAACTACTCAGTATCGTAACATTGCGGAAAAAAGTTCTGATCATCGCGTATTATTTTCCTCCTATGGGGGGAAGCGGTGTACAGCGTCCGGTAAAATTTGCAAAATATTTAAAGCGTTTCGGTTGGGAGCCGATCGTAGTAGCTCCCGAGCCGGGAATCTATCACACATTTGATGAATCACTCAGTAAGGAGCTGAATGATGCCGGTATCAGGATAGAAAGAGTGCAAAACAGTGCCCTGTTAAAAGCAGGAAAAAAAAGCATTAATCCATCCCACTCTAAACCATGGAAGGCGGCTCTGCTGAAATGGATTACCTCGTGGTTTTTCCTGCCTGATAACAAGAAAGGATGGATCGACGACGCAGTTAAAAAGTGTGTGGAACTGACAGAATCGGAATCGATTTCTGCACTTTTTGCAACAGCACCACCTTACAGTAACCTGATTGCCGCTCAAAGAGTTAAAGCCAAAACCGGTCTCCCGGTGGTCATGGATCTGAGGGATGACTGGCTTGAAAGCCATCTGATTAACTATCCCACCCGCTGGCACTATAACAAGATGAAGCGGTTAGAGTCGGATACACTCAAAATCCCGGATCACATCACCGTGGTTAACAGTTATTATAAGTCTAAAATTAAAGACAGGCTGGGGAAGGATAGTCCGGATATAACAGTAATTCCAAACGGTTTCGACAGGGAAACCTTTGCTGCTAATGATTCATCGGGTAAGAACAGAAAATTTGTAATTCTATACAGCGGATTGTTTTACGGAAGCCGAAAGCCCGATTGGTTCTTGAAATCAGTCAAAAAGGTAATGGAAGAACATGATGATTTCAGTAAACATGTTCAGCTCTGGTTCCAGGGTGGTCTCAATCAGTCTCACCGGAAAACAATTAATGACCTTGGCCTGAGGGAATTTGTAACCGATTTTGGCTACCTGGAACACCATAATGCCGTTGGTAACGTTATGAAGGCTGACGTCCTTTTTTTGACGCTCGGTGAAAGAAGGCACATAGATGCCGTAACGCCCGGAAAAGTATTTGAATATATGGGCAGTAAAAAGCCAATTCTTGCGTACATACCAGAAGGAGTAACCCGTTCTCTGCTAGATAAATACGGGGCAGCAAGCTGTGTGAGTATAACGGATGTTGACGGTGGGGCTGATGCAATTCTAAAATTTTATGAGATGTGGAAAACCAACAGTCTGCCCAGTGGGAGCGATGAGTTTATTCAATCATTTGACCGCTTGAATCTGACAGAACAGCTATCAGCAATATTGGACAGGATCACTGAAGAGATCAAGCCGGAAGCCGATAAGTAACGGGTAATACAGTATTAATAGGAATAAATTCAGATAACAAGGTTAAATCTTTATTTTAAATTGAATGTGGGATTTTCTAAGAAAAGTTTTTTCCGAGCGTGAAGGTGATGTAACGGTCGTTGTGCTGGATGATCAAAATCCGGATGGCTCCAGTTCCTTTAATCTCGCCGCACAGGATATAGTAAAAGTAACGCTGTTTGTTATTATTCTATCAGTACTAATTACTACAATTATTTTTTTTGCGACACCCCTCGGCTCGCTTTATCAGCAGCAACAAGATCAGTCGCTTCGAAATGAGGCCATTGCTATTAGTGAGCGCCTCATGGTATTACAGGATTCCCTTCAGGCGAGAGACAGGCAGCTTACTGATCTAAAAGAAGTGCTCCAAACTGTGCCTGATACAACATTTAATGTAAGTTCACCAAATAATAATGCGGGCAGTGGCGGGGCCGGTTTTGAAAGTGACTTTCCATTTATAAACGCCTATGAAATGCTATCTGAAGATCAGATCATTTTTTCGGAGTCACTGGAGCGCGCGCCCGATTTTCCGGCAAATCTTCCGGTCACCGGTTCATTAAGTCAGAAGTTTGATTCAGAAAACGGACATTTTGGTATAGATATTGCAACTCCCACAAATACAAGCTTCACATCGATCGCCGATGGTGTCGTTGCCTATGCAGAATGGACAATTAATTACGGTTATGTTATTCATCTGCAGCACAGCAATGGAATTACATCGGTATACAAGCATGGATCAAGCTTAACGAAACAACAGGGCGATTATGTTCTGAAAGGAGATGTGCTGGGAACCGTGGCGGATACAGGCGTATTGAGCAGCGGATCGCATTTGCACCTTGAAATTTGGAAGAATGGAATTCCCCAGAACCCCGTAATGTATTTAAATAACTAAGAAATGTTTAAAAAAGAGGAAAATAATACCGTGTCTGCATCAAAAAACCAAACACCTTCACTTACAATGATCAGTGAAGGCACCAGTATAAATGGAACGATTAACACCAAAAATGATATCCGAATAGCGGGTAAAACAGATGGCGAACTGAATACAGAAGGCAAGCTGATTGTAACATCCACCGGTGTTGTGGAAGGCAATATCAACGTTAAAGATGCTGATATAGCCGGTAAAATTGACGGAGAACTTCGTGTAAGCAACAAGCTGACGCTGCGGCAGTCTGCAGTCGTTGAAGGAGATATCTACACTAAAACACTTATCGTTGAAGAAGGTGCTGAAATGGTTGGTGCCTGCAGAATGGGCGCAGAAGCCGCAAAAGCTCCAACAGTGGCCAAAGATACTAAGCAGCCGGAAAAGTCAACTGCGCCAATCAGCGGTAACAAGGATGATCGACAAAAGAATAGCTCAGACGATCAGGGAAAAAAGACTGCACAAAACGGTAAATATATTAAAGCCTGATATTGACACATTCCGGCGGAGAAAATTACCTTAAATACTTGTCGCTTGGCACTGAAATCGCCGTTGGATTAAGTGCGCCAATAATTGCCGGTTATTGGATAGATGAGTATGCAAGTTCATCTCCCTTGTTTTTACTTCTTGGAATTGCTGTAGGCATAACTATCATGATTGTTATGCTGATACGTCTGTCAAGTGATTTAAATAACAAGAATGAATAAAATCATAAGCAGCTGCTCTCTAAAGCGCTGGGCTATACCCATTATAACGGGCGGCGCTTTTTTCGTGTTATTTTTATTTCTGTCAGGCACTGAGAATGCTGCGGGGAGTGTTGCAGGTTACACAATAGGACTACTTGCTGCGGTACTCCATTATTTGCAGGCTACATACTTCAAAAAGCTGGGAAATGACCGTTTTTTTTCTCTTTACGGTCTGATCAGTTTTGGAAGATTTGCAGTTATTTTGCTTTTATTTATCAGTTTCATTTTAACAGAAAAAATTGATCAATTTAGCTTTACTGTTAGTTTTTTAATTTCTTATATTTACCATTCTGTGATAGATATTTATCTGATTAAAGACGACTCAACAACCAGGTAGGTTGAAGAAAAAACTGGCTAATGGCACAAGCATCACGCGGATTTATTTTTTTACTATTCTTATTTTTTTCCTTCAACCCTGCAGCAGTATCTGCCGAAGTACAGGATGATAGTGGTGAAGAGCCGGTCATCGATGTTATGGGTAAGGTTCAGGATCACAACTATCTGACAGTTGCCGGTTTTGATATTCCGCTTCCCAGGATAATTTTTGTAGAGGGTAGTTTGGTTCCAAAAGTGTACTCTTCCACGTCGGCAGCTGTGTCATCAGGTGACTTTAATGAACTTCCCGGCTATGTTCTTGAATCCAGTACGGAGAACGCAATTGTATTGGATATGTCGGTTACGTCGCATCTTGTTTACTTTTGGTTCGCGATACTATTGACAGTCTGGATCAGTATTGCGATGGCTAAAAAATATAAGAAAGGTGCAGGCAGGGAAACTGAGCCAAAAGGGTGGTTCCAGAACCTCTTTGAGCTTACTTTTCTTTTCATAAGAGATGATATCGCCAAAACGAACATCCCCGAAAAGAAATACAGGAAATTTGTTCCCTATCTGTTTGCGGTTTTTGTTTCAATAACATTTATGAATCTTTTCGGGCTGTTGCCGTGGGGTGTTACTGCAACCGCAGATATAACCGTGACTGCCATTCTGGCTGCATTCACATTTATTCTTACGCAATGGAATGGTTCAAAAGATCATTGGGAGCATGTTTTTTGGTTTCCCAATGTTCCCCCGCTTATGCGTGTGATTTTAACACCAATTGAAATATTGGGCCTTTTTACAAAGCCTCTGGCACTTGCAATTCGTCTTTTTGCAAACATGCTGTCAGGTAAAATTATGATCATTTGTATACTGGGGCTTATTTTCATCTTCTCAGAATTTTTTGGGGCTGCGTTCGGTATTGGAACAAGCTTCCTGGTCGTGCCGCTTACCGTTGCCCTTTATGTGCTAAAGGCGTTTGTTGGCATACTTCAGGCATATATATTTACACTTCTTTCAGCTGTTTTCATTGGAATGGCAGCTGAAGAGCACGACCACATCGAGGGTATTGAAGCACATGCCTGAGAAACAACACATTACAACATCTTACTTTAAACAATACAAAAACTAAACGAAGGTATATTATGGGTTTATTAGCAGCAGGAATCGGAGCAGGAATCGCGGCAATAGGTGCCGGTATCGGTATTGGTATGATTGGTAAAAGTGCTGTAGAAAGCATTGCCCGTCAGCCGGAAGCTTCTGGTGATATCCGGGGAGCTATGATTTTGACAGCAGCCTTGATTGAGGGTGTTGCACTTATTGCAGCCATTGTTTGTATTCTGCTCGTATTTTTCAGTTAATATTTAAATCTCAATTGTCATGTCGCTGATATTTGCAGCAAGTAACGGTGGGGGAGGCATCCTCAATTTTAATAGCGGATTTGCAATCTGGGTTATTATCACGTTAGTGATTTTCCTGTTTGTAATGAGCAAATATGTGGTGCCTTTAATTCTTAAATCTCTTGATGAAAGAGAAGAAAACATAAAGAACTCCCTTGAGTCAGCCGAAAAGGCGATCGCTAAAGCAGAACGTATTTCTGAGGATAATAAAAAAGCGCTGAAAGAAGCAGAATTGAAAGCGCAAAAAATCCGTAAGGAAGCGATTGAGGAAGCCGAAATGCTTCGGTCTGAAAAGATCGAAAAAGCAAAAAAGGATGCCTCCAAGCTTCTTGAAGACGCCAGGAAGACGATTGAGCAGGAGAAAAAGCAAGCTCTGACTGAACTCAGAGAAGAAGTGGCAGACCTTGCGGTCAGATCTGCATCGATGATTATTGAAGCAGAGCTCGACCAGGAAAAAAACAAAAAGCTTGTCAATAACTTTATTGGCGATCTGTCTAAAAACTAAAGGAACCGAATGATTTCTAAAGCAGCCCGGCGATATGCGAAAGCTCTTTTGCAGTCAGCAATAGAGCAAGACATACTCGACGACGTTGAGAAAGACATGAGATTTATCTTGAATACTGTAGAAGATTCAAGAAAGCTTACTGTCTTTTTGAAGAGTCCCATCATCAAAAAGGAAGATAAGCAGCAAGTGCTTTCTAAAATATTTGATGATCATATCTCCAGTGAGACGAAAAGCTTACTTCGCCTGCTCTCTGAAAAAAACAGGGAGAATTTGCTTGAGGACATTTGTAAAGGCTTCATAGAGCTCTTTAATGAACATAAGGGGATCATACAGGTTGCTGTAACAACAGCTCACGAACTGAATGATTCCCAGCGTAAAGAGCTTCATGATGCGCTTGTATCGTCTACAGGTAAGAAGGTAGAAATGGAGGTTTCCGTTGATACTGAAATCATGGGCGGGGTAATTGTTCGGATTGACGATACTGTGATCGACGGATCGGTTAAACACAAAATTAGAAAGCTCAAAAATCAGTTTGCAGTTAATTCTGCAGTTTAAAATTTAGGTACGAATATGAGTCAAGTAAGACCTGACGAAGTTTCAGATATTTTAAGAAAACAACTCGGCGGTTTCGATAATGAAGCTGAGTCGTACGATGTGGGTACAGTACTTGAAGTTGGTGATGGTATTGCACGTGTATATGGGTTGTCTAAGGTTCAGGCAGGCGAGCTTGTAGAGTTGCCTGACTCAATTGGTGAGGACGGAAACCCTATTCGTGGGATGGTTCTTAACCTTGAGGAAGACAATGCAGGTATTGTTCTGTTCGGTAATTCCACATCCGTTGAAGAGGGTCATACTGTAAAACGGACTAAGAATATTGCCTCACTACCTGTTGGTGACGGAATTCTTGGACGCGTCATTGATCCTCTTGGCCGACCTCTGGACGGTAAAGGTGCTGTAACCGGTGATTTAATTAATGTGCCACTTGAGCGAAAAGCTCCGGGGGTAATCTACCGTCAGCCCGTGGATGAGCCTGTACAGACGGGTATCAAGGCTATTGACTCATTGATACCAATTGGACGTGGACAGCGTGAGCTCATTATTGGTGACAGACAAACCGGGAAAACTGCTGTTGCGGTTGATACGATTATCAACCAGAAGTATACACAGGATTCTGACAAACCGATTGTCTGTATATATGTTGCTGTGGGTCAGAAAGGATCTACTGTAGCCAATATTGTAAAAACACTGAACGAGTACGACGCAATTGATTATACGTGTGTTGTGTCGGCACCGGCGAGTTCATCGGCTCCAATGCGTTATATTGCTCCTTTTGCAGGTGCCGCCATTGGCGAATACTTCCGAGATACCGGACGCCACGCTCTTGTTATTTATGATGATCTTTCAAAACAAGCTGTAGCTTATCGTGAGCTGTCTCTATTGCTGAAACGCCCTCCGGGACGTGAAGCTTACCCCGGTGATGTATTTTATCTCCACAGCAGGCTGCTGGAACGTGCTGCAAAAATCATTGAAAGCGATGATGTTGCTCAAATGATGAATAATATTCCTGAAGAGCTCAAGCCTAAGGTAAAAGGCGGCGGATCGCTTACCGCACTACCCATTATTGAAACTCAGGCTGGTGATGTTTCCGCATACATACCCACAAACGTAATTTCTATTACTGACGGGCAGATTTTCCTTGATACAGATCTTTTTAACTCCGGTATTCGTCCGGCTATTGACGTTGGTATTTCGGTATCGCGTGTAGGTGGTTCTGCTCAGGTAAAATCAATGAAGAAACTCTCCGGTACATTAAAGCTCGATTTGGCTCAGTACCGCGAACTTGAAGCATTTGCCAAGTTCGGTTCCGACCTTGACGCATCCACCCAGCGACAGCTCAAACGTGGAGAACGAACTGTTGAACTAATGAAGCAGGGTGAATACAATCCGCTTCCGGTTGAGCAGCAGATTGCGTTGCTGAAAATCAACAATTCAGGATTGCTGGATAAGCTTCCGGTCAATAAAATCCGCGAGTTTGAAGACACGTTTCTTGATATGATTGGAGCCAAGTTCAGCAAGAAAATGGAAGAATTGTCTAAATCTGGTAAGCTGAGCGATGAGTTCGGAGATGAGCTTGTTGAAGCTGCACAAACTGTAGTAGATCAAATTCTGGCAGCTGAAGAGGTAGAGTAGATGGCTAACCTACGGGACATTCGCAACCGGATATCATCCGTTAACAACACGCAGCAAATTACAAAAGCCATGAAAATGGTTGCTGCGGCCAAGCTTCGTAAAGCACAGAACCGCATGACATCCATGCGGCCGTATGCCACGAAACTAAAAGAAGTTGTATCACGACTTGGCTCTTCTTCCGACGGCAGTAACGCGCTACTGAGAAAGCCCGATGAAATAAAGCGTGTACTCATGATTGTTGTTGGGTCTGATAAAGGCCTTTGCGGAGGCTTCAACAACAATTTGTTTAAGGTCGTTGAACGTGAAATTTCAGATGAGTACCGGGAACACAGAAGTGACGGAACGCTTGAACTGATTACAATTGGTAGAAAAGCGACACAATACTTCAAAAAACGTGATTACAACGTTGTAAAGCAGTTTCCTGGCTTTTTTGACGATTTAAACTATGATGTTACTGCTGATATCATGGAACACGTTATTGACCAGTACACTTCTGAATATTACGATAAAGTTCTGATAAGCTTTAATGAATTTAAAACAGTTATCGCTCAGAACAGGCGAATTTCCCAGGTATTGCCGGTAGATCCCGATTCATTAAAAAAAGATGAAAATGAGGATGATTCTTTGAAAACAAGCGATTATCTTTACGAGCCTGATTCCAAAGCAATACTTGATGAAATCCTGCCTGTTTATGTAATTATGCAGCTCTGGCGGGCAGTTCTTGAATCTAATGCTTCTGAGCAGGGTGCAAGAATGGCCGCAATGGATAACGCCACTGAAAATGCAAAAGAGTTAGAAGAAGAATTAACGCTCAAGTATAATCAGGCGCGACAAAGTGCAATTACAACTGAGATTTCAGAAATTGTTTCAGGTGCCCAGGCGCTTGAAGAGTCATAGATCTTTAAATTATTGATGACTGATGCCATTAATCAGTTTTTGATTATTGGCAGTATAAACTTTTCCCATTTTACAATGGAGGGATGGCAGAGTGGTCCCGCAAAGCGATCCGCCAGCCGGCGGAGAATGCGGCGGTCTTGCCCCGAAGGGATCCCGATGGGAAAAACCGTTGAGGCGCAAGTCTCCGGGGGATAAAATTGTTCTAATTTATTGAAGTTTGTATACGACATATGTCCTGAAAAGTGGTAAGTTTGACAGGCATTATTACGGTCATACCAAAGACTTGGTTAACCGTTTAAAACGACATAAC
>Ga0102937_1001238_pt1 | contig 11637 bp, 9 predicted proteins | sample SalPonR2_B_D1_MG_FD_78213 | JGI IMG/M metagenome (GOLD analysis project Ga0102937, IMG submission 78213) | Salt pond soil microbial communities from South San Francisco under conditions of wetland restoration - Salt Pond MetaG R2_B_D1_MG | ecosystem: Environmental > Aquatic > Marine > Intertidal... | reverse complement strand
TTGCCGGTGATCAACCACCGCAGCTGGGTGATCGCCGGTGACGGCGACATGATGGAGGGCATCAGCAGCGAGTCGCCCGGCCAACGAGGCCGCCTCGGGCTCGGCAAGCTCACCGTGTTCTACGACGACAACCGGATCTCCCTCGAGGGCGCCCGGGACGTCGAGTTCTGCGAGGACGTCCCCGAGCGCTTCGCCGCCTACGGGTGGCAGGTGCTCAGCGTCGGTTGTGTGAACGACCTCGGCGCCCTCGACGCCGCGATCACCGCCGCTGTCGACGAGACCGAACGGCCGACGCTCATCGTGGTCGGCAGCAACATCGGCTACGGCTCGCCGAAGCAGGACACAGCCGCCGCCCACGGGTCGCCGCTCGGGCCCGAGGCGATCCGCAGCACACGCGAGACGCTCGGCTGGAACCATGAGCCGTTCGAGGTCCCCGAGACGGTGTTCGAGCACTGGCACTCGCTGATCTCGAAACGGACCCGTGACCAGAGCTACCGCGACACGCTGATGGAGTCGTACCGGGTGCAGCAACCGGACCTCGCCGCCGAACTCGACCGCGTGATCGCCGGGCGGTTGCCCATCGGCTGGTCCGACACGAACACGTCGTTCGAACCCGGAACACGGGTCTCCGGACGCGATGCGTCGGGCGTCGTCCTCAACGAACTCGCCGGGCGGGTCCCGGAACTGGTGGGTGGATCGGCTGACGTGGCGCCGTCCACCAAGACCCAGATCATCGAGTCCGGTGACGTGAACGCGGGGGACTGGAGCGGGCGCAACATCCACTTCGGTGTGCGCGAACACGCGATGGCCGCGATCTGCAACGGCATCGCCGCCCACGGCGGTCTGCGCCCGTACTGCGCAACGTTCTTCGTGTTCTCCGACTACCTGCGTCCGGCGATCCGCATGGCAGCGCTGATGCGGCTGCCGGTGATCTTCGTCATGACCCACGACTCGATCGGCGTCGGCGAGGACGGACCCACACACCAGCCGATCGAGCACCTGGCCGGCCTGCGAGCGATGCCGGATCTGCAGGTGATCCGCCCGGGCGACGCGTACGAGGTCGCCGAGGCGTGGCGTCTCGCCCTGGATCATCAGGGGCCGACCGTGCTGGTGCTCTCCCGGCAGGACATGGCGGTCCTCGACCCGGCGCTCGTCGACGTCGACGCCGGCGCCACCGTCGTCGCAGCCGGCGACGACGTCACCATCGTGGCGACCGGCACCGAGGTCGAGGTCGCACTCGCCGCCCGCTCGGAGCTGGGATCCACGGGCATCTCCGCCCGTGTCGTCTCGATGCCGTCGTGGGACCGGTACCGGCGACGATCGGCCGACCAGCGGCAGGCGATCATCCCGCCCACGGTGCCGTCACTGTCGGTGGAGGCCGCGGCGACGCAGGGCTGGCTCGAGTTCGTCGACGACGCCATCGGGCTCGATCACTTCGGGGCGTCCGCCGCCGCCGGGACCCTGTACGAGAACTACGGACTCACCGGCGACGCCGTCGCCGCTCGCGCCCGGGCGCTGATCACACGTCGGCGCGGGTACTCCGAGACGCATTGAGCGACCACCGTGAACCATCCGACATCACCCGAATCGAACGACTCCTCGAAAGGCTCTCCACCCATGAATGCTCCCCGTGAACTCCACGCCACCGGCCAACGCCTCTGGCTCGACAACATCACCAAGGACCTGATCGACTCGGGCACGCTGGCCCGGTACGTCGCCGAGTTCCACGTCACCGGCGTCACCTCGAATCCGACCATTCTCCAGAAGGCCGTCTCCTCCGGGAACGACTACGACGACGCCATCGGGTCCGCACTCGCGGATGGAACGGAGTCGGTGGAGGCACTGATCTTCGCCATTGCGCTGGAGGACCTGGTCGCCGCAGCCGATCTGCTCCGCCCGGTGTTCGACGCCAGTGGCGGCACCGACGGCTACGTCTCGGTGGAGGTCTCACCCGACCTCGCCGACGACGCCGACGGCACGGTTGCCGCCGGACAGGAGTTGTTCTTCCTCGCGGACCGGCCCAACGTGATGATCAAGGTGCCCGGCACGGCTGCCGGCCTGGAGGCCGTCGAAGAACTCGTCGCGGTCGGTATCCCGGTCAACGTCACGCTGTTGTTCTCCACCCAACACTACGAAGCGGCCGCCGAGGCCTACCTGCGGGGCATCGAGCGACGACTCGCCGGCGGCCTGCCGCTGCCGGTCGGGTCCGTGGCCTCGGTGTTCGTGTCACGCTGGGACGCCGCAGCAGACCCGCATCTGCCCGAGGAGCTGGTGTCGAGAACCGCCCTGGCGGTGATGCAGCGGGTCTTCGCGTCGTACCAGGAGATGCTCGCCAGCGACCGCTGGACGAGGCTCGCCGAGGCCGGTGCGCTGCCCCAGAAGGTGCTGTGGGCGAGCACCGGCACGAAGAATCCGGCGCTCCCGGACACGTTCTACGTCGGACGGCTCGCGGCACCGGGAACGGTCGACACGATTCCCGAGGCCACCTTGTCGGCATTCGCCGATCACGGCGTCGTGGGCGACCTCCTCGGCACCGACACCACCGATGCCGACGAGGTGCTCGGCGACGTCGAGCGTGCCGGGATCGACGTCGCTGCACTCGGAGCCCGACTCCAGATCGACGGTGCTGCTGCGTTCAGGGAGTCGTGGGCAGCGCTGGTGGCCTGCGTGCAACGCCGGGTCGACGAGCTGCAGCCGGTCGCCCCGTGAGTCGCCACGACGGCGCCACGAGGCGCCTCCACACGTCGACGTCCCATCCTTCGAACACCGACCACAGGAGTATCACGACATGCAATTCGCAATGATCGGCCTCGGCCGCATGGGGTCCAATCTGGTCCGCCGAGCACTCGCCGCCGGACACGACTGCGTCGTCTTCGACCTCGACGCCGATGCGGTGGCCGAGCTGGTTGCCGAAGGCGCCGTCGCGGCCGGGTCGCCGGCCGACGTCGCCGATCAGCTCGTGACCCCCCGGGTGGTGTGGGTGATGGTGCCGGCGGGCATCACCGGTCGCGTGATCGACGACCTCGCCGACCGCCTGTCGTCGGGCGACATCGTCATCGACGGCGGCAACAGCTACTACCGCGACGACATCGATCGAGCCGCAGTGTTGCGAGAGGCGGGGATCCACCACGTCGACGTCGGCACGAGCGGTGGTGTCTTCGGGCTCGACCGCGGCTTCTGTCTGATGATCGGTGGCGACACCGAGGTGGTGTCCCATCTCGAACCGATCTTTGCCGCACTTGCGCCCGGAGCAGAGGCGGCGCCGCGGACGGCGGGCCGCGACGGTGAGTTCGCCAACTCCGAGCGGGGTTTCCTGCACTGCGGTTCGCACGGCGCGGGCCATCTCGTGAAGATGGTGCACAACGGCATCGAGTACGGGATGATGGCCGCGTATGCCGAGGGATTGAACCTGTTGGCGCATGCAGGAGTCGGACGTGCATCCCAGGATCACGACGCCGAGACCGCCCCGCTGCGCGATCCGCAGTACTACCGCTTCGACATCGACACCGCAGAGGTTGCGGAGGTCTGGCGGCGGGGGAGCGTGATCGCCTCCTGGCTGCTCGACCTGACGGCGGTGGCCCTCCACCAGGATCCGCAGCTCGATGCGTTCACCGGCCGGGTCTCGGACTCGGGGGAAGGCCGCTGGACCGTGCAGGCGGCAGTCGACGTCGGTGTCCCGGCTCACGTGTTGACCGCCGCGCTCTACGAACGATTCAGCTCGCAGGGCGCAGCCGACCACGGCGACCGCGTGTTGTCGGCCATGCGTAACCAGTTCGGCGGCCACGACGAGCGTGGAGCCACATCGTGAGCGAGCGACGTGCCGATGCCCTCGTGTTGTTCGGCATCACCGGTGACCTGGCGGCCAAGAAGCTGCTGTCGACGCTCTACGACCTGGCGAGCCGGGATCGACTGCCATCCACCGTGGTCGGCGTCGCCTCGACCGACTGGCACGTCGAGGAGCTGCGCTCCCACGTCCGTTCCTCGCTCGAGGCGACGGGTCTCGACATCGACGAGTCCGTCTTCGCCCGGCTCGCCGCCTCGCTGGCCTACGTCGCCGGTGACTACCGCGACGCCGGCATCTACCGGCGGCTCGCCGAGACGCTCGGCGAGGTCCGGTTGCCGGTCTGCTACCTGGCGATCCCGCCGTCGCTGTTCGGCGACGTCGTGGAGGGGTTGGCGTCGATCGGCATCAACCGATCCGGTCGGGTCGTGCTCGAGAAGCCGTTCGGGCGTGACCTCGCCTCGGCGCGGGCACTGAATCGCACCCTGCAGGACCACTTTCCGGAGAACGCGATCTTCCGCATCGACCACTTCCTCGGCAAGGAGGCCGTGCAGAACCTGATGGTGTTCCGTTTCGCGAACAGCATCCTCGAACCGATCTGGAACCGGAACTACGTCGACAGCGTGCAGATCACGATGGCCGAGTCGTTCGGGATCGAGGGGCGGGGTGGGTTCTACGACGGCATCGGCACGGTGCGCGACGTGGTGCAGAACCATCTGCTGCAGGTGATCGCCCTGCTCGCCATGGAGCCTCCGGTGTCCGAGGAGCCCGACGCACTGCGAGACGAGCGGGTGAAGGTGCTCACGGCGATGCGGGCGTTCGACCCGGCGGCGGTCACCCGCGGACAGTACGACGGCTACCGATCCGAGTCGGGAGTCGACGAGTCGTCGGACACCGAGACCTACGTCGCATTGCGAACGGAGATCGACTCGTGGCGATGGGCCGGCGTGCCGTGGTACGTCCGCGCCGGCAAGGGCCTGGCGGCCACGGTCACCGAGGCGGTGGTGGAGTTCAAGCGGCCGGCGAGGCTGCTGTTCGCCGACGCTGCCTGCGAGCCGCACCCCAACCACCTGCGCTTCCGGATGAAGCCCGACGACTGCATCACGTTGGAGATGCAGGCCAAGAAACCCGGTGCTGCGCTGCTGAGCCGCTCGGTGCCCCTGCAGGTCGTCCACGACGACGACGCTGTCGACGGCTACGACGCCTACGAACGACTGCTCGACGATGCGCTCGACGGCGATCCCCGGCTGTTCGCGCGCCAGGACGGTGTGGAGGCCGCATGGCGCATCGTCGAGCCGGTCCTGGAGCACCACGAGCCGGCACGGCCGTACGCCGTCGGAAGCTGGGGGCCTGCCGACGCCATTGCGCCCGTCGACGGATGGCACGACGTCGGTGAGGTGTCCGGATGACCGGCGTCTCGACGGTCGGAGCCGACGTGGCGGGCGTCTCGGGGTCTGCTCCGGTGCTGTCGGTCGATCTCGGCGGCACCAACATGCGCGCCGCCGTCGTCGATGCTGCGGGCCGGATCCTCACCCGCACCGTTACCCCGACTCCACGCGATGCGCCGTGTACGGAGGCGCTCGACCGGTTGCTGGCCTCGGTGCGCGATCGAGGAGGCGGGCGGGGCAGTTTCAGCTCGGTCGTCGTGGGTGTCCCCGGGCGCGTCGACTACGCCGCCGGACGTCTCGACCACGCCCCCAATCTTCCCCCGTCGTGGCGCGACGATCTCACCGAGACCAACCTCGGTCGGCATTTCGACGTCCCGGTCCATCTGGCCAACGATGCCGATCTCGCCGCGGTGGGGGAGGCGTACCACGGAGCCGGAAGCGGCTACACCGACGTGGTCTACATCACCATCTCGACCGGGATCGGTGCAGGGGTGGTGCTCGACGGCCGCCTGCTGCGCGGTGCACGCTCCCTGGTCGAGATCGGGCACACGATCCTGGCGCTCGACCGTGTGGATGCAGACGAGGCGGCGACGTCGGAACTCCTGGCCGCGGGCCGGGCGCTCGGGCGTCGGGCGGCTGCAGCCGACGTCACGGAGAGGGGTGCGCATCTCGTCGACCTGGTCAGGTCGGGTGACGTCGTCGCCGGACGGGTGTGGGACGCCACGATGCAGGCGGCAGCCGCCACGATCGTGAATCTCGTGCACCTGTTCAGCCCGGACGTCGTGGTGATCGGCGGTGGCGTCGGTCGCAACGGATCCCTGGTGCACGACCCGGTGCGGGCGATGCTCGACCGTTTCGGCCCACGTGGCCCGAACGCCTCGGTGGAACTGGCCGAAGCCCGACTCGGCGACGATCCCGGCCTGATCGGCGGGGCTGCGTGGGCCCATGCCGTGGGGTGCACCTCATGACCGAGGTCGGCAGGGAGGTCGTGCTGGTCCGACACGGGGAGACCGAATGGAGTCGATCGGGCCTCCACACCGGGCGCACCGACGTCCCCCTCACCGAGCTGGGTCGGAGGCAGGCCGACCAGCAGGCGGCAATGCTGCCACCTGCGAGGCGTCGAGCCCACGCCCTGATCATCGGATCCGGCCCCGATCGCCTCCCTATCGGGTCGGCGCCGGCCGGTAGGGCAGCGGGAAATCGCGGATCGTCGGTTCGTCGACCTCGAACAGGTCGAGGGCGGCGTCCACGACGGCGAGTTGGCGCTGGGTGTCACCGGGGGCCCCGAGCGGCCGACCGAGAGGGTGCGGTGTGACGAGGGCGCGGGCGAGGGACATCTGGCGCGGGACGTGCGCGAAGGCCCCGATGTAGACGCTCGTCGTGGGGATGCCGACCTCCTCGATCGCTCGCTGGACGTGTCCAACTGACACGTGGCAGACCGGTCAAACGGGCACGAGCAGTACGAGGTCGACCTGCTCGGAACGCAGGAGATCGGCCCACTCGGGGGCGACCCGGTCGCGCAGGCGGAGCTGGGAGGCGGCGCCGACGAACGAGTACGCCCGGTCGGCCAGCTCGCCGATCCGGCCCTGTTCTGCCAGGTGGCGGAGGTGGCCGATCGGGAGGGCCACCTGGTGGTCGTCGGCGACACCGGCAACCGGGTAGCCGCCGTGCCGCACCCGGAGGTCTGCAGCGGCGACGTCGGTCGGGATGCTCGACAGGGTCGGTGCGGCGCGGAGGAAGTCGCTGATGCGCGCCTCGGCCTCTGTCTGGGTCATGTCGGTGACCCCGAACGGTTGTGGATCGTCGCCGGCGACGAAGTGACCGCTCGAGGTCACGAGGGCCACCCGGCTCTCGCTCAACGGCTTCGACGGCAGCGAGAACGGGCCGGTCGGGTAGGCGAAGCGCTCGGTGGCCCCGGCGCGTGGGCGGTAGGCCTGCTGTTGCACCTCGATGAAGCGGTCGACGAGGGCGCGGACGTCGCCGTGGTCGAGAACGTCGTCGATGGTGTCCAGGAGGGCGCCGATGGTGTCGGCGGCGTCGCTGGGGTCGAGCGACGCCAGGAACTTGAGGTTGAGGTTGCTGCGCGAGCCGTAGAAGAACGAGTTCGCGAACTCCTCGAGGGTTTCGACGTGTGTCGTCGGGTCGTCGGGCACGGTGGTGTCGTCCTGGTCGCTCATGGTCCTGTTCGGTTCATCGTGGTGTTCGATCCATCGGCAGCATCCTCGCCGGTGGTGGTGACGGCGGCCACCATCGGAGCAGGGTCGGGCTCGGATGGGCGATCGCGGTTCGACACGGAGTCGGACACGACGGTCCAGATCAGGATGGCCGATCCCAGACGGAGAGCGACGTCGGCGAGGTTGAACACGCGTGGATAGCCGTCGACCGAGATCCAGTCGATCACGGCACCCCTGGCAACGCCGGGGGGACGCACCAACCGGTCGATCAGGTTGCCGATGCCGCCGCCCAGGACGGCGCCGACGGCGAGGACGGCCCAGGTGCCGAGCCGGCGGACGTCGAGCCGTCCGCCGGCGATGGCGACGACGGCCACGCCGACGATGGCGGCGGTTGCTGCCGTCCAGAGCAGTGTCGACCCGGTGGCGATGCCGAACGGGCCGCCGGAGTTGCGGACCACCGTGAGATCCACGGCACCGATCGAGCTGCGATCGTCGCTCCACATCGCGACGGCGAGGATCTTGGACAGCTGGTCGGCGGCGGCGACCAGTGCGGCGACCAGGAAGATCGTGCGGCGCGGGTCGGTCATCGGTGGCCTCTCGGGTCGTGGACGAAGCGGGCCCTCGGGTCAGGCATCGTCGGGTGGCGACCAGGCGCGGCCGGCGAAGATGTCGTCGACCGGCGTCTGGAAGAGATGGTTCGACCAGTTGCTGATGGTCTTGACGGCGATGGCGAGGAGGAGCTCGAGCACCTGCTCGTCGGTGAACCCGGCTTCGCGGAACGCCGCGACGTCGGACTCGGCGGGATGGCCGTGTGTCTCGAGCATCGAGCGGGTCATCGCGACGATCGCGCCGATCCTGGCGTCGTCGATCGGCCGGTCGTCACGGATCGCATCAGTGACCTCGGTGGGGGTCTTCGACACGTTGTCGGCGACGAAGCTGTGGACGGCCATGCAGTAGTGACATTCGTTGAAGCGACTGATCGTGAGGAAGACGGCTTCCTGCTCGGCGGGGCTGAACCCGGAGCCGCTGCGGAATCGCTGGTACCCGTCGAGATACGTGCTGAACAGGCCCGGAGAGTTCGCCATCATGGCGTACATGTTGGGGACCATCCCCGTGGCCTTCTGGGCCGCCGCGAGGCGCTCGGCGGCGTCTCCCTCCGCCGTCTCGATGGTGCGCGGTGTCAGCGGGCTGCGGTACTCGGTCATCTGAAATCCTCTCGGTCTTCGTCTCGGGTCGGAACGGTTCCGGGACAGGGGTGGGAAACCCGGCACGTCCCGGCCGGGATTCCCACCCGATGTGCGTGACCAGGTACACGATGTGCCTGGCACATCGTGTATCCGTGCCGTTCCGTGCGTCAGGCGAGGTCCGCGAGGAGCACGTCGAGCAGAGACTCCTCGTGGACCGCGAGGCCAGCTCGGTTCATCTCGACTGCGAGTTCGGCATCCCATGGAGTCGCTGCGACGTGGCCGCCCAGCGTCAGGGACGGTCGGGTGATGGCTGACACGTAGTCGTCACGTCCGAACCGCCACGGCTCGACACCGTGGTCGCGGACGAGATGACCGACGATCGCCACGCCGCCGACGTCGAAGTCGGCGTGCGCCAGCACCGTCGCGCCGGCGGCGAACAAGCGGGCGAGCAGCAGAGCCGTGACGGTCTTGGGCATACCGTCGGTGCAGACCAGCGGCGCACACGACGGCCCCAACTCATCGGCGGCGACCGCCACCACCGCCGGGTTCTCGCAGACGTGGACGACGCCGTCGAGATCCGCGACGACGAGCGATCGCAGCATCCGGGTGGTCAGCCGCAGCGGTTCGCCAGCGTGACGAGCGCTGTCGAACACCGACCCGGGAGGACCTGGCAGTCCGAGGGTGAGCACCGACGAGTTGACGGGATCGAGGTCGATGCCGACCGCCGCCCAGGCATCTCGTGCCGACGTCTGCCGCGACAGCGTCACGACGGCGTCGGCCACGATCCCCCCGATCACCCGGTCGTCGTCGAGGCCGTGTGCGTCGCCGGTGAGTTCGGCGGCGACGACCGGCAGCGGACGGGCCGGGGCAGCGCGCCGGCGACGTTCCACGAGTGCCGCCACGACGTCGAGGGCCGTCGTCACCATCTGGTCGGGAGCAGTGACGCCGAGTCGGGTGAGACGACCGCGGGGCCGCAGCGACTCGATCCAGTCGGCGACGTCGGGGTCGCGAGCCACCGGGTGGTCGCCGACCAGCTCCCACAGCGCATCTCGGTCGCCGGATGCGGACGCCCGCTCACCACGCCGATCGCGCAGCGGTCCAGCGATCGCTTCGAGTACGTCGACGATTCCGAGCTGATGCGGGCCGGTCCGCAGCGCCGCGTCCAAGCGCTCGACGTCGACGCGCAGCTGCGTCCCGGTGGGGCGACGGCGTCCGAGCAGGGAACACACCGCAGCCATCTCCGCATCGGTCACGTCCGACAGCGTCACCCGTGCGCCGTCGATGCGCAGCGAGCGTCGCTCGAGGTGGGCCCGAACGGCAGTCCACAGCGCATCCAACTCAGGACGATCGAGTGCGCTGGACCGATCGTTCACGCCGATGACTCGGTCGACGACCATTCGAGACGCTGGGCGAACACGCCGGGTGTGGGCGGTCGGCGGGTCAGGTCGTACAGCACGAGGTTCGGCACCTGGGCGTAGAAGCCCCAGAACTCGTGGCTGGTGAGCAGCACGTCGAGGTCGAGTTGCACGAGCAGACGCATCAGCTTGCCGCGCATGTCGTCGTCGATGCCGGCAAACGCCTCGTCGAGTGCGATCAGGCGCGGGCCCTCGATCGAGCCGCTGGCGTAGTGCGCAGCGGCAGCAGCGAACAGGGGAAGATGGAGGACGGAGGCCGCCTCACCGCCGGAGAGCTCACGGAAGTACTTGCGGGTCACCTGACGGCGCCCGCCGGTGGCGGAGCGGATCGAGAACCTGAAGGAGTGCCACGAGCGGTAGTCGAGCGCGGCGGTGAGCACGTCGACGAAGCTGCGCCCGGGATCGGCGGCGCGGCGGGTCTGGATCTGCTCGGTGAAGAACGAGCGCAGCACCTCACGCTGCTCGGGGCCCATCGTGTCGGGCGAATAGCGCAGCGTCTCGACCGCCTGCTTCACCGTCGGGTCGTCGCTGTCGACGCCCCAGCTCAGCTCGACGGTCATCCCGCTCGACGTGGGCGCCTTGGCCATCTCGGCGTTGATCCGCTGTTCGAAGTGATCGGCTTCGAACAGCAACTCCCGCAGGGCATCGCCGACCCGGGCGAGCAGATGCGTTTCGAAGATCTCGCGCTCGCGGTCCGACAGCAGGAGCTCGAGCCGGTCGCGGTCGTCGCGGAGGCGGCGGGCGAGCGCTCCGAGCGGGACCTCGCCCTCGGCGGTGCCGACGCGCACGACGTCGAACCCGTCGAGCTTCGGCATGCTCGGGTCGTGGCCGGAGCGCAGCCCGTCGAGCAGCACCGTGCGGTGCTCGCGCTCCATCCGGTTGGTCGCGTCGTCGGGCACCTCGGTGGGGTCCTCGACGACGGTACGCGCAGCGTGGATCGGGTCGGCGCCCGGACCCACGCCGTCGAGCGCGAGCACGTCGGCGACCTCGTCGACACACACCGTCTCCATGGCGACCCGTGCCATCGTGACCTCGCCGGCGAGGGCGTCGAGCCGCTGGCGGAGCTGGACGCAGCGCTCGGTGAGCGTCGCGATGGTCGTCTCGGCGATGCGACGACGTTCGCTCAGCGCCGAGCTCGCCGTCCGGGTCGCGTCACGACGACGACGGGCGTCCTCGAGCGCCTGCATCGCGGCCTGCACGTCGTCGCCGACGCGGGCGAGCAGCGTGTCGTAGCGGAGTCGATCGTCGTCAGCCTGCGCCTCGGCGGCGGCGGCGCGGGTGGTGGCGGAGCCGAGGTACTCGGACGCTTCGAGCCGTGCGGCGGCCGCGGCGTCGAGCTGAGTTACCGCCTCGGCGACGCGGCCCAGTGCGGTTGCGACCGCGTCGCCGAGGTAGCGGCAACGTTCGATCGCGTCGCGGAGGCCACGGCGTTCGTCATCGGCGACCGGGACGGCGAGCGCGTCGGCGCGACGGTGCAGGTCGGCGGATGCCGTGGAGGCGACCTCGTCGGCGAGGTCGGCGTCGGAGGTTGCTGCGGCGAGCTGGTCCGCGAGTTGCCCGGCGCGGGCCTCGCACTGCGTGAGCAGGGTCTGCGCTGCTGCGAGCGGCGCCGGACTCGGCCGGGCGGCTGCCGCCGTGGCGAGGTCGTCCACGATCGTCGACAGCTCAGCGAGCACCCGCTCGACGTCGGCG
>Ga0102937_1001235_pt1 | contig 11650 bp, 14 predicted proteins | sample SalPonR2_B_D1_MG_FD_78213 | JGI IMG/M metagenome (GOLD analysis project Ga0102937, IMG submission 78213) | Salt pond soil microbial communities from South San Francisco under conditions of wetland restoration - Salt Pond MetaG R2_B_D1_MG | ecosystem: Environmental > Aquatic > Marine > Intertidal... | reverse complement strand
ATTGGATAAATCCATACCACAAACTTCATACCCTGACTCGGCTAAAGGAATTAAGATTCGTCCATGGCCACAAAAAGGCTCTAATATTCTATTGATCTTTTTATCTTTGATATAATCTAAGATAAATTCAATATCATAGGTTTCATCTTCAACTTGATCATAGATTTCAATAATGTGTTCGTTAATATCATAAAGTATGTTAGCTTTTTTTTTAGTCATATTAAATATCCTCTGATTATTAATTTAAGATAGCTGATTTTTCTTCACTTTTAAATATATTTACTAATGAAATTATTAATCTAATAACCTGTACCAAAATATCAACAACTAAAAGTGAAGTATAGTCCGGCACATATGCAAACATAACTCTAATATCGACTGCTAATCCGAGTAAATTTTTTAAAATATATGACAATCCAAAAGTTAAAAATAGGATTAAGACTAATGACTTAATTCCTTCTTTAATCCATTCTTTTTTATAATTTTTGACAGATAATAGTTTTTTAGTATTCCATAAATCTTTGGCAGTTAATATCAGTAATACTAAAGAAAATATTCTGATAACCCAAATAGAAGGAAAGTAATTAAAAGAATTCTCTCCCATCGCTACCTGCAGCATATTACCGTTTAATCTGTTATATACATTGACAAAGTTATGTATAAGGTGATTTTTGTTCATAATATATAGATAACCACTATTTGTGGCAGGAATAACTGCCAGATGTGAACTAAAGCCTGGTACTGCTCCACTATGCTCTACGACTTGAGCACCATTAATATTTTCCATACGCCAGCCCATACCGTAGTTACTATCAGAAGCAGCAGTACGCATTATTTTTATAGATTCTTTTTTTAATATGCTCTCATCAGGCTCAATTAAAAATTCTAAATAGCTGTACATATCTTCTAGATTAGATAAAATATAGCCGGAAGGAATATCATAACGAGGCACAGCTTGCTTTATACTATTAGAAAATCCGAAAATATTTGTATGTCCATGTACATTTTTATCTCTAATATCCTCTATATCAGCAGTGGTAGAATCCATACCAATTGGCTTAAAAACATTATCTTTCATGTACTCTGCATAAGACAGACCACTAACTTCTTCGATTAAAAGACCCAAGATATTATAGTTATCATTAAGATAGTTAAATTCAGTTCCCCTGGAACTAACTGCTTCCATATTGGCTAAGGCTTGCACTCTTTCTTTTATTGTATAATCATAATCTGAGCTAGGAATACTTTTAGTGCGAGATAAACCGGTTGTTTGGTTTAATAGATCTCTTACTCTAATATTTTCAGTTAGTTGCGGCTCTGCTACTTTAAAATATGAAATATATTTTTTAACGGGTTCATCTAATTGTATCGTACCATCCTCTACTAACTGCATAACAGCTAAAGCTGTTAAAGATTTAGAAACAGACCCAATAAACATTGGACTATTATTAGAAAGTTCTTCACCTTGACCATTAACCCCTTTTGTATCTAAATAAAGTTTTTGATTATTACTAATAATGACCACTGCTATCCCTGGTATTGCAACATCATCCATATGTTTTTCAATCATAGTAGTAATTTCAGCTTGCTTAACTGCTTTTATATTACTGCTTTGTAAAAATAATACAGCCATTATTATTAATACTATAATGATTTTATTATGTTTATTATTAATTAAAATCTCCTCCTGAAAATATAGTATTTTAATTATTATATTAGTTTTAATTTGAAATAAACCTGTTATACTTCTCCTTGAATTTATTCTTCATAGCATCTTTTAAGAAAAATTGATAAATTTTTTCTCCCCATTGCTCGTAATTGTCACCATGTTCATTTTTTAATCTATTTATTATTTTATTTGCATATATTTCTCCCAATACATAATTTTGAATATAAATGGAATCAATATATCTAAATGAATCAAGAGTCCACATCTCCTTCTTTTTTGTTTTCATCTTAAGTAAGGATTGATATTTTTTAAAAAGTTCTTCTGCCTTATTAGGAGTTTCCCAAAGCTCCATTTCAAATAAGAAACTAATACTACAGCGAATGGCCTCTAAAAACTTTACATCTTCAGCAATCTTTTCTTCTCTTTTATTCATACATATTTTTATCCCAATATTTTCAAATATTATGGCAATAGCTTCATCATGTAAAGGTGTATATATGTTATAAAGCCCTTTGCCTTGAGAGGTAATATAATTTATAGCATGACCGCATTCATGGAAAAACACTCGGCAGGTCATAGGTGATGTTATCGGTTTGGCTAATATCCTTATCTCATCGGAAATTGATATATTAAAGGTCATGCCTGAAATGCCATCTTCTTTGAATTTGAAATTAATATTATCTTTATTAATTTTTAAACCGAGCTTATTTAAAAGACAATCAAAGTAATAAGATGGTTCAGTCTTATCAATATTACCTAAACTTCTTAATTTAATAAACCAATTCTCCCAGTTAAGTCCATATTTTTTTATTAAATTATTAGCTTTATCAATATTATCTTCTAAATATTTTTTTACTATTTTAATAACAGAACTTTTATCTACTTCCTCACAATAAAAACATAAATTCGGATATGATTCAAAACCCAAATTTATTGCTTTAGAATTTCTTAATTTCATTAATTTAATAATATCTTCTCTTTTTCTTTTAGCAATTTTTACTTGATAATCAGCTTCAACTTTATCTAATTGCTTATTATAATTATCATTATTATCCAGTTTGTTTTTTAACTTAGAAATTTCCGGATCATTTTCTATTATCAATTTAAAATATAGACGTTCAAAAAGCTCTTTTTTGCGTCCTTGAAAATAATTTTGAGTATAATTGTTTTTTAAAAGATTGTATATTTCTTCATCTATTTTGTTTAAATTTCTATCTTTATCTAACGCATAATTATCCCATTGAAATAATTTTTGTTTGCCTAACAATTCCACTAACTTTTTTTCGAGTTCAATTTCTTTCACTAAAATCTCCTCACTGATTTTAATATAAAAACAAGATAACATTAAGTTTTATGTGAATATTTTATCAAATTTAACTATCTTAGTCTATCAAACTAAAAATATTTTTGAATCTAAGTAATGATTCTATAGGAAAATCAAATTCATCTCTTACCTTATTTTTAATTAACTATTTTTTATATATTTAAACATCTTACAATACTCATTATTTAGTTAATATAGATTCAAGCTTTCCCAAGTAATCTATATTGTAATCACTTTCTTCATACTTCTCACCATTCGGTGAAAAGTAACAGGCTGTAATACCTGCATTATGAGCTGCCTTAACATCAAGTTCTCTATCACCGATTGCTAAAATATTTTCTTTATCTAAATTATATTTATCTATCAAGTATAAAAAAGCAGCTGGATCGGGTTTGCGTGGAAAATCCTCATCTCTAGAAATTAATTCTTTAAAATGTTTTTTCATATTATATTTTTCTAATAACCTTCTTAAAGTCATACCACCCCGGTGGGTAACTAATAAATTTAAACCGCCCTGTTCATCAACTAATTCACACATCTCTTTTGCCCCCGCAAAAGGTGGTTCTTCAATTGGAGCTCCATTACTCATATATTCTTCATGAAAAGCTTCAATAAGGGCTGTTTGGTCTGTATTTATATCTTCGGATAAATTTTCTGCACATAATTTTAAAGAATATTTGCTCCACTTTAAAACATCTTCATATTTAAACTCTTTACCATGCTGTTCTTTTAATATTTTTAAAAAGGTATGTGCTACACCGGGATAGGTATTAAACAAGGTACCATCAAAATCCCAAATAACATGTCTAAACATATACTGGACCCTCACTTATTATATTAATTTTTGTAAAACTTTTTCATTTTCTTTGGTTATATCAATCTCTGCATATGCTCCATTAATAAATGTTAATTGAGGTGGTTTATGTCCTAAATCAACATCATAGATTATTGGTATATTAAGCTCCTCTTTTAATGGAGTTAAAGCATTAACGTAGGTATATCCTTTAAGAGTCTCATAACCAGCCACACGTCCGTATAAAAGACCATTACAGTTTTCAAACCAACCGTTCATCTTCATCTGCCATAAGGTTCTTCTCACATCAGTCGAATCCATTTCACAGTTTTCAAAGTACCAAATAATACCGTCATCTTGATATTTATTAATAAATTCCTTTACCTTATCATAGGGAGTCCCAATCAGTTTACAAATCACATCAAGGTTACCTCCAATTAAACGACCACTAAAGTTAGCTTCATCTTCTTCACCTAATACTTTCCAATCCACTTCTTCTGTTAAGTTATAGGGTGGGAAAGTGTCTTCAGTAACTTCAGACCAATCTTTTTGATAGTATTCTAAACTTTCCTGTAGAAAAGAAGTACCCTTTTCTTTTTTTAATATCTTTAAAACTTCTAATACAGAATCATCAACTGGATTATTGCCAAAGTCTAAGAAGTTGGGTCCATGAGCAGTTGCTATATTTAAATTTAAGGTGAGAGTAAATAATAAGGTGCTAATATCAGAAAAACCCAGTACCCATTTGGGCTTAACTTCTCTTAATTTCTTAAAATCTATGTATGGTAAGATCTCCATTAAAAACTCTCCACCCCAGGGTGGAATAATTGCTTTCACCTTTTTATTTAAATATATTTTTGTAAATTCATTAGCTCTTACCTGTGGTGGGGCACTTACTAATTTGTCATTATTTATTCTCACAGATTCAGTTTCAATTACTTCATAACCCAATTCTTTAAATTTTTTAATGGCATTATCTAGTTTATGAGAAAAAACACCGGTTGCTCCACTAGAAGGAGCTGTAACTCCAATGGTATCTCCCTTTTTAAGTGGTTTAGGATATTCAGTCATAAATTATTGAAGCCTCCTTATTTAGCTCCTAATTTATCCTTATTATCATTTATATAATTGATTATTAATTTAACTGCTTCTTTTTGATCATCATCTAATTTAATATTAAATTCATTTTTTAAAAAGAATAAGATGGTCAGTGAAACTTCATATATTGAACTTTCAATTACATTTTCAATCTTTTTACCAAAAGTGGGATAAAGTAATTCTACTCGCCTAAAAGGATCTAAGTTATCATATGTTTTATCTATTTTTGTATTAATATTTTTTTGAATTAAGATCAGTAATCTTTCTACACATAAACACTTTATCTTTTTAAAAGCACTTAAGTGCTCTCCTCTTAAATACCGATCTATACCGATCTTTAAATCAAAGATAATTTGACCAATTAATCTTTCATTACTTATTTGCAATTTAGAGTTGTTTTCTGTATTTTTAGCATATTTCTTTAATAGATCATCTAGGTTAGACTTATCAAACATTATTTTATATGTATTTAAAGGAATATCTTTTAATTCTTCTTGATCGGCAACTATAAATTCCACAATATGACCGTATTCATATATAGCTTTTACAGCTAGTTTAGATTCTTTAAAATCATATATTAAGTTTTCATTATCAGGCAGCCACTCTAGATTTTGTTTTAATTTTTCTTGATAGCCGTTTTTAGTTATGATGATAAAATCATGGTCAGAATACTTGTCAGGCCTTTGTTCTTTTTCGGCCATTGATCCCACCGCAATTAAAGCTATTACATTTTCTTTACTTTGTAAGTTTTCTATTAATATCTTATTGAAGTTATGGTATTCTGTGATATTAATGATAAATCTCTCCTTCCAAGCTGATATTAATATGCAGCAGTTCCTTCAACTTGCACTAGGATATCATCTTCAACAAATTCTGAAGTGATGACTGCTCTCACTGGATAACTTCCTTCATTAAAATGTTTCTTCCAAATTTGATGCATAGCTTTAAAGTCTTCTATATTTTTAAGAATTACAGTTAATTTAAGAACATTATTTAAAGTTAAGTCTATCTTATTAAGCTTTTTTTCTAAATTTTTTAAGGTCTGATCGAACTGTTCTTCGAAACTTTCTAATACTTCTCCCTCATCATCTACATAACCACCAAAATGTCCGATTTGAACTATACCATTATTAATTGCAAAGGTTGAAAGATCATAATCATCATACGGGGGAATTACTACTCTCTCGATCATAAAAAATATCCTCCTGTTTTTAATTTTAAATATTTAAAACCGCTTTTACTGCCAGCCAGAAAATGTTTTCTCTAATTGATCTTCTTTTAGCCCAACTTCTATCATCCCAAAAATCTCCACTTACATCATCTCCACCATAAAGGATCTGAGCAAATTCTAAACCTCTAAACTCAGCTACTGCAAAAAAGGCTGCGCTCTCCATCTCAACAGTTAGACATCCTTCCTTTCTTCTTAATTTTACCTTATCAGGGGTCTCACGATAAAAAGAAGAAGTAGTCCAGGTTTTACCCAACACATAATCAATATTTTGATTACTTAACGCCTCTTCGATACTTTTTAAGGCTTTTTTAGTAGGCTTTAATTCCCGACGATTTGGATTAACATAATGGTAAGATACACCCTCATCTCTTACAGCTGCATTGGGTATAATTAAATTACCTACAGCAATGTCTTTTTTTAAAACACCTGCTCCCCCACAGGCAATAAAGTTTTTACCACCCATAGCAGAAACCTCTTCAATCATACCGGCAGCCAGGGGAGCCCCAATGCCGGGATGAAAGACTGTTACATTATCAGTATCTTCTAAATATAGTTCATATACAGGCATATGGCCCAGTTCTGTTTCTATATCTGCCAGCTTTTCTAATCTGTTTTCTTTTTTTAACTTGCTGATGACTTCCTGAAAAAATGTAACTACACAGTTTGCCGGCATATCTATTTTTTCAATATGTTCACTGGGTTCAATTACTGCCTTCTTGGTCGGATCAAATTCTAATATTGGAAACTCACTTTTTTGCATCAATAGACACTCCTTAAAATATATCTTATTAAATATCCTATTCTTTAACTTTCTATTCTATTAAAATTATCTAAAGTCTTTAATGCTTCTACCGTTAAAACCCCCTTCCATTCGTTATAGGCTGGTTCTAAGCCTTCAGTATAAAAACTTTTACCCCAAGGAGGCTTAATTACTGTATTTTCTTTTATAAGATCAATATAAAAATTAAGGTTTTTCTTTAATGACTCTTTATCTATATCAAAACATTCCTTTGTGGGGTCTGTTACAAAATGGAGTGGTAAAGGAACATATTCTTCCCATTTATCTTCATCATATTCCACAACTTGTGAGATAGCTTCACTTAAGTTTTCTTTGATTTCTTCTTTTTTATCCTCTGGTAATTCTCTATATAGTTTTATATAACAAAATACTTCATTGGCTGAATTAAATTCTTGTTTTTCATTAAGTTGCTTAATAGCATAATCAACTAATTCTTCTACATTCAACTTTTTCACATATGATTTATATTTATATAGATATGCTATTATTTCAGCAGAAGGATTTCCCCAGTTTTCATCAATAACAGTCATGCCCTTTTCCTTATCATAATGCCACCAGGGAGTATGTGGATAATCATTAACCTTTTTAGATAAAGCATACCAACCTTTTCTTTTTTCATTATAAGTATATTCAAAATAATTAACAGCTTGTTTTAACATCCTTTTTGCTTTTTTACTACTATCAAAGTCTTTTAAGATTCTTACTCCTATGGAAGTAGCCATTGGAGAAGAGTCCGGCATTCTAAAATCTGATTCTAAACCCTGTCCAAAACCTCCATCCTGATTTTGATAAAGTTTTAAAGCATCTACAATTTCTTTAGGTTCTCCATCTCTAAAATAGTAATCAAATAGTCTTTTCTCTAAAAGACGGCAGTTTTCTCTTAAATATTTATCAATTTTAGTTAAGTACTTCTTTTCAAGCATTTTCATCTTATACAATTCCTCCCTTAAAAATTATGAAAGTTCTTTCCATTCCTCAGCTAACATTCCATATTGTATATGGGTTACAAAATGATCATAAAGCCATTCAGCTTCCCGAACAGTTCCTTCCTGAACAAAACCTAATCGTTCTGGAATAGACCTACTGCGTACATTACCCTCTGCACAACTAATCTCTACTTTATTTAATCCATAATTTTCAAAAGCATTATCAACTAGAGCTTTACAGCATCTAGTTATGATCCCTTCTCCCACATATTTTTTACTTAGCCAGTAACCAATTGATGTTCTTTTATTGTCCCAGTCTATATTGTGGTAACCAATTACTCCCACCAACTTATTTTTAAACCAAATACCGGCCTGAAAACCGTTATTATCTGCAAACTGCTCACGAGATTTATTAATAAAATCCTCGGAATCAGAGGGCTCTTTAACATTTTCAACCCAGGGCAGCCACTTTTTTAAGTGCTCCCGGTTAGAATCAATAAGTTTGAATAACTCATCCGCTTCATTTTTATTAAATAATTTTAAGTATATTTGATTGTCAATTTTAAATTTAAACATAATAATCACCCATTCATCTTTAAATGTTATTCTGTTAAATCTAATTCCATAAACCTGGCTCCTTCAGTAGGATTATATACATACGGTTCAATATCATAAAAGTCAAAAGATTCATATAATTTTTGGGCTTTTTTAAGAGATGGAATCGTGTCTAAACGCATATATTTATAATTTTTATCTTTGGCTTCTTCTATTAAGATACTAACTAATTTACGACCTATACCCAATCCTCTATAGGCTTTTTTAACAAATAATCTTTTCATCTCACAGGTATCTTTTGAGATTTTTCGAAAGGCAATACAACCTATTTCCTTATTATCTAAAAAGGCAAGGAACAACACACCCTCAGGTGGACTGTATTTACCCGGTAGATTAGCTAACTCTTGTTCAAAATCTTGAAAATCAAGTTCTATGGTTAGTTCTTCAGCATATTCTCTAAATAGTTTCTTTATTGCCTCATTAAACTTTTTATATAATATTTTCTTAAATTTAACATTCTTGATTTTATTATTATATTTAATTTTCACTGCTTAACACCTCTAATCTTATAGCTGCATAAGGGTTTCTTTTTCTTTTTTAGGTGCTTTTTCTAAAGCATATCTAAATATAATCCGGTCTAATTCAGCTACATTTTCTTGAAGATATTGATATGTTCTTTCCGGATAACTTATATATGTATACTTTAAAAGCCAACCTACTCCTTTTTTTACATAATACTCTTGGTCATCTTTTAATATATTTACAACTTTTTTAACTTTTTCAAAGGAAAAATTAACATTAAAACTTCTACTAGATTCTAACATACTTACCGGAGTTGCTCTTCTTACATAGGTCAATTCTGATTCAGTCCATTTAAGTACTTTGGAATTATAAAATTCAGGAAATTTTTCTACCATCGGATTTAAAACCCGATAACAAAACACATCACAAGCACCCCAGCTTTTAATCTCGTTATATAACCACTTTTCATAGTATTGAATATATTCTTTATTATAAAGTTTTTTTCTTTTTAACCAGATCGTGACTAACCAAAAAACATGCCCATCACCTTTTTTAACTAAATTATCAAATAGTTTTATTAATTCTTTTTTGTTATTAGGTAATTTTTTGTAAAGTTTCCTTTGCACTTTATTTCTCTTTTTGGAATTTATCTTTCCTTCAAATTTATCAAACTCTTCTTGTATCAGGGTTAGCATCTAAAAGGCTCCATTCTTTTTTTAATAAGTCCATATACATAACATCTATATATTTACCAGTTCGGCTGTCAAAACTACTCTCCCGCATTAAGCCAATCTCTTTAAAACCTAACTTTTTATATAATTTGATTGACTTTTCATTATCAGCTAAGGTAGTAAGTTCGATTCTATTTAAGTTAAGATGATTAAACATAAACTCAATAAAATGAGACAAAGCATCAAAACCAAAACCTTTACCTCTTTCATTAATTTCTCCAATCTCTATCCCAAATTCAGCACTTCTATTCCTTTTATCCCAGTTCCGATAAGAAATATCTCCGATTGGTTTTAGATCTTCTTTTTTTAAAATAATAAATAATTTTTCGGATGGAAAAACTTCAGTACTTTCTACTTGCTCTTTTACTTTTAAACGAAAGGCTTCTTCACTTAACAGAAATCCATATTTAAAACCACAATAAAGGTTACCTTCTTCATTATTCCTCCATTTATGAAGCAGTTCTTCATCACCAATTTCTAACTGCCTGATCATTACTTTTTTGCCCTCTATCAATAAACTCATCCTTTCTCAATATTAAGGTCTACATTTTATTCTTGCAAAAGAAAAACCCTGCTAACAGGGTCATTTATTTTGAACATATAAAAAATATCTTTTAATAGAAAAATTATTACTCAAAATAATCCCTTTTTAAAATTGAATACACTATCAGATTATAATATTTATCATTTTTCAATAAAGAATCTCTTAAAACACCTTCTTTTATAAAACCTTTTTTCTCTAAAAGATAAATTGAACCTTTATTTGCAGGTATAACAGATGCTTCGACCCTATTAAGTTCTATTTCTTCAAAACCATAATAAAGCATCTTATCTAGTACTTTTGACATTATGCCCTGATTCCAATAATCTTTAGAAAGCCGATAACTAATTTCTCCTGTTCTATTTGTGAGATCTATTTTATAAAAACCGCAGTCTCCGATTACCTTTTGTTTTTCTTGGTCAACAATTCCCCATCTGATTTTATTATTATTAGCAAAACCCTTATTTACATTTTCAATCATGGCCTTTATTTCGGCTCTATCTTGCATAGCTGCATCAGATGGTAGATATTTATTTACATCTTTATCAGATAGATATATTTGCATATCATCTATATCATCTTTATTTAATTTTCTCATTAATACTTGCTCTAATTCGTACTCAGGAAATGTATCCATTAAAGGAGTCATTTTTAACACCTCATAATATTTTAATACCTTGTTTTTAAGCAAAATCCTTTTTAAAATTGAAGGGTTAATAAAAATTTAATCTTTTTTTCATGGCTACAAACCTATATATACCTCCATTGGTCTTTTGATCATACTCTTTGGTAGTTTCAAAACCTATTTTTTTATATAGCTTGATAGCTCTTTTATTAAATTTTGCTACTGCTAACATTATATGATCTTTAGAATAAGAGAAGTTATATAAACCATATTCAATACCTGCTTTTACAAAACTTGCTCCTAAACCTTTCCCGGTTAAATCAGGTCTTAACCCAAAACCAATCCACATTACTTCATCTTTAAAATAGTATGAATAAAAACCTATTAATTCATTGTCTTCATTTATAACAGCAAACTTGTTTTCCCAGTTATTAGGATTTATAAATTCTTCTAAATCTTCAGGGTCATCAGTCATATCATAAAAAGAATATTTTCCTTTATACTTCCATTTATAGGCGATTTCATCAGCATATGACTCATTCATCTTTCGAAAATTATATTTCACTTGCTCTACTCCTTAATATAGTTTATAGCTTTTTTTAATTTTATTGAAAAATCTTTAGGATAGTCATGGTCTAATTCTTCAATTAACTCATATTTATAATCAACATTAGATTGTTCTAATTTATCAGATAATATCTCATAGTATTCTAAACAGTCTTTATCTGCTTGACCACAGATAATATATACTTTTGTATCTATTTCTTTTAACTTTTTAAATAATTTTTGTTTTTTCTTGATATCAGGCAGCCAGGGCGCCATTAAAACTATACCTT
>Ga0102937_1001229_pt1 | contig 11682 bp, 10 predicted proteins | sample SalPonR2_B_D1_MG_FD_78213 | JGI IMG/M metagenome (GOLD analysis project Ga0102937, IMG submission 78213) | Salt pond soil microbial communities from South San Francisco under conditions of wetland restoration - Salt Pond MetaG R2_B_D1_MG | ecosystem: Environmental > Aquatic > Marine > Intertidal... | reverse complement strand
TCCGCCGTGCGCACCGAAGCGATGGCCCGCCTGCTCGACGACGACGGAATGACCACCGGCCTGCTGTTCAAGGCGCCGCCCGCGCCGTGGCAGGGCGACCCGGTGCCCGATCGCCATCGAGCGCCGGAGCGGGTCCTGCGCGTCGGAGCAGCTGCATGAGCGAACTCCGCCAGTTCCTGTCCCACGCCGTGGCGCTGGAAACCGATGCCGCGGAGCGTTACGACGAGCTGCACCGGGCGATGGACGTCCACCACAACGCCGAGATCGCCGAGCTGTTCGCGCAGATGGCGCACTATTCGCGCCTGCACCGGGCCGAGGCGCGCGAGCGCGCCGAGCGGGCCGGCGGGGTGCTCGCCATCGATCCCTGGGCATTCGAATGGGGCGGCGGGGAAAGCCCGGAAAGTGCGGCCACCGAGGCGGTGCACTACCGCATGAGCGCGCACGACGCGCTGGCCGTGGCGCTGGCCGCCGAGCGTTCGGCGCATGCCTTCTATGCCGGAGTGGCCTCGACCACCTCCGATGCCGAAGTGCGCGCGCTGGCCGAGGAATTCGCCGAAGAGGAGGGCGGACACGCTCGCGAGATCGAACGCTGGATCGAGCGCCTGCCGGACGAACCGGACGATGTCCTTGGCGACCTCGATCCACCGATGGACGTCGAATGAGCCACCCGACAACCTGACCGCGCGCCGGTGACGGGGCGCGCAACGGGCTATCCTATGCGCAGTCCGCTCCCGGAGCATCGAGTGTCCAGCGCCTCTGCCGATTCCCGACGCCGCTCGAGGCGCTGGCTGCTGCTGGCCGGCGCTGCAGTGCTGCTGTCGATGGTGATCGGTCTGCACCTGGGTCTGCTGCCGGCGCTCGCCACGCCGCGCCTGCTGACCTTCGGCGGCATCGCCGAGTTGCTGATCGCGGTTCTGCTGGCGACCATCCTGGTCACGCTGCAGGCCCGGGACCTGCCGGACCGGGCCCATGCGCTGCTGACCGCCGGGCTGGTGCTGTGGTTGGTCTCCTGCGTCAGCGACGTGCTCGACGAACTGGTCCAGCAGCCGCTCTGGGTGTCGGCCTTCGTCGAGGACGTGCCGCGGATCCTGGGCATGCTGCTGGCCAGCCTCGGACTGCTGGCGCTGATCCGTCACTCGTCCCGGATGATGCGCGAACTGCAGCGGCTCAGCCTGCGCGAGCCGCTGACCGGGCTGGGCAACCGGCGCCGCTTCAACCAGGTGGTCTCGGCGCGCCAGCGCCGGGGGTTCGGCCTGTTGCTGATGGACCTGGACCATTTCAAGCAGGTCAATGACCGTTTCGGCCACGCCGTAGGCGACGAAGTGCTCAGTCAGGTCGCCGAGGTCCTGCGCAGCCTGGCCCCCGATCCGGACGACCTGTTCCGACTCGGCGGGGAGGAATTCGCGCTGATCGTCGAACCCGACGACGATGCGACCCTGGACATCCTGGCCCGGCGGATCGGTCGGGCGGTCGCCGCCCTGCGGCCGCGCGATGATCTGAGCATCACCATGAGCCTCGGCGTCGGCCGGTCCCGGCCCGACGAGCCGCCGCTGGAGCTGATGCAACGGGTCGACCGCGCGCTCTACCAGGCCAAGTCCGAGGGCCGGAACCGGGTCGCCCTGGCCGCGGATTGACGACGCCCGCCGACGCACGGAAACGGGTAAGGTTGGCAACGACGATCCGTCCGGGCCGAGTCCGACCGGGTCTGCCCGTACCTTGCCCTTTCAAGCCCGAGAACGAACCCATGATCCGACGTCTACTCCTCGCCGCTCTGCTCGCCACCGTCGCCGTCCACGCCTCCGCGCAGACCCGCACGGTCTGGATGGAGACTACCCAAGGGCCGATTTACCTGGAACTGGACGAAGTCGCGGCCCCGATTGCCACAGCGAACTTCATCGACTACGTGGAGGAAGGTTTTTACGACGGATTGATTTTTTTCCGTGTCATTGAGGATTTCATAATCCAAGCAGGCTTTGTAGACGCTCAATTGAATGTTCGTCAGCCGACTCGGCCCCCAATCGCCGGCCAGCCTGACAACGGGTTGAGCGCCGCGCCCTATACGATCGCGATGGCCCAAATTCCGTCCGACATCAATAGCGCGACATCGCAATTTTTCATCAACACAGCCCAGAACAGTTCTCTAGATGAGGACTTTACGGTGTTTGGGGAAGTGATTGCTGGTCGGTCTACGGTCGACCGGATTCAGAGTGCCGAGACCTTCTTTGTCGACCAGTTTCCGTTCGGAAGTTACGACTTCCAGGACTTTCCGGCAACACCCGCCGAGATTGTTCGTGCGTTCGAGACCGACAACTACCCGCTCGTGCCGCTGCACACCGGTTCGTGGTTCGACCCGCAGAATCCCGGCCGCGGCCTGAACGTGGAGATCGCCAACGGCGGCAACTCAGGTAACGACGCCACGCTGGTGATCTACCTCTACGATTTCATCGACGGGCAGCAGTTCTGGCTGGCCGGCAACGTGAACTTCGACTTCGGCCCCTCGGCAGTGACCGTGCCGATGGTGATCCTGGAGGGTCCGCAGTTCGGCGACGCCTTCGACCCGGACGACCGGGTCATCGAGGAGTGGGGCACGATCACCTTCGAAGTCACCGGCTGCAATACCGCCGTGATGACCTACGACTCGCCGGCGTTCGGCAGCGGTGAGCGGCCGTTGACCCGGCTGACCCGACCGAACGACCTCGACAGCTGCGACGGGCTCTGATCGACCGGCGACCGACGGGTCCGGCCCTTCAGGCCTCCTCGCCGTCGGCCGCCGGAAACGCGAACGAGCGGCTGCCGTCTTCGGCGGTCAGTTCCAGTCGGCCCGTCGTCGCGTCGATCGCGGCCCGCCGGAACCCGGCCAGCGCGTCGAGGAACCGGTCCTCGACGTCCATCATGGCCTCCGGGCACATCATCTTCGTCGCCGCGGCCACGCCGACCTCGAACGCAGCGCCGTCCAGCGTGTAGGTCGCGGTGTACCGGTTGCAGCCCGCGCGGCCGAACACCCGCATCTCATCGGCGTCGAAGCCCATCGTGACCCGGACCCGATCGGGCACGGGCCGGTCGGCCACGGTCTCGAATACCCAGGTGGTGCCGGTCAATCGCTCGGCGTCCAGCGGCGGCGGGGCATCCGGTTCGGGGGTCATCGTGCAGGCGGTCAGGCCGAGCAGGCCGAACGCGCAGAGTGCAATTCCGATCGACGATCGCATGGTTTCTCCTTGGTCGGTGCGGGAAGGCTCACGAACGGCCGTCCCGGTCGGTGGTCCCGTCGGCGTCGGCCCCGGACGTCGATCGGCCGTGCTCGGGATGGCTCTCGTTGAACTCGCGGCCGAAGATCTGCCAGAACGCGATGAACAGCACGGCGATCAGCGGCCCGACAACGAAGCCATTGAGCCCGAACAGGGTCAGCCCGCCGAGTGTCGAGAGCAGCACCAGCCAGTCCGGCAGTTTGGTATCGCGGCCGACCAGGATGGGCCGCAGGATGTTGTCGGCCAGGCCGATGATCAGGATGCCGTAGAGGATCAGGATGGTGGCCGAGACCCAGTCGCCGATCGCGTAGAGGTAGATCGCTGCCGGCAGCCAGATCAGGCCGGCGCCGATCGCAGGGATCAGGCTGAGCACGGTCATGACCACGCCCCACAGCAGTGCGGCGGGAATCCCGAGAATCCAGAAGATCAGGCCGCCCAGCGCGCCCTGGACCATCGCGACGAACAGGTTGCCCTTGACCGTGGCCCGGGTCACTTCGGCGAACTTCTGGAACAGCAGCCGCTCGCGCTCGTCGCCCAGCGGCAGCGCATCGACCAGCTGCTCGACCAGCCGCCGTCCGTCGCGCAGCAGGAAGAAGGCGACGTACAGCATCAAGCCGAGTTTCAGGAAAAACGCGAAGGTGCCCTGGCCGACCGCCAGCGCGTTCTGGGCCAGGAAGCGACTGGTCGCGACCGCCGCATTGGCCAGGTTCTCTCGCACCGAACTCATGTCGATGTTGAAGCGCTCGAGCAGTGCCTGGACGGCCGGAAAAGCGCTCCGCACCTGGTCGATGTACTGGCCCGGCTGGATCTCGCCGGTGTCGATCTGGCGGTACAGCGCGATGCCCTGCTGGGCGAACGAGCCGAGCAGCAGCAGCACCGGCAGCACGACCAGCACCACGCAGGCCAGCAGCACGGTCAGCGCGGTCAGGTTGGGTCGGTCGCCCCAGGTCTTTTCCAGCCGGACCTGCAGCGGATGGAACAGCACCGCGATGATGCAGGCCCAGAGGATCGGCGCGAAGAAGGGCTTGAGCAGGAACAGGAACAGCCCGGTGACGACCGCGAGCAGGACCAGGAACATGCGCTGTTCGAGTTTCTCCATTCCGCTCGCTTCCAACCATCGGGACCGTCGACGACTATAGGCAATGCCGGGGCTGGCGGCAACCGGTGCCGGACGGATGCCGTATCCTTGTCGGACTTCCTCGTGATCGAGGCTCGTACGGGAACACGCTCGTGGCTGCGCTCCGCGTTCTGATCTTCAGCGAACATCCGCCGCTCGAGCCGGCCGGGCCCGCGCCCGGGCTGGCCGTTCGCCATACCCGGATGGCCGAAGCCCTCGCGGCCCGGGGCGCCGAGGTGACCTACGTCCATCCGGCCGGGTCGTCGAGCCCGGATTCGAGCCCGGGCGCGTCGACCCGGCCGTTCGAGATCCGCGGCCTGACCGAACCGGCGGCGCTGCGCGCGGAACTCCGGGAGCGCGCGCCCGACGTCGTGCTGCTCGGCTACTGGGAACTGGCCGACTGGCTGCCCGATGCCCTCGACGGCGCGCTGGTGCTGGACTACATTGCGCCGCGCGTGCTCGAGGGGCTGTTCGAGGATCGTTCGCGCCTGTCCGGGGACGTTCGGCGGCTGGTCGCGCTGCTGGCGCGCAGTCGACGGGTCCTGGTCGGCAATCGGCGACAGGCCGACCTGATGCTGCCCTGGCTGCTGCTGGCCGGCCACGACTGCCGGTACGCCACGCCGCTGCGCGTCGTTCCGATTGCCGGGCCCGTCGTGGAGACGAAGGCAGCGAAGGGGCCGGACGCGCGCGCGCCCTTGCGGGCCTTCCACGGCGGCCAGGACTGGCCGTGGCGCAGGTCGGCACGCTGGCTGGAGGCCGCCGCCGACGCCGACCCGCGCTGGCGCCTGGACCGCGCCGGCGGCGAGGAACCGCTCGCCGGGTTCGCCGACTACCTGGAGCGGCTCGATCGGGCCGACGTGCTGCTCGAGCTCTGCGACGATAATACCGAGCGCCGGTTCAGCCAGTCGTTCCGGATGACCGATGCGCTGGGTCGCGGGGTTCCCGTCATCGCCAATCGGTTCCTGCCGATGGCCGATGCGATCGAACGTCACGGCGCCGGCTGGCTGATCGATTCGCCCGAGGAGCTGGGGCCTCTGCTCCGCCGGCTGGCCGATCACCCCGGCGTCCTCGACGAGGCCGCCCGCGGTGCGCTGGCGTTGGCTCGCGATACCCTGGATATCGAACGATGCTACGGCGGGCTGCTCGACGAGTTCGAGCGTTTCGGCGACGAGCCGGCCGGTCCGCCGACCCGGCCATTGGCCCTGCGATCGCGGGACCGTGCGCCGTCGCAGTGGCGGCTGGCGTTGAGCACGGTGGTCGGCCAGTGGGTGCATCACCGGCTGCGAATGCCGTTCCATCGAGGGCTGCAGCGGCTGGCCCGAAACCGGCCCCGGCCCGGCGCGGAAGGGCGCTGCTGGATCGTGGTCAGCCGGCCCGACCTGTTCCCGACCGATCATGGCGCCGCGGTCAAGATCGAGCGGACCGCGTGGGGCTTGTCGCACCACGTCGACCGGGTCGTATTACTGACCGACCGGCGCGACCGCTACTGGATCTACGAGCGCGGCGAACGGACCGAGCACCGGTTTCCCGTCGCTCTCCGCACGATCGGCTGGCCGCGCTCGGTCAACCTGCTGCGACTGATGCGCCGGGGGCTGCCGTATTCCAACGCCTTCCTCTACCTGCCGCTGGTCGATCGCGGCCTGCACGCGCGCCTGCTCTGGCTGCTCCGTCGGCACCCGGTCGAAGTGGTCCAGGCCGAGTTTCCGGCCTATGCGCACCCTGCGGTCTGGGCGGCCCGTCTGTTCGGTACCGGCGCGGTGCTGGTCGAGCACAACGTGGAGTTCCAGCGGATCGCCGAACAGGTGCCGGAGCTCGGTGAGCGCGGCGCGCAGCTGCTGCGGCGGACCGAAGTCGACCTTGCAAACGCCTGTGACCACGTCATCTGCGTATCGGATCGCGACCGGGACGACCTGGCCGCCGCCGGCGTGCATCCGGCCCGCCTGGTCACGGTCCCGCACGGCGTCGATCTCGAGCGCTTCCGGCAGGCCGAACCGGTCGATCTCAGGGCGAAGTACCGGCTGCCCGACGACCACGCGCTGCTGGTCTACCACGGCATCTATTCCTACCCGCCCAATCTCGAAGCCGTCGAGGAGCTTTCGACCGAGCTGCTGCCGCGGCTGGCCGGGCAGGGCGTCAAGGCCTCGGTGGTCGCGTTCGGTCCCGAGCCGCCGGAACGCTCGCTGCCGGGCGTGACCTTCGCCGGGGCGGTCGACGACCTGGCCGGCCACCTGAAGGGCGCCGACCTCGCGGTGATCCCGCTCAGGAGCGGCGGCGGCACCCGGATGAAGATCCTCGACGACTTCGCTGCGCGGGTCCCGGTGGTGACGACCTCGAAGGGCATGGAGGGCCTGCCGCTGGCCGACGGCGAACAGCTGATGATCGTCGACGACCCGGCCGCGATGGCCGACCTGGTCCGCGATTTGCTGGCCCATCCCGCCGCGCGCGAGGGCCTGGCAGAACGGGCCGCCGCCTGGGTCCATGTACTCGACTGGAGGGCGATCGCCGGACGGTACGTGGCGAGGGTGCGCGGGCCGGACTGACGGATCGAAGAGGCGTTGTCGGTATACTGCCCGCCTTCCTAACGCTGCGGTTTTCCGGCATGTCCGAAGGCGAAACTCCCGAACGCGAAGTCATGGACTACGACGTCATCGTCGTCGGCGCCGGCCCGGCCGGGCTGGCCTGCGCGATGCGGCTCAAGCAGCTCGATGAGGCGCTGAACGTCTGCGTGATCGAGAAGGCCGCCGAGATCGGCGGCCACATCCTGTCCGGCGCGGTCATCGAAACCGGCCCTCTGGATGCGCTGGTCGAGGGCTGGCGCGAAGACCCGCCGCCGATCTGCGTGCCGGCGGCCGGCGACGAGTTCCGGTTGCTGACGAAGACCGGCTCTCGCAGGTTGCCGACTCCGCCGCAGCAGAACAACCACGGCAACGTCATCGTCTCGCTCGGGGCGATGTGCGCGTGGCTGGCGCCGAAGGCCGAGGCGCTGGGCGTTGACCTGTTTCCCGGTTTTGCCGCCTCCGATCTTTCCTACGACGATAGCGATGCGGTGCAGGGCGTGATCATCGGCGACATGGGTGTCGACCGCGAGGGCAACGCGAAGGACAGCTACGTGCAGGGCATCGAGATCCGGGCGCCGATCACGGTCCTGGCCGAGGGCTGCCGCGGCCACCTGACCAAGCGCGCGATCGGCAAGTACGGGCTGGACGCCGAGAGCGATCCGCAGACCTACGCGATCGGCATGAAGGAGCTCTGGAAGGTGCCCGAAGGGCGGGTGAAGCCGGGGCACATCCAGCACACGATCGGCTGGCCGCTGCCAAACGGTATCTACGGCGGCAGCTTCGTCTATCACCTGGACAAGGACCGGGTCGCGGTCGGCTTCGTCTGCGGGCTGGACTACCAGGACCCGGACTTCTCGCCGTTCGAGGCGTTCCAGCAGTTCAAGCATCACCCGAGCATGCACTCGCTGCTCGAGGACGGCGAAATCCTGTCGTCCGGCGCGCGCGCGCTGGTCGAGGGCGGCATCCAGAGCCTGCCGCGGGTCGAGATGCCGGGCGCAATGCTGATCGGCGATTCGGCCGGGCTGCTGAACGTTCCGAAGATCAAGGGCACCCATCAGGCCATGAAGTCCGGCATGCTCGCCGCCGAACACGTCGTCGAGCAGCGGACGACCACCGGTTTCGACGATGCGCTGCGCGCCTCGGAGATCGTCACCGAGCTGAACAAGGTGCGCAACATCCGGCCGGGCTTCCAGAAAGGACTGTGGCGCGGTCTGATGACCGCCGTGGTCGAGACCGTAACCGCCGGCAAGTTGCCGCGCACGATCGCCAACCATGCCGATCACGAGCAGTACCAAAAGCGCAACGGCAAGGTCTTCGACTACGACTTCGTCGACCGCGACCTGCCGCCGCGCGACCGGCTGGCCTCGGTCTACTTCGCCTCGACCGAGCACGACGAGGATCAGCCGGTGCACCTGAAGATCGTCGATCCCGACGTCTGCTTCAGCAAGTGCGAAGAGGAGTACGGCAACCCGTGTACGCGCTTCTGCCCGGCCAACGTCTACGAGGTCGTCGACGACGAGGACGGCAAGCGGATCCAGATCAACGCCGCCAACTGCGTGCACTGCAAGACCTGCGACATCGCCGATCCGTACCAGGTGATCAACTGGGTCACGCCGGAAGGCGGATCCGGCCCGAATTATTCGAACCTCTGACGCCGCGCGCGGCGGGCCAGGCCCGTCGCCGTGAACGACCCCGAATCCCTCGGGGCCGGCCCGGTTGGTACAATGCCCGGCTGATGTCCCATCGATTCCGTGAGGCCCCGATTCCATGAAGATTCTCGTTCCGATCAAGCGGGTCGTGGACTACAACGTCCGCGTCCGCGTCAAGTCCGACGGCTCCGGCGTGGAGACCGAGGGCGTGAAGATGTCGATCAATCCGTTCGACGAGATCGCGCTGGAAGAAGCCCTGCGGATCAAGGAAGCCGGCAAGGCAGAGGAAGTCATCGTCTGCTCGATCGGCGGCAAGGACTGCCAGCAGCAGCTCCGGACCGGCCTGGCCATGGGCGCCGATCGCGCGCTGCACGTGGTCACCGACGACGAGATCCAGCCGCTGGCTGCCGCGCGTGCGCTGCTGAAGCTGGTCGAGAAGGAAGATCCGAAGATCGTCTTTCTCGGCAAGCAGGCGATCGACGACGACTGCAACCAGACCGGCCAGATGCTGGCCGCGCTATGGCAACGTCCCCAGGCCACCTTCGCCTCCAAGGTCGATCTCGATGGCGACACCGCCACGGTCACCCGTGAGGTCGACGCCGGGCTCGAGACGCTGGAAGTCGACCTGCCTGCGGTGCTGACCTCGGACCTGCGTCTCAACGAGCCGCGCTTCGTCAAGCTACCCGACATCATGAAGGCCAAGCGCAAGCCGCTCGAGGAGATCGCGCTCGCCGAACTCGGCGTCGACGCCGGCCCGTCGCTCCGGATGACCGCCTTCGAGCCGCCGCCGAAACGTTCCGGCGGCCGGATGCTGGAATCGGTCCAGGAACTGGTCGACGAACTCAAGAACAAGGGACTGCTGTAATGACTTCGATCCTGATCATTGCCCAGCACGAAGACGGCACGCTCAACCCGGCGACGGCCAAGACCCTGTCCGGCGCGCTCCGGCTCGATGCCGAGGCGATCGACGTCGCGGTCTTTGCCGAGCCCGGCAGCATCGTGGCCGGCCAGGCCGCGAAACTCGACGGCATCCGTCGCGTGATCGCGGTCGAGGGCGACGGCTTCAAGCACCCGACGGCCGCCCGGCTGGCGCCGGAGGTGGCTTCGCTGGCCGCTGACTACAGCCACGTGTTCGGCCCGTCGACCACCTTCGGCAAGGACCTGATGCCGCGCGCCGCGGCGCTGCTCGGCGTCAACCAGGTCTCCGACATCCAGGAAGTGATCGACGCCCGCACGTTCAAGCGCCCGATCTATGCCGGCAACGCGATCGTGACCGTACAGGTCCCGGACGACGCCACGGTCGTCGCGACGATCCGCGGTGCCTCGTTCTCGGCCGCCCCGGATGGCGGCGATGACGCCGAGATCGACACCCGTTCGGCCACGGTCGAGGATTCGGGCCACACGCGTTTCGTGCGGCTGGAAACCGGCGGCGGCGACGGCCCGGACCTGCAGACGGCCGATCGCGTCGTCTCCGGCGGCCGCGCGCTGGGCTCTGCGGAAAACTTCCAGCTCATCTACGGCTTCGCCGAGAAGATGGGCGCAGCCGTCGGCGCCTCGCGTGCGGCGGTCGATGCCGGCTACGTGCCGAACGAACTGCAGGTGGGGCAGACCGGCAAGATCATCGCGCCGGAGTTGTACTTCGCGATCGGCATCTCCGGCGCGATCCAGCACCTGACCGGGATCAAGGACGCCGGGACCATCGTGGCGATCAACAAGGATTCGGAAGCCCCGATCTTCGAAATCGCCGACTACGGTCTCGTCGGCGACCTGTTCGAGGTCGTCCCGGAGCTCGAAAAGCTCGTCTGACCGATCCAGCTCTGGCCGTGATGCGGAACGCCCCGGTCCAGGCCGGGGCGTTTCTTTTTCTGGAACCGCAGATGGACGCAGATAAAAGCAGATAAAAGTGAAGAAGACAGGACTGGACTCCTCGAGGGGCGCGGCTGAACACATCGTGTCTCCGTACCGCGTCCGGGATTGGCGATCCCGTCGTCCATTCCGGATTCTGCGTCTGTCGAACATCCTGGAGCGGCCCTGCAGGTTCGAGCTCCCATCGAGGAATCATCTGCTCGGTATCTGTTCCAGCACTGACGGCAAGGGTTCGCGCTGCACTGTGGATGACGTGCTCGACTTCGGTTGTGAACCGTCTTGCTTTTTCATCTGCGGTAAATGATGGAATGGTTCTCCGCTTGGCGCAGAAAGCGCGGTTTCAGTCCAGCCCGGCCATGCCGACGATGTTGTAGCCGGCATCGACGTAGGTGATTTCGCCGGTGATGCCGCCGGCCAGGTCGGAACACAGGAAGGCAGCGGTGTTGCCGACGTCCTCGGTGGTCACCGAGCGGCGGAGCGGGGCGGTGGTCTCGACGTGTTCGAGCATGGCCCGGAACTTCGAGATGCCGGCCGCGGCCAGGGTCTTGATCGGGCCGGCGGAAATGCCGTTGACGCGAATCCCGTGCGGCCCCAGGCCGTGGGCCAGGTAGCGCACCCCGGCTTCCAGCGACGCCTTGGCCAGGCCCATGACGTTGTAGCTCGGCATCGCGCGGACCGCGCCGAGGTAGCTCAGCGTCAGCAGCGCGCCATTGCGGCCTTCCATCAGCGGACGTCCGGCGCGGGCCAGCGCGGCGAACGAGTAGCTCGAGATGTCGTGAGCGATCCGGAAGCCTTCGCGGCTGACAACGTCGGCAAATTCGCCCTCGATCTGGTCGCGCGGTGCGAAACCGACGGCATGCACGATGATGTCCAGTGCGCCCCATTCGGTCTTCAGCGTCTCGAATACCTCGTCGATCTGATCGTCGTCGGCCACGTCCAGCGGCATCGTCAGCGTCGAGCCGGTCTGCTCGGCGATCCTGTCGACGCGGCTCTTCAGCTTCTCGTTCTGATAGGTGAACGCCAGCTCGGCGCCCTCGCGGTGCATGGCCTCGGCGATGCCCCAGGCGATGGAGCGGTTGCTGGCGACACCGGTGATCAGTGCCTTGCGATTGTCAAGAAAACCCATGGGAACCCCTTTGCCCCTGTCATAATCCTCGGTACGTTACTCAAAAGCGCTGTCGCGGCCAAGCGCCACCGCGAACGATTGCCATAAGGAGCCTTTCAATGCTGCCACTCGACGCCGTCCG
>Ga0102937_1001226_pt1 | contig 11686 bp, 8 predicted proteins | sample SalPonR2_B_D1_MG_FD_78213 | JGI IMG/M metagenome (GOLD analysis project Ga0102937, IMG submission 78213) | Salt pond soil microbial communities from South San Francisco under conditions of wetland restoration - Salt Pond MetaG R2_B_D1_MG | ecosystem: Environmental > Aquatic > Marine > Intertidal... | reverse complement strand
TAAAATTTGTGAATTACTAAACTATACAAAAAAAGAAAAAAAAACAATGACTCATTTTGATATTACAAAGAAAGAGGACAATCAAAAAAATAAAGAGTATATGGATAAGATAACTAATAAAGAACTAGATAACTTTGAATTGAATAAAAAGTACATTAAGAAAAATGGAGAATATATAGATGTAAATATAAAAGTTAGAGTAATTAAAGATAATTATGGTGAACCAGTTTATGATTTTGCTTTTGTTAAAAAAAGATAAATCAATAATAACTAAGTTTATAGATTAAGTACCAAAAAGTAAAATAGAGGGATCGATATTATGAAATTAAAGAAAAAGTTAACTTATAGGATTATAGTTGTGGGATTTCTAGCTATTTTGTTAATGCTGTTAATACATAATTTTCATTTTAAGAAAGTATATATCGAAAATAATAAACAGGATATGAAAAATTTAGCGGTCAATTATTCTTTAAATCTAGATAAGGAAATAAAAGAAATAATTGCAAGAGTTGAGACTATTTCTAAATCACCAATTATTAAAGAAAGCTTAGAAACCAGTAATGCAAATTATCAAAACATGAATGAATTAACTAGAAAAAGTATAATAAATTTATTGAATGAAAAATGGATGCTTTTAAAAAAAAATGATCATCCTTTTATAGAAAGATATACTAAAAATAAAGTGGCAAATTATTTTAGTGATTTATATCAGAGTGATTCTGATTTTTTTGGGGAAATATTTTTAACCAATAAATATGGAGTTTTAGTAGCTTCTACTGGTAAGTTAACAACTCTTGCCCATTCTCATAAATATTGGTGGCAGGGTTCATATAAGAATTACGGCACAATATATCTAGATGACAGGGGATATGATAGCAGTGTTGAAGGTTATGTTTTAGGAATAGTTGTTCCTATCAAAAAGGATGATATCATAATAGGCATTTTAAAGTGTAATGTTAATATAAAAGGGCTTTTATCTAATTTAGAAGAAAACTATAGTTATTCATATATGGTGGGCAATTTAAAAATTGTAAGATCCGGCGGATATATTGTTTATGAAAAAGACAAGGAGCCTTTATCTACAGAAGTTAATCAGAAAGTTTTAAATAAATTAGATAATGATAACAACTCTTATATTGTTAATGTTGATGGTGAAGAAAAGATATTTAGTAGTGCTAATGTAAATATAACTAACGGTAATAACAGAATTAAATTTGGGGGCAACACTGTGTCTATTGATCAAAAAAAAGGCAATAAAGATGAAACTTGGAAGGTATTAATAACAGCAGATCTAGATGAAAAATTAGGTGATTTTTATGAAATCAGAAGAGTATTGATATATTCGGGTATAATTATAGTAATATTTTTATCCTTATTATCTATAAAATTTGGCAAAGAATTAGCTAAGCCTTTAATTGAACTTGCTTCTATAGCAACTTCTTTAGGCAAAGGTAACCTTGATAAGAAAATAAACATGAAAAGAAATGATGAAATAGGTATATTAGCTGATTCATTTAATAAAATGCAAAAAGACTTAAAAAAATCACTGATATCAAAAGAACGACTAGAAAAAATCTTAGAAAAGACACCTGATGGTTATTGGATGATTAATAAATATGCTTATATTACAGATGTTAATGAATCTTATGCAAATATGGTAGGATATACCCAAAGAGAATTAATGGGTATGCATATATCTGAGTTAGAAATAATTGATGATAAAGAAGATATAGATAAGAGAATGCTAAAAATACAGAAAGAAGAATATGCTAAATTTGAAACAAAGCATAAAAAGAAAGATGGTAAGATAATTGACATCGAGGTCAGTGCTTTATATCTCGAACTCGAAGAACCTTATTATGTAGTATTTATGAGAGACATAACAACCAGAAAAAAAGAAGAGGATTTCATGAGATATTTATCATATCATGACCAAATGACCGATCTATACAACAGAGCATATTTTGAAAAAGAGATGGAGAGATTAAACCATTCAAGACGATTACCAATATCTATTGTCATTGGAGATCTTGATGGTCTAAAAACTATCAATGATAATTTAGGACATGCAAAAGGGGATGAATATATAATAATTGTTGCCGAAATTTTACAAAGTATTACCAGAAAAGAAGATATAGTAGCTCGTCTTGGAGGAGATGAATTTGGCATTTTGCTGCCTGAAACAGATGCTAAGGAAACGGAATTGATATGTAATAGAATAAAAGATAAATGTAGAACATACACTGAAGAAAACAATTTAAAAATAGATTTAAGTATTTCTTTAGGATACAAAGTAATTAATAAAACTTATGAGGAACTCTTTGAAGCCAAAAGAATAGCGGACAAAAATATGTATAAAGATAAAAATAATAAGAAACTATAAAATAATAATTGCAATAAAAAAGTGGTGATTTATATTATTGAAAAAGATATTGAAATTAATAAAAAACCTATATTAAAAGGTATCTGTATAGCGATTGCAAATTTGTTAAAGATTAATGTCACTTTAATTCGATTAATATTTGTATTTTTGTCATTTATAAATGGAACCGGTATATTAATCTATATTTTTATATGGATATTTATTCCGGGAAAGTTAATTTGTTATAAAGATTAGAACAGGAGAATTATATTTTATTTATTAAATATTTTAATATTAGGCAGGACTTTAAAAAGTGTTGTACAAATTAAGATATAACTAATCAAAGTAAATATATATGATTACAAAGCATTACTAAAGTAAAAATATATAAATTTAAAAAATAAATTAGCAGAATAATTTTTAATTTATAATAGGGAGAAAAAACTATGAATAAAATAACAGTAAAAGATTTATCCATACCAACTGAAATTGTCAATAGGTGGCAAGAAATTGTTGATAATTTAACAAAACTGCTAGATGTACCTACCGCTTTGATAATGCGAGTAAATCCCCCTATGATAGAAGTATTTCGCTCTAGTGATACGGAAAATAATCCTTACAAAGTCGGGGATAGTGAAGAATTAACAGGATTATATTGTGAGACTGTTATATTAGATGATGATTATTTATTAGTTGAAAATGCATTAAAAGATGAGGACTGGAAAGAAAACCCTGATATTGAATTGGGCATGATATCTTATCTTGGTTATCCTATAAAATGGCCTGATGGAGATATTTTTGGTACTTTATGTGTTCTAGACAAACAGGAAAATCCTTATAATCAAAAAGCAAAGGATATCTTAAGAAATTTTAGAGATTTAATAGAATTACACCTTAGTTTGATTTATAAAAACCTCATATTACAAAAACAAGAAAAAAGATTAGACATAACTTTACAAGCCATTGGAGATGCAGTGATTACAACTAATCCAGATGGAGAAATCATTCGCATGAACACTACAGCCGAAAGATTAACCGGATGGAAATACCATGAGGCAAAAGGACAAGATTTGGGAAAAGTATTTAATATTATAAATGCCCATACCGGTGTAAGAGTAAAAAATCCTGTAGAAAAGGTATTAGAAGAGGAAAGAGTTGTTGGTTTAGCCAACGACACTACTTTAATTTCAAAAAATGGCGAAAATATTCAAATAGCAGATAGTGCTTCCCCAATTAAAGATCAAGAAAACAATATAGTGGGTGTTATCTTAGTTTTTAGTGATGTTAGTGAAAAATATGAATATAAACAAAAATTGAAAAGAGAAAATTTATGGCTCAAAGCTTTATATAAAAACTCTACTGAAGCTATTGCAATATTAGATAAAAATCATAAGGTTATTGATATTAACAAAGCCTTTGAGAAGTTGTTTAAATATACTTTACCTGAAATCAAGGGTAAAGATATGGACAATGTAATGAATATGAGTAAGAGTAATTCTGCAAATGAAAATATTACCGCTAAAGTTTTAAGAGGAGAAAATATAAAAAAAGAGGGAATACGCTTTGATAAAAATGGGAAGAAGATTCATTGCCTAATAAAGGGAGTTCCTGTAAAGGACGATGGTGAAATCATTGGCGTATATGGTATTTATGAAGACATTACTGAACAGAAAGAAAAGGAAAATGAAATTAGACATCTGAGTTACCGGGATCATTTAACTGATGCATTTAATCGTACATTTTTTGAGTCAGAATTAGAACGGCTCAATACAAAAAAAGAATTTCCACTCGGTTTAGTAATGATTGATTTAAATGGTTTAAAATTAATTAACGATGCCTATGGTCATGAAAAGGGAGATCAATTTTTAATTAAAACTGCTGAAATATTAAAAGATATCTTTAATGAAAAAGATATCATAGCAAGATGGGGTGGAGATGAATTTATAATCTTGGTTAGTAATTCTAAACAAAATAATATTGAAAAGTTAGTAACCGAAGTTAAAAAACAAAATATATTAGTAACAGTGAAAAATAATGATAAGATGCCTTTGTCATTAGCAGTAGGTTTTTCTATAAAAAGGAAAGAAGGCAAAAAGATTTCAACTTTATTTAAAGAAGCGGAAGACATGATGTACAAAGATAAATTACTTGAAGAAAAGAGTATTAAAAGTCATATTATAAATACACTTTTAGTTACCCTACAACAGAAAAGTTCTGAGACGAAGGAACATGCTGAAAGGTTAAGTATTCTTGCCAAAAAGTTAGGCAATAAAATTAAATTACCTAAATCAGAAATTGATAGGTTATCTCTATTAGCTATTTTGCATGATGTAGGGAAAACTATTATCTCTGAAAAGATATTGAATAAGCCCGTGAAACTTACTGAAAAAGAGTGGTCAAAAATGAAACAACATCCTGCTACTGGATACCGGATATGTTCTGAAGTAGATGAGTTTTCACATGTTGCCCAAGAAATACTAACTCATCATGAAAGATGGGACGGACAAGGCTATCCAAAAGGATTAAAGGGACAAAATATTCCCCTATTATCAAGAGTTATTAGTATTGTTGATGCTTTTGATGTAATGACAAATGATAGACCTTATAGTTCAGCTATATCTAAAGAAGAAGCGTTAAAAGAGATAAACAGATGCAAAGGAACCCAGTTTGATCCAGATTTGGTAGAAGAATTTATAGAGATGATCTTAGAAGAATACCAAGAAATTGATAATATAAAGGTAGATAAGAATACTAATGTTTATTTAAAATAATTACATTAAAGTTATTTTGATGCCAATTATTTTGCTAAAAAATAAATTAATTTAATAATTTTGTTTATCGCCCCTCAACCCCTCTAGAGGGGCTTTAGTTTTTAATAATGTAATTATCAGGAAAAAAGAGTGAATTTACTATTTGTGTTCGATGGTCTAATATAGTTTCCATAGAAAAAAGGAATGATTATTAAAATTGAGTCATTAATTGACTATATTAATTTTATTAGACCCAAATTTAGTATGAGTGTATTTTTTTGGTAATCAGTTAATCATAGTATGTCGTCTATGTAATTCCATTATTTTTATTGCACTTAAATTTTATATTACTTTGAAAAGATATTAGTTACTTTAGGATTTATGAAAATATCATTTATTTGAAAGGTGAAAATAAGTGGATAATATTTTTGATCTGGCGTGGTAAAACTTGCTCAAATATTATGTATCAGATAGAACTTTTAGAAGGTATAGACATATTTTCATTGTATAATTATATATAAGGTATATATATTCAATCATTTAATAATATTAAGGGCAAATCAATCGAAAGGTTGCTACGCAAAGTTCTGAGTCTAAGGAGGTATTCTAGGATTGTCAGAATCACCTTAGGCATTAACTGCCAAAGTGTCAAAAGCTTTGGCAGTTTTTTATGTTTGCCGGGCATGTATTAAATCTTTAGGGTGGAAGTCCCGAAATTCGAAGGCGATATAAGGGTTAGCTGAGAGCAAAGGTGTCTTTCTTATGCAAAGCTTGGCATAAGGACGACCGTTAAGTTCGCTTTTAAGTAATGAAATGCTTGATGACCTTGATAAAGAACTAGAAAAGAGAGGGCATAAGTTTGTCAGATATGCTGATGATTGTAATATATATGTTAAAACTCTAAGAGCAGGTAAAAGAGTACTGAAAAGTGTCACAAAATTTCTTGGTAAAGAGTTAAAGCTTAAGGTTAATTAGGAAAAGAGTGCAGTTGGTAGTCCCTTTAAAAGAAAGTTTTTAGGATACAGCTTTTATAGCCGAAACGATGAGGTTAGATTCAGAGTTCATCAAAAGAGTTGAAAACGCCTGAAGGAAAAGATCAAAAAGGTAACCAACAGGAACATAAGTATGAACTTTCAGGAAAGAATGAAGAAATTTAACCAACTTATGGTAGGATGGGTAAATTACTATAGATTAGTCGATATGAAAAGAAGACTTAAGGATTTGGATCAATGGATTAGAAGAAGAATTAGAGCTTGTATTTGGAAAAGATGGAAAAGAGTTCGCAGCAGATTTAAATATCTTAAGAAACTAGGATTGAATGCGGATATAGCTTGGCAATTTGCAAATACAAGAAAGAGCTATTGGAAAGTCTCCAATAGCCCTATCCTAACTTATTCTTTAACCACGAAGAGATTGACTAATCGGGATTATAAGAGCTTTCTTTCACAGTGTATGAAAGTAGGATTGTCTTAATGAAGCGCTAAGTACGGAAGCGTACGCTTGTTGTTGTGAGAGGAAGATAATTAAAATAATTAATTACCTCCTACTCGATTTAAATGGATTTAGACAATTTTGTATTGGTAAGGTTAAATTTTATATCGGATAATATTTAAAATCTAAAATTCAAAGGAGTGGGAGCATTGTATATTAAAAAGAATTATTTTACTATTACTTTAATTATTACTTTGTTGGTTATGGTTGCTTTCAATGTATCAGCTGAAAAAGATTTTAGAAATCCTCGTTTAAACTTACAGGGAACTAGTTTGAATGGCTTTACAGGACAATCAAGCGTATTATTTCCTTTAAATAACAGCGAGGATTCGATATTTTATACTGACTTTAGAAGCAGAATCAGTAATGATACAGCTTCTGAGTGGAATTTGGGTTTGGGTTATAGAAAAAAATCCTACAAATATGATAACCGCCTTTACGGTGTCTATGCTTATAAAGACCGTAGAGAAGAATACAATCACATTTGGGATATGTGGACTGTTGGTGGTGAAATTTTGACTGATAGTTTTGATCTAAGACTTAATGGTTATCTTGCCGATAATGAAAAGGTTGCTCTACCACAGGGGGATACTGTTGTAGTTGAAGATAATAAGATTATCTATCAAAAAGGTTATGTTCAAAGTATGGATGGGATAGATTTTGAATTTGGTAAAAGATTTATTGAAGCCGATGGACTTTTTCATAATGTAGGGGCTTATCTTAAAATATATACATTTTTTGCAGATGAAGTCGATAATATGTACGGTAAAGAACTTAAAATCAATAAGTTGGTTGGCGACAGAGAAGGAACCAACTATAAATTCGGTGTTGAATGGCAGGAAGATAATATCAGAGGTAGTAATCTAAAAGCTAGTTTTGAGGTTTCAATTCCTTTTGGAGAAAAAGCAGATGAAGACAAAGAAAATAAAAAGGAAAGCGATAAAGAGATAATCGAGACTAGAATGACTGAAAAACCCGAAAGGGATGTAGATGTCGTAATTGGGCAAAATAAGACGGGTATACAAAAGAAGCTAGTGGTAAAGTGGCTTATGACCCAGTAACTGGTAATAAGTTGAATGATACCGAATATATTACAGCAGACACAGAAGATATAGTAACAAAAATTAATGAATCTGATGCAAAAGTAATAATATTGCTAGGTGATAAGGGAGAGTTTTCTTTAGATGGTTCTATAAAGCTAGATGAAGGGCAGAAATTATTATCTCCCACTGGTTCACTAATGGTAAGTTCCGATAAAAAAGGCTCAAGGGCAACTTACTTTAAGCCAGAAGGAAAACAGGCAAAGTTGAATTTTGAGAGTTTCAGTTACGAGAATTTGAATGGAAAGGCAGGATTAGTATTAAAGGAGTATAATACGGTTTCTGGATTGAAAATAGTTGATAATAGTGGACTTGTAGACTCTGCAGGTATTTATAAAGAGAGCTTGGATGTTGATAGTGCTCCTGATATCAGAGGTAATTCCATCAGTAATTTTGCTGTCGGTATATATTTTGATGAAATAAAAGGAAAAACAGTCCAGAATAAACTCAATAATCTAGCTAGATTTAATACTGAATATGAAAATATAAATAAAATAACAGAGGCAAAGGTTGTGGATGTCCATGATCACATTATAAAAGATTGGTATGATTTGAATGCGATTAGAATTAATATGGATGGAGCCTATCTTATGAAGGAAGATTTAAATTCTGATACAGCTGGTTATGAAGAACTGGCAAGTGATACAGCCAATCAAAATAAGGGTTGGAATCCTATTGGGGATAGGGGACTCTCCCCAACTGCAATAGATTCAGAAAATAACTCTTACCCACCATTCCAAGGAGTTATGGCTGGAAATGGTAATATTATAAGTGCTCTTAATATTAATAGAGGTAGTGAAAATTATATAGGGTTATTTGGTGTAAACAAGGGAACAATTGAGAATGTTTCTTTAGAAGGTATTGATGTAATTGGTGATTTTTGTGTAGGTGGATTAACAGGAGTAAATAATGGAAAAATAATTAAGAGCTATGCTACAGGTTACGGAGATAATAATACTGTAGATGTAGAGGGAAATCCCTCAGTAGGAGGATTAGTTGGATTCAATGATGATGAAGGAAAAATATTTAACAGCTATGCTACAGTAGATGTAACAGGAAATAAAAATGTAGGCGGATTAGTTGGATATAATAATGGAGGAAATATAGAAAACAACTATGCTACAGGAGATGTAACAGGAAATGAAGATGCAGGCGGTCTAGTTGGTGAAGACAATTATGGACAAATAATTAGTAGTTATGCTACAGGAAATGTGTCAAGTAGTGGTGGAAGGGAAAACTATGTAGGTGGGTTAGTAGGATATACTACTGGAGGAATTATAGAAAACAGCTATGCTAAAGTTGATGTAATTGGTAATTATAATGTAGGCGGATTAGTTGGAAGAAATCATAAGGGTAATATTGAACATAGCTATGCTACAGGAGATGTAACAGGGGAAGGTGATTATGCAGGCGGATTAGTTGGAAAAAATGATGAAGGAAAAATAACTAACAGCTATGCTACAGGAGATGTGTCAGGAGATTCATATGTAGGTGGATTGGTTGGTGGAAATTATGGTGAATTAAATAAAAGTTATGCTACTGGAGATGTAGCAGGAAATAACGATATAGGAGGTTTAGTTGGAGTAAATGAGGCTACACCAGATACTGAAGTAATTATAAGTGCAAGCTATGCTACAGGAAATGTAATAGGCAATAATACTGTAGGTGGTTTAATAGGAACAAATGCAGGTGGTGCAAATATAACTGTCAGCTATGCTACAGGGGATGTAACAGGGGATGGTGATCTTGTAGGCGGATTAGTCGGATTGAATATCAAATATGCAATTATAACTGCCAGCTATTCTATAGGTGAAGTGTCAGGAAATGACTCAGTAGGTGGATTAGTTGGATTAAATTGGGCAACAGCAACTGATTCCATATCATTAATGAGTCCTGTGATTGGAAGAGATTTTGGTGGTCTTGAAGGTAAAGTGATAGAAGCTGCTGCTCAAGATATGAAGACAAGATCTTTATATACTGATGATACACTAAAGAATCCTTGGGATTTTGATAATATCTGGAAAATTGATGAAGGTACTACCTCCCCATATTTAAAAAATAATATTCCAGATATAAAACCAGTACCTGAACAAAATGTTGAATAAAATAAATACAATTAATCTTATAAAATAAATCATATTCAAATAAAAACCTGTTGAGATGTTTCGGCGGGTTTTCCTCTTTAGGGGGCTTAATAGAAAGCTATAATGAAGTTTTTAAGTGGTAGAAATAATTATATGACTAAAGTGTATAATGTATTTATATGTTTAAATGAATTCAGATAATAAATATTTCTCCTTTTCTGTCATTAAAGTAATTAAATAGCATTTTTAAGTGGTATATATTATTAATCAGTGGAATTTAAAATATTAAGTGTAACTGTTAAATCATGTTATTTTAAGGCTTTAATAATCACTTCCTAATTATATAGATAGATTTAATTTTCTAAGAATAAAAGTGGTTTACAGAAGTAAAGTTTCAAGTAAAATCTTTATACAGACTTGAAAAATATAGAAATCTTGTTTTAGAACTCAAATTGAATTAGATGAAATGTTTTTTATCTTTAGAGACTCCTCCCTTTTGAATAAAAACGGAATATAAACTCAATTATACCGTCAGTTCTTGATAAAGCGGTTGACGGTGTTTTTATCGCCCCTCATCCCCTCTAGAGGGGCTTTAATTTTTAAGGTTCTTCTCCAAGCTAGTGGGTCATAAAACCGGAAAAGCCTGATGAATCTTTAACTTAAAGTAATTTATATCATGATAACCATAGGCTCGTCTTTTGACCTCTTTAATTTTGTTATTAGCACCTTCTAGTTTAGATGTGTGAATTGGACAATCACCATAAGTAATAATTCCATATTTGTATCTTTGGATTGCACCTGCAAAATTACTTACTGGTTTTAGACCTGACTCTAATGCTAATAAACACCAATTATCTAAAGCTTCGGCCATATCTCTGGAATTCTTAGTTTTCCAGATGAGTTTAAGTTCATCTTTAAGAATATAGACTTTATATAGGTTTTCATTGGTAGCCAGTAATTTTTCCAACCGGGCTTTTTCTTTTTCTCGTAAATTACCCCAGTTTTTAAGCAAGATCCAGCGATTATTTTTTAGAGTCTTTTTTTCTTGTTGGTCTAAATCTTTACGATTTTGTTCGCTTCTGCGAACTTTATCAATTTCTTTATTGAACTTTGCAATAATATGGAACTTATCAAAGACTATAACTGCATTTGGACACCATTTCTTTATTGATTTAATATAGGGATCCCACATGTCCATGGTTACTGCTTTGATATTTAAAAGATCTTTTTGGGGCATATACCTAAAAAAATTTATCTAAAGTTTCAGTTTTTCTATCTTTGCCGCACCAGATTACACGGCCGGTAATGAAGTCCAAAATAACTGTTATATATTTATGGTATTTGCCAGTGGAAACCTCATCGATAGCAAGATAACCAGAGTTAGTATAGTCTGTTTCACCAAATTTTTCTTTTAACGCTTTTTTATCTATTTCTTTAACTGTTTTCCAATCTAGTTTAAAGTGTTTAGCAACCTGAGCAATTGGCATTAGACAACAAAGATCATGAATATATTGGGCCATTCTATTTGTTACATTGGCTCCACCAGGATCAGTAATCTCTAGTTCTTCAACTCTGATGTTACCACAATTGGAACAGTAAACTTTGTGATAGGTTTGGATGATAAAACTAGGATTATTACCAAAATTTAAATCTTGCAAAGTTCTTTGATAATGTGAATGTATTCCATCAGCTTTACTGCCGCATTTGTGGCAGATCGGTTTATATCTTTGATCAGGACTAACGGTAGTAAAAAGAGCTATACCTTTTTTAGGCTCAATAATTTGATTAAAACTATCAATTTTTACTCGACGAAAGGACAACAAACATGATATACTAAAATTGGACATGATTGAAGACCTCCATTATATTTATTGTGGATAAATAAATATTAGAGGTCTT
>Ga0102937_1001215_pt1 | contig 11747 bp, 6 predicted proteins | sample SalPonR2_B_D1_MG_FD_78213 | JGI IMG/M metagenome (GOLD analysis project Ga0102937, IMG submission 78213) | Salt pond soil microbial communities from South San Francisco under conditions of wetland restoration - Salt Pond MetaG R2_B_D1_MG | ecosystem: Environmental > Aquatic > Marine > Intertidal... | reverse complement strand
CGCTACGTGCTCGACGGCCTCACCCTCACGCTGCCCCTTCCCCAGCACGCCGACCAACTGCTGACGTTCGGCGGTCGATGGGCGCGCGAATTCCAGCCGGTGCGTGAGTTGTGGGAGCGCGGCGCACATGTTGCCGAGAACCGGCGCGGGAGGACGTCGCACGAGACGCCGCCGGTGTGGTTCGCCGGTCGGCGCGGGTTCGGGGAGTGGCACGGCGAGGTGTGGGGGGCGCACCTCGCATGGAGCGGCAACCACACGATGATCGCCGAGCGGCTTCCCGACGGCCGCCGCTACCTCCAGGCCGGCGAGCTGCTCCATCCCGGCGAGGTCGTGCTCGAGCCCGGCGACTCGTATCGCACGCCGCTGCTTCTCGCGGTGCACTCCGACGAGGGTCTCACCCCGGCCACGTGGGGTTTCCACCGCAGGTTGCGGTCACGACCGCAGCACCCGACGACGCCGCGTCCCGTGCTGCTCAACACGTGGGAGGCGGTGTACTTCCGTCACGACCACGACCGGCTGCGCGAGCTCGCCGACGTGGCAGCCGAGGTGGGAATCGAGCGGTTCGTGCTCGACGACGGCTGGTTCGGCTCGCGTCGCAACGACCGCTCGGGCCTGGGTGACTGGACGGTGTCGCCGGACGTGTACCCGGACGGGCTCGCCCCGTTGATCCGACACGTCACCGGTCTCGGCATGCAGTTCGGGATCTGGGTCGAACCCGAGATGGTGAACCCCGACAGCGACCTGTACCGCTCGCATTCCGACTGGGTGCTCACCACCCACGGCTACGACGCTCCGCTCGGCCGCAACCAGCTGGTGCTCGACCTGGCGGTGACGGGAGCCTTCGAGCACGTGCTCGGCCAGATCGACACGCTGCTCGCCGACCACGACATCTCGTTCGTGAAGTGGGACATGAACCGCGAGCACGTACAGGGCTCGGGCGCCGACGACGCCGCGGGCTCCCACGCTCAGACGCTGGCGCTGTACCGGTTGCTCGACGAGCTGCGCCGACGCCATCCCGGTGTGGAGTTCGAGTCGTGCGCCTCCGGCGGGGGCCGTATCGACCACGAGATCCTCGGTCGCACCGAGCGGGTGTGGACCAGCGACTGCAACGACGCCCTCGAGCGCCAGACCATCCAACGTGGGGTGTCGATGTTCGTGCCGCCCGAGTTGACGGGCGCTCACGTCGGGCCCACCCGTGCGCACACCACGGGCCGTACCCATCGCCTCGCTTTCCGTGCCGCCACGGCGATGTTCGGGCACCTCGGTGTGGAGTGGGACGTCACCCGTCTCGGACCCGAGGAGCGGGCCGAACTCGCCGCCGCCATCGCGATCCACAAGGAACTCCGGCCGCTGCTCCACGGCGGTGACGTCGTGCGGTTCGACACCGAGGAGCCGTGGCTGGCCCACGGCGTGTACGCCGGCGACCGGTCGCAGGGCGTCGTGTCGTTCGCCCAGCTCGCCACGGCACCCAGCCTCACACCACCGCCGTTGCGCCTGCCCGGCCTCGATCCCGACCGCCGCTACCGCGTGGCCCACCTGGCGCTCCCCGGCGAGCACTGGGGCATGGCGTACCGGCAGCCCGAGTGGCTCGAAGACGGTGCGGAACTCACCGGGAGGCAGTTGGCGGTCCACGGCATCCAGCCGCCCGTGCTCCACCCCGAATCGGCCGTGTTGTTCACCCTCCACGCCCGTTGACCGCTGCGCATCGGGTCATGTTGCATCCGGTGTCGGACACCGGATGCAACATCGCCGTGCCGTGAGCCGGACCGCTCGGGATCACGCTCGTCGCCGGCGGGTGTGCCGTGTGCTCAACTGAGCCGATGTCGCTCCCGGCCAAGCACCGTGATCCCCGCATGGTCGCCGAGGGACGACGTCCGCTGCATGCGCTCGGTGTCCCTGCCGATGCACTCGTGCTCGACGGCGACTGGCAGTTCCGGCACTGGACCGGCACGGCGCCCGACGACGGCTGGGAGCAGCCGGACCACCGTCGTGCCGACTTCGGCCGGCTGGAGCTGCCCGCGTCGTGGTCGGTGCAGGGACACGGCATCCCGATCTACACCAACGTGCGCTATCCGTTCGACGTGCGTGCGTTCCCCGAAGTGACGATGCCCGACGAGGGCGGCGACCACGTCCGCACCGTCGACGTGCCGGCGCCGTGGTCGGGCGATCGGATCGTGCTCCGCATCGGTGCCGCCGAGTCGGCCGTGGAGGTGCACGTCGACGGGCGGTACGTGGGCTTCTCCACCGACAGCCGGTTGCCGGCCGAGTTCGACGTCACCGATCTCGTCCGACCCGGACACCCGGCCACGATCGCGCTGCGGGTGCACCGCTGGGGGGCCGGCAGCTGGATCGAGGACCAGGACATGTGGTGGATGGCCGGGATCCACCGGTCGGTGACGCTCCACCGGCGCCCCGCCACCCATCTCGCCGACGTCGCCGTCACCACGCTCTCGATCGACGATCGCGGCACGGCCCGCATCCGTGTGCGGGTGGCTGCCGCCGACGGCCGGATGGGCGACCGACCGGGCGACGGACCGGCCGACGGAGTGGGCGCCGCCCTCCTCCGCGCCACCGTCGACATCGAGGGGCACACGGCCTCGGTGGACCTCGACGTCCCGGTCGAACCCGGTCGCCCCGGCGCGGTCCACGGCACCGTCGAGCTCGACATCCCCGGCGCCCGCACGTGGACGGCGGAGACCCCGGAACTCACCGAGGTCATGGTGCGTCTGATGGCGGGTTCGGCCCAACCGACCGGCGACGGGCGTCCGGACGTGCTCGACGAGGTCACCGTCACCACCGGGATCCGCACGGTCGCCGTGGCGGGTGGCCGGCTGCTCGTGAACGGGGTGCCCGTCACGCTCCGCGGCGTCAACCGGCACGACCACTACCCCGATGGTGGCCGTGTCGTCGACGAGGCGCTGCTCGCCGAGGACGTCCGGCTGCTCAAGGCCCACAACTTCAACGCCATCCGCACGGCCCACTACCCCCACGACGAGCGGCTCTACGACATGTGCGATCGAGCTGGTCTGTACGTGGTGGACGAGGCCAACGTCGAGTGCCACGGTCTGGTGCGCGACCTCGTGTCGGAACGCGCTGCCACCCAGCTCGCGCCGAGCCCCACCGACGACCCCGACTTCGCCGGGCACTTCGTGGAGCGGGGCGCCCGCATGGTGGCGCGGGACCGCAACCATCCGTGCGTGATCCTGTGGTCGCTGGGCAACGAGTCGGGCTGGGGCGAGAACCACCGGTCGATGACGGAGGCGATCCGCGCCCTCGACGACTCACGACCGCTCGCCTATCACCCGGCGGAGCACGACCCGCTGGTCGACGTGCTCGGGCCCATGTACCCGTCGGTGGGCGATCTGCGGGAGATGGCGCAGCGCAGTGACGAGCGTCCGATCGTGATGTGCGAGTACTCGCACGCGATGGGCAACTCCAACGGCGGTGCCGCCGACTACGACGACGCCGTCACCGCCGAACCCCGGCTCGCCGGCGGATTCGTGTGGGACTGGGTGGACCAGGGCCTGCCGATGACATCTGCCGACGGCCACGACTTCTGGGCGTACGGCGGCGACTTCGGTGACGAGCCCAACGACGCCAACTTCAACTGCAACGGCCTCGTCGACGCCGACCGCACGCCGCACCCTGCCCTGGAACACTTCGGCTGGGTCCATCGCCCGCTCGTGACCGCTCTGGCGCAGGCCGACGGCAGCCGGCTCAGGGTGCGCAACCGGTGGTCGTTCCTCGACACCGGGCACCTCCGCGGCCGATGGACGGTCGTCGACGACGGTGTCGAGGTGGCGAGCGGCGGGTTGGCGGCGGCGGTCGTGGAGCCGTCCACCGAGGGAACGGTGACCCTCGACCTGCCGGCGCCGCCGGGCCACGGCGTGGAGCGCCGGCTGCGCGTCGAGTGGTTCGACCCCTCCGGGCATCGCGTCGCCCACGACGACATGGCGGTGGCGGTGGGGCGTCGGACTGCACCGCCGTCGTCGGTGGAGCGCCGGTCGGTCGCCGATGGCGGAGACCGCGTCGAGGTGGAACGCAGCGGCGAGCAGACACTGATCAGAGTGGGCGACTCCGAGCTGTCGATCGACACCATCGGTGTGCCGCAGTCGTTCGTGGTCGCCGGCGGCGAGTGGCTGGCGCAGGGTGGTCGATTCGACATCACCCGTGCCCTCACCGACAACGATCGGGCGCTGTTCGGGCCCGAACAGGCCGCTCGGCAACTGCGCGCCGCCGGTCTGCTGCGCACCGCGCCCGAGCCGGTGGACGTCACGGTGCGCCGCCACGACGACGGCGTGGTCGTGGCCGAAGCCGTGTCCCGATTCGGGTCGAGCCCGCAGCTGCTCGTGGTGCACGTCCGGTGGCTGGTCGCTCCCGACGGAGCGATCGCCTGTGACGTGGTGACGGATGCAGAGCCGAGTGTGCCGCCACTGCTGCGGGTGGGGCTGGAGCTGCCGCTCGCCGTTACCGACCCGGTGCTGCACGGATACGGGCCCGGCCCGTCGGAGACGTATCCCGACCGCATCGGTGGGCAGGTCGTCGGCCGATGGTCGCACGGCGTCGATGGTGCCAACTTCGCGTACGCCCGGCCGCAGGAGACCGGCAACCACACGGCCGTGCGCTGGGCGGCGATCGTGCACGGCGACCGCACCCTGTTGGCCGTCGGCGATCCGGTGTTCGACACGGCACTGCGGTCGTTCGCCGACGCCGACATCCGCCGCCAACGTCACCCCCACGAGGTCGAACCGTCGCCCCAGCCGTGGTGGCGCATCGATGCCGCCCACAGCGGGCTCGGCACCGGCAGTTGCGGGCCGGGAGTGGCGGAGCGCCACCGGATCCATCCGGCGCAGGTCCGGAATCGGATCCTGTTCGCATCGGTCGAGGGGGGCTTGGATCCAGGTGCCGTCGCCCGTGGTATCCGCACGCTCCGGCGGGCACGCACCGAACTCCACTGATCTCCCGGGGAGGGCCGGCCGGGCGCCGACTGTGTGACAGCCCGGCGCCATGATCGTGACGAGGCCCGCCGCGACCGGTGGTGCCGGCTCGTCGCCGACGCGACCATCCGACAACCTCGATCGAGGAGGGCGCATGGGACGCAACAGTGGGCAACGACGGGCAGCGAAGCGACGCCGGGAACAGCAGCGTCGCCGCCAGGCGGACCGAACGGCAGGCCCGGCCGGTGACCGGGGTGGTGATTCCCTTCCGGGACCCTGCGGGTGCGCCCGGTGCCGCGACGAGCGCGACGACAGCGACGACCGTGACGATCCGGCGGATCCGGGCTCCGTCGAGGACTTCCTGCTCGAATGCCTGGCCGACGTGTGGGCGAAGGGATGGCAACCGGTGGAACTGCACCGACAGGTGGGGCGGAGCAGCGGGGTCGGCTCCGACGCCGTCGAACTGATGCGGATCGTGATCCTCGCCGACGCCGCCCGGTGGCAGCCCGATCAGCTGTCTCCCGTCTGGTCGGCACAGGTCGAGCATCTGCACCGGCGAGGAGGCACGGTCGACGTCGAGGCGGGATGGCTCGCACGGTGGAGGTCGTCGGCGAGCGGCGACCGGTCGCCACAGGTGTGCCTCGATCTGGTCGAGCGGCTGGTCCGGCTCCCACCGCTCGCTCTGCTGACTCCGCCTCCGGGCCGGCACGAGTGCGATCTGCCGGGCCGTACCGCGTTGCCGTCCGAGCAGACGGCGGGCCTCGAGCGCATCCGGGCGCTGCTCGCCAAGGCAGAGTCCACCGAGTTCCCGGCGGAGGCCGACGCCTTCACTGCCAAGGCGCAGGCACTGATGAACCGGCTCCGTCTCGACGGAGCCACGGCCGAGGCGTTGATCGGCGAGGCCGGCGATGGTGCTTCGACCGCATCGGCGATCCGCATTCCTGTCGACGACCCCTACGCCGGGCAGAAGATGGGTCTGCTCGGGGCAGTCGCCCGCGCCAACGATGCCTGCGTCGTCGAACACCCCGGCCTGGGTCTGGCGACGGTCGTCGGTCCGGGTTCGGTGCTGCGGCACGTGGACCTGCTGTTCACGTCGCTGCTCGTCCAGGTGCAGGCGGCCATGGCGCGAGCAGCGTCGGAGACCGAGGCCGGCGCTCACGAACGGAGCCGCCGATTCCGAGGTTCGTTCGTCGCCGCCTTCGCCGTCCGGATCGATCAGCGACTGCAGCGCGAACGCGACCGTGTGTTCTCCCGGGCGCCGGTCGATGCGCTCCCCGTCCTGGCCCGAGACGCCGCCGACGTGGATGCGCTCGTCGACTCCCTGTTCGGCGACCTGCAGAGCGTGCGCAGCCGCCGGCCGACCGACGCGGCGGGCTGGCTGGCAGGTACGTCCGCTGCCGACGCCGCCAGCCTGCACGGCGACGAACTCTCGGGCGACGACGGGACTCCACGTGCGGTCGGATGGTGAAGCGGTGCTGCTGATCACGACGTCGCCATCGCCGGAGAGAGGGGCCGGTAGTCTCGGCGGTCGTGTCCGACCGCATCACCCCCGAGGCCGTGGCCAAGGTGGCCAAGCTTGCCAGGTTGTCGTTGAACGACGGCGAACTGGCCACCGCCACCCACCAGCTGAGCGACATGCTCGACCATTTCGCCGACATCGACGCCCTCGATCTCGACGGGGTCGAGCCCATGACGCACCCGACGCCGATCGCCAACGTGATGCGCGACGACGTCGAGCAGCCGTGCCTCGATCGCGACGAGGTGCTGGCCGCCGCCCCCGTCGCCGAGGACGGCCGCTTCCGTGTGCCGCCGATCATCGGGCTGGACTCCTGACGTGGCCGGCACCGACAGCACGACCCACGACGCGGACGGCCGGGGCCTGCCCACCGCCGCCGTCGACATCGCGTGGAACGTCCGCAACGGCGTGATCTCGGCCGTCGACGTGATCGAACGGCATCTCGGCGAGATCGAGCGCCGCGAAGGTGAGGTGCATGCGTTCAACCTCGTACTGGGCGACCAGGCTCGCGCCCGTGCCGCCGAGATCGACACCGGCGTCGCAGCCGGCGACGACATGGGCCCGCTCGCCGGAGTTCCGGTTGCGCTGAAGGACAACATGTGCACCCGGGGCATCCCCACCACCTGCTCGTCGAAGATCCTCGACGGCTGGACACCGCCCTACGACGCCACGGTCGTCTCCCGTCTGCACGACGCGGGTGCCGTCGTGATCGGCAAGACCAATCTCGACGAGTTCGCCATGGGGTCCAGCACCGAGAACTCGGCTTTCGGCGCCACCCGCAACCCGCACGACACGAGCCGTGTTCCGGGCGGGTCGAGCGGCGGGTCGGCGGCAGCCGTCGCCGCCGGGTTCGCCCCGCTCAGCCTCGGATCGGACACCGGTGGCTCGATCCGCCAACCCGCCGCTCTGTGCGGGGTGGTGGGCGTGAAGCCCACCTACGGTGCGGTCAGCCGGCTCGGTCTCGTCGCCTTCGCGTCGAGCCTCGACCAGATCGGACCGTTCGCCAACGACGTCGCCGACGCAGCCCTGCTGCTGGAGGCGATCTCGGGACACGATCCCGGCGACTCCACGTCGATCGCTGGCGGCCCGTTGCACGTCGGCAACGAACTCGACTGGGGGGTCACCGGCCTGCGCGTCGGACGCATCACCGATCTGCCCGCCGGTGCCAGCGCCGACGTCGTCGCCCGGCTGGAGGAGTCGTTCGACGCCCTGCGCGACGCCGGCGCCGAGATCGTCGACGTGGAGGTGCCGGCGTTCACCTACGGCCTCAGCGCCTACTACCTGATCGCACCTGCCGAGGCGTCGAGCAACCTCGCCCGCTACGACGGTGTGCGGTTCGGCCTGCGCGTCGAGGCGCCCGACACCAACGCAATGTACGCGGCCACGCGCACCGCCGGGTTCGGTGCCGAGGTGAAGCGCCGCATCATGCTCGGCACCTACGCCCTGTCGGCCGGCTACTACGACGCCTACTACGGGCGGGCACTGAAGGTGCGCCGCCGCATTGCCGCCGACTTCGCCGCTGCGTACGAGCGCGCCGACGTGCTGCTCACTCCGGCATCGCCGACGGTGGCGTTCCATCTGGGCGACAAGACGTCGGATCCGATGTCGATGTATCTGTGCGACACCTACACGATCCCGTCGAACCTCACCGGTGACCCGGGGATGAGCGTGCCGTTCGGCACCGGCGACGACGGCCTGCCCGTGGGCATCCAGGTGCTCGCACCGGCGTTGCAGGAGGGCGTGATGTTCCGCACCGCCGCCGAACTGGAGAGGAGGGCCCCCCGATGAGCCAGGGCACGGACAGCCAGACCGCGACGAGCCGGACCGGGACGAGCCGAGCAGGAGCGAGTGTGGACGGCTGGACCTTCGAGGGTTACGAGATGGTGGTGGGTCTCGAGGTGCACGTCGAGCTGGCCACCGCCACGAAGCTGTTCTCGGGGTCGCCCAACCGGTTCGGCGACGAGCCCAACACCAACATCGACCCGGTCACCCTCGGCTTGCCGGGTGCGCTCCCGGTGCTCAACCGGCGGGCCGTGGAACTGGCGATGAAGCTGGGCCTGGCGCTGAACTGCACCGTGCGGCGGTCCACGTTCGCCCGCAAGAACTACTTCTACCCCGACATGCCCAAGGCGTATCAGATCAGCCAGTACGACGAGCCGATCTGCGTCGACGGCTGGCTCGACCTGCCCGGCGGCATCCGTGTCGGCATCGAACGGGCGCATCTCGAGGAGGACACCGGCAAGTCCACCCACCTCGGCGGGTCCGGTGGTCGGATCCACGGCAGCGACTACTCGCTCATCGACTTCAACCGCGCCGGTGTTCCGCTGGTGGAGATCGTCAGCCGGCCCGACATCCGCACGCCCGACCAGGCCCGCGCCTACGTCGCCGAGCTGCGGTCGATCCTCGTCGCCGTCGGAGCCTCCGACGCGAAGATGGAGGAGGGTTCGATGCGCGTCGACGCCAACGTGAGCGTGCGGCGTCCGGGAGCGGAGTTCGGCACGCGTTGTGAGATCAAGAACCTCAACTCGGTGCGGTCGGTGGGGCGCGCCATCGAGTACGAGGCGCAGCGCCAGGTGGGGATGCTCGACGCCGGCGAGGCGATCCGGCAGGAGACGCGGCACTGGGACGAGAACGACGGCCGCACCCACACCTTGCGCAGCAAGGAGGACGCCGACGACTATCGCTACTTCCAGGAACCCGACCTGGTGGTGGTGGACCCGGATCCGGCGTGGATCGAGCGGGTGCGGGCGTCGTTGCCGGTGCTGCCGGCGGTCCGTCGGGACCGTCTGGCGGAGGCGACCGGCCAGCCGAGCGATGCCGAGGCCGTGCTCGTGGTCACCGACCGCGGGCAGGACGACTACGTGCTCGCCGTGGCCGCAGCCGGCGGCGACGCCGGCCGGGCACTCGTGCACGTGAAGGAGGCCTTCGCCGAGCAGGGCGCTCGTCCGAGCGTGCCGGCCGGCGACCTCGCGGCGCTCACCACGATGGAGGGCAACGGTGCGCTGACCGCCACGCAGGCCAAGCAGGTGCTCGCCGAACTGGTGGCTGCCGGCGGCGGCGACCCGGAGGCGATCGCCGCGGCGAAGGGCTTCGAGGCGATGGACACCGGTGAACTGGAGCGCATGGTCGACGACGCGATCGCTGCCCAGCCCGACGCCTGGGCGAAGTTCTGTGGCGGGGAGGGCAAGGCGATGGGCGCTCTGGTCGGTGCCGTCATGAAGGCGTCGAAGGGGCAGGCCGACGGCAAGGCCGTCACCCGGCTCCTCGAATCCCGCCGCACCGCCGGCTGATGTTGCATCCGGTGTCAGACACCGGATGCAACATGTCCGACTCGTGCGGGGTCGGCCAGCATCGCCACACTCGGCGGATGGACTTCGAGATCCCCGCCGACATCCAGGACACGCTCGACCAGCTCGACGCCTTCATCGAGGCGGAGATCGAGCCGCTGCAGGCGCAGGACGACAACATCCGCTTCTTCGACCATCGGCGGGAGTACGCCCGGACCGACTTCGAGAACGACGGGGTGCCGCGGGCCGACTGGGAGGAGCTGCTGCGCGAGATGCGCCGTCGCGCCGACGCCGCCGGCTGGCTGCGATTGGCGTTGCCGTCGGAGTTCGGGGGCCAGGACGCCGGCAACCTGAAGATGGCGATCATCCGCGAACACCTGGCGGCCAAGGGGCTCGGGCTGCACAACGACCTCCAGAACGAGTCGTCGATCGTCGGCAACTTCCCGACCGTGCTGATGATGCGCGACTTCGGCACGGAGGAGCAGAAGGCCGAGTGGATGCCCGGCTTCCTCGACGGCACCCGCCGTCTCGCCTTCGGGCTCACCGAGCCGAACCACGGCAGCGACGCCACCTACATGGAGACCACCGCCGTCCGTGACGGCGACGAGTGGGTGCTCAACGGCATGAAGCGGTGGAACTCGGGCCTCCATCACGCCACCCACGACATCATCTTCGCCCGCACGTCGGGGGATCCGGGCAGCCCGGGCGGCATCACCGCCTTCCTGGTGCCGACCGATGCTCCCGGCTTCCAGGTGGAGTTCTTCTGGTGGACGTTCAACATGCCGACCGACCATGCCGAGGTGAGCCTCACGGACGTGCGGGTGGGCGCCGAGACCGTGTTCGGCGAGGTGGATCGCGGACTCGAGCTGGCTCAGCACTTCGTGCACGAGAACCGGATCCGGCAGGCCGCATCGTCGCTCGGCGCGGCGCAGTACTGCATCGACGAGGCGGTGGCCTACGCCAACCAGCGCACCACCTGGGGCAAGAAGCTGTCGGTCAACCAGGGCATCCAGTTCCCGCTGGTCGAGCTGCACAGCGAGGCGGCGATGCTGCGCCAGCTGGTGCGGTACACGGCGTGGATGCTCGACCACAAGCACCACATGGAGGTCACGCACCTCGTGGCGATGTGCAACTACCGGGCCAACCGGTTGGCCTGCGACGCCGCCGACCGGGCGATGCAGACCTGCGGCGGTGTCGGCTACTCGCGCCACATGCCGTTCGAGCACATCTACCGACACCATCGGCGCTACCGCATCACCGAGGGCTCCGAGGAGATCCAGATGCGCAAGGTCGGCCAGCACCTCTTCGGCTTCGGCCGCAAGTGACCCCGCCACCGCCCGATCCAGCTCTGCGATGAGCCAGCGGCCACAGGGTGTGGCCCGTCGCTCATCGCACGGGTGGGGTCGAGCGGGGGTCTGTCAGTCGGCGAGGCCGATGCGGGTCGCCATGGCGAGGGCGGCGTCGCGGAACAGGGCCTCGTCGTCGGTGACCAGGTTGCGTGTCTGGCCGAACAGCTCGAAGGTGAGCAGGCCGAACAGCTGCGTCCAGGCGGCGACCGTCCAGAGCATCACGCCGTCGGGCACGTCGAGGTCGAGTTCGGACCGAAGCGCAGCGAATGCGTCGCGGTTGGCGGGGTCGACGGCCAGCCCGCTCACGTCGCTCGCCGGCATCAGCTGACCCGCGCGGGCTGCGTCGGCCACGATGGCCGCCAGCGCACGGGTCACGCGGGTGCCCGGTGCGACCGTGTCGTCGGGTGCGGCGTAACCCGGGACGGGGGTGCCGTAGAGGAGGGCGAAGTCCTCGCGGTGACCGGTCGCCCATATCCGGATCGTGAGGGCGGCGTCGACCCAACGCGCGGCCGGCGCCGCTGCCGAACTCGCCACCACGGCGAGTTCGACCGTCTCGCCGAGGCGTTCGTAGGCGTCGATGATCAAGGCAGTGAGCAGGTGGTCGCGACTGGGGAAGTACCGGTAGACCGCCGACGAGACCATGCCGACGTCGCGGGCG
>Ga0102937_1001214_pt1 | contig 11748 bp, 8 predicted proteins | sample SalPonR2_B_D1_MG_FD_78213 | JGI IMG/M metagenome (GOLD analysis project Ga0102937, IMG submission 78213) | Salt pond soil microbial communities from South San Francisco under conditions of wetland restoration - Salt Pond MetaG R2_B_D1_MG | ecosystem: Environmental > Aquatic > Marine > Intertidal... | reverse complement strand
CGGCTTCCAATACAAAAATATTAACCCTGTATGCGTCTTTAAATGCTCTGCCCGATACATTGGCGTCTCTCAAATATGAAGTTCGGAACGACACCCTCTTTTTTCATGGTACCGGTGATCCGGCGTTCCTGAATCCTAATTTTGATTTTAACGGCGCTTACGATTTTCTTGCGGGTCGTGATGAAGTGCTGGTTTATGATGACAGTAATTACAATGATGAGCATTTCGGGTCGGGCTGGTCGTGGAACTGGTATCCGGCAGCTTATGCCCCTGAAAAAAGCCCGTTCCCTGTGTACGGAAATATGATGCGACTTCAGCGGCGGCAGGTTGCTCTGGTTATGCTGGATGAAGAGGAGCCCGTAAAGCCGGCCTACTTTGAGCGGTTTATTACTCAAAAAGAATGGGATGGAGAGCAGCCTGAAGTGGTTACCCGAAATTTCAGAGATAATCAGATCTCATATGTTCCAAAATCTGATACAGTCGGTTTTGAGCAAGACATTCCATTTGTATACAGCACGGAACTCATCGCTAACCTGCTTGCCGATACTCTAGGCCGTGACGTAAGCATATACGATGGACCCGGAATTGAGTACTCCAATGTCCATTTTGCAACTCCGGCAATTCCTCTTTACGAACGGATGATGGTTGTCAGCGATAATATGATTGCTGAACAACTTATGCTGATGATTTCTGATCAGGAATTTGGTGTAATGAATACAACACGCGCTATTAACTTTGCGCAGGAAAATTATTTGGAAGATCTGCCGGATCGGCCAAGATGGGTTGATGGTTCAGGCCTTACCCGCTATAACCTCATCACCCCAATGTCTACCGTGATGCTTCTCGAGAAGCTCTACACTATGCTTGGCCGCGAAGAAACACTGGCACTGATGCCAATCGGCGGGGTAAGAGGGACGATCAGCGGGCGTTACCGCGCACCTGAAGGACAGGAGCCATTTGTGTTTGCTAAAACCGGGACACTCAGTAATAACACCAGCCTGAGCGGATACCTGTTTACGGATTCCGGCCGGCGCCTTACATTTAGTTTTCACAACAATAATTTTGTTGTAGGTAATAGTGTCATCAGGGACGAAATGAACCGGGTGCTGCAGTATATTCGGCAAAACTACTAACGTATGTGCCCGTTTTTTGATACTTTCCTGCGGATCTGAAACCATATCTAAACCATCCGTAAATGAACGTACTAAAAGCCACGCTGACTATCCTTCTGTTATTATGCCTGGCAGCATCCGTATCAGGCCAGTCACAAAATTCCGATTCAGTAACTGATGCTTATGAACGAGCTGAGCAGATGCTCGGCTGGAACCTCTCCGATAAGGTATATCGCTCGGATGTTTCTCCAAACTGGATAAGCACCGATATGTTTTGGTACAGCATAAAGACACGCAGTGGCACTGAATACAGGGTAGTGGATGCATCAGGCCGAACGAACAGCGCGGCGTTTAACCATGAACGTCTTGCGATGGAAATTGAGCGAATTTCAGAGAATGACACAGATCTCCGGGACCTTGGGGTTACGTCAATACAGCTTACACCGTCACTTGATAACATTGCGTTCCGTCTCAGGGGAGAGAGCTGGATGTGTGATCTGCAGTCATATGAATGCAGTGTTGAGCAGCCGGAACACCAGCCAGTTCCGATGTCGGTAGAATCACCTGATGGAAAATGGGCAGCCTACACGAAAGATCACGATATGTGGGTTAAAAACCTGGAAACAGGTGAGGATATTCGCCTGACGGACGATGGGATTGAACACTACAGCTACGGCAGAAACAATCACGGATGGTGGCGATCGGACAGGCCAATAGTGAAGTGGTCGCCTGATTCCCGGCGAATCGCAACCTACCGGCTGGATGAGCGTGATGTCAGGGAAATGGTGCTGTGGGAAACAAAAGTTGGACATCCGGAGGCTGATATATGGCCATATGCGCTGCCGGGTGATTCAATTGTTCCGATGCTTGAGAGGGTAATACTTGATGTGGAATCACAAGAAAAGGTCTGGCTGGATACAGCTCCGGCCCACCAGCGGGCATCAAACTGTTGCGGGCTGGTTCGTGATGGTGAGTGGACAGACAACGAATGGAGTGCAGATGGTGAAACGCTGGCATTTGTATCGACTTCCCGCGACTACAAGGATGTAACGCTGTATATCGCAGACGCAGAAACCGGGGAAGCCAGGGAAGTGTTTAACGACAGGGACGAGATATTTTTTGAGTCAAACCTGGTGTCGCGCGGAATTCCTAACTGGCGGGTACTTCATGAAAGTAATGAATTCATCTGGTTTATCAGAAGCGACAACTGGGGACACCTTTACCTGTACGACCTGGAAACCGGCGACCTGAAGAACAAGATTACGAACGGCAGCTGGAATGTGGTCGACATCAAAGATATAAATGAATCAAACCGGAGCATTCATTTCACCGCGGTAGGAGTTGAGGAGGGGCTGGATCCCTATCATGAGCAGCTCTACCGAATTCAATTTGATGGATCGGGTATGGAGCTTCTTACGCCGGAGAATGCCCATCACTCGGTGAGTATGAGCCCTGACCGGTCATTTATAGTTGATACATATTCCGATTTCGAGACGCCTCAAACGACAGTTTTGCGCGATGGTGATGGTCGCGAACTTATGGTTATAGAGGAAGCCGATGTATCTGACCTGATGGCGACGGGATGGAAAACCCCGATTCCTTTCAAGACAAAAGCGCGGGATGGGGAAACGGATATTTACGGAATCATGATGCTTCCGTCTGATTTTGATGAAAACAAGAAATACCCGATCATAAATGCAATTTATCCCGGGCCGCAGAGCGGAAGCGTCGGCAGCCGGCATTTTTCAGCATCACGGCGCGGACAGGCGCAGGCACTCGCTGAACTTGGATTTGTTGTCGTAGCGATTGATGCTATGGGAAGCAGCCCGATCCGGTCAAGAGAATTTCATACAGCTTATGCAGGCGACATGATCGATAACGGTTTACCCGATCAGATAACCGCGATGAGGCAGCTGGCAGAACAGTACAGCTTTATCGATATAAATAGGGCAGGGATTTACGGTCATTCCGGTGGCGGATTTGCAACGGCTGCAGCACTCACGCAGTATCCCGATTTCTTTAAGGTTGGGGTTGCCGGGGCCGGAAATCACGACAACAGGAATTACACGTATTACTGGGGGGAGAAATACCAGGGGCTTCTTGAGGAAGAGAATGGATCGGATAATTATGCGCCGTCTGCCGTGCAGTTGCATGCGGAAAACCTGCGGGGCAAACTGATGCTGAGCTACGGATCGATGGATACAAATGTTCACCCGGGAATGACTCTTCTGTTTGTTGATGAATTGATCAGGCATAATAAAGATTTTGATCTCGTTGTTTTTCCAAACCGGGGGCATGGATACGCAAATGAACCGTACAACATTCGCCGCACCTGGGATTATTTTGTGAGACATCTGGCTGGTCAGGAACCTCCGCGTGAGTTCGAGATAACACGCTGATTGGGGGCTATGGAGATTAAATCTCTATTTTGAATGACGCCGGTGAGTAAGACTGCAACGACATTGGAACCGATAGTTAAAAGATATGGAAACCACGCTTATTTACGAGATAATTGGATATGCCGCCTCAATACTGGTGGCTGTATCGCTGATGATGAGCAACATTATACAGTTGAGGGTTGTGAATATGATAGGAGCGGCAACCTTTTCCCTGTATGGTGTTTTGATCGGATCCATCCCCGTGGCAGCAATGAACGGTTTTATTGTTGTTATTAATATCTACTATCTCACCAAAGTCTATTTTGCAGTTGAGTATTTTCAGATACTCAAAGTATCCTCTTCAAGTGAGTACCTGAAAACATTTCTGAAATTTTATGAGGAACAGATCAATGTATTTCAGCCGGATTTTAACTCAAAGTCCAGAGATGATGAACTAAATATATTTGTGCTGCGGGATATGATACCTGCGGGCCTGCTGGTTGGTAATATAGTAAACAGGAACACCCTGGTAGTTGAACTGGATTTTGTAGTACCGCAATATCGGGATTTCAAGATTGGAACATTTTTGTTTGAAGAAAACAGATCTTATTTCAAAGAGCGGGGAATTCACCGAATAATCGCGTCACCAGGGAGTGAGAAGCATAATCGATACCTGGAGGAGATGGGCTTCAGACTTGAAAATAATGGTGAGGAACAGTACCAGCTGACAGTTTGAATGAATGTTTAGTGTCGGGGCACGTACAAAAAAAATTAGCAGTTCTCCGATCAAGAAGAACTGCTAAATATCATCTACAGACGGCTATTACCCCATTTGCACTTATAATGTACCTGTATAAAACACCTATCGCAATACGTAATGACTCGTAATCTATCTACGTATATTTACGTAGTCCGGCGTTAAAATAGAAAAATACGGTGTTTTGAATATACTGTACGTGGTAGGTGTTCAGGCCGCACGTCCATTTTTATTAAGAAGAGATAGTATATAGAAGGGATATTAATTCAGCTCGGTACCGGTCTGAAGGGCGTAACGGACGAGGCCGGCTGTATTTTTGATATCAAGTTTATGCATCAGGTTTGCACGGTGAGTCTCTACAGTTCTCGGGCTGATGTATAAACGATCGGCTATCTCTGAACTCGTCAGACCTTCAACGATGTATCTGAGAATTTCCTGCTCACGGCTGGTAATGTGTTGTTTTTCCGATGAGGATCCTGCTTTGTGAGAATTAGCATAAAATCCAACGATGGTGTCGGATACGGATTTGCTAAACACCTGTTGATCATTCCACACATTCAGAACAGTTTCTTCCAGCTCTTTTGCAGTTGCCTGGCGTGTGATATGCCCTTTCACGCCCATATCCAGGGCGAGATTCACATTTGTGATAGTTGGATTCCCTGAAATGACAATTACTTTCACATGTTCGTTAATCTCTTTTAGCCTGCTCATAACTTCTTTAAGTGTCATGCCGGACAGGTTTGATGAGATAATACAGATCGCATCCGGGCAGGTTTGGAAAGAGTCGATTAGTGAATTGGCATCAGGGAAAGATAAGATTGTGCCTGCACGGTCAGATTGCATAAGAAGATGCTTTATCCCGCTTCTGAGGATTTCCGAGGCATCCGCAATGTACACAGTGATGGAATTCATGACGATTCTCTCAATCGATTTCTCTTTTTTTAAATATACTCGATTTTTCCAAAATATAAACAACTATCTTATCATTGATCAAAAGATGATAACTGATACAGAACAGTTATCATAACAATAAGGCGCACCGTCCATAAGATAGTACGAACCCAGTTGTAGGTCACCAGACGGTTAACTTCAGTCCTGCTGTAGCCGTTGGCAAGCCGGCTGTGAGAGGGTACCTGAATAAGTGCCGTTGAGATCCAGATAAGTGCGAGCAATACAATACCGGTAATAAACTCCCCTGTAAATTCCGACTCCACAAACACTAGACCGATTGCAGTTATGAGTTCGGCCAGCATCACCGGGATAACTATGAAAGAGATTTTTTTTCTGTGCTCATCCATGTGCGCACTAAAATCTTGTTTATCCACACAGTGGAAAAACGGATAGTGGACCATCTGAATCGTCCAGATAACCCCCGTCATTATAGCGGTTGCGGTAACGTTTATTAAAAATATAGACTGAAGCATAATCAGATGAGTCACAGGTTAAATCTTTAGAGCAATATAAAAGAGATGTGCTAAATGTACGTCCTTTAAAAATTGGTTCACGCCCTGACGATGGTTTACTAAGATTCATGTAGGCGAATGGTTCTGAGATTACTTATTTTAGCTGTTCTGAACACAATTACACAGAATAAAGAAAATATAATTATCTATGAGCTGGCTTCGCACTCACACTTGCGGTGATTTGACAAAAGAAATGGTAGATCAAGAGGTGGTATTAAATGGTTGGGTGTCATCCCGGCGTGATCTTGGCGGTGTGATATTTATCGATCTTCGCGATCGCTACGGTATTACGCAGGTTGTGTTTGATGAATCAAATAAAGAGCTGCATAAGCGGGCGGAGGATTTAAGGCCGGAATACGTGATTGGTATTAAAGGAAGAGTGCTTCTTCGTGATGAAGAAACCATCAACCCATCGATGGCCACCGGAGAAATAGAGATTGAGGTTAGCGAGCTGGAAATTTATTCTGAAGCTGAAACACCGCCGTTTGAAATAAAAGACGGTATCCCTACAAACGAAGATACGAGAATGAAGTACCGCTATCTCGACTTGAGACGCCCGGAAATGCAGCAAAATATGATGCTCCGCTCCAGGCTGTACTATACGATCCGGTCTTTTTATCACTCCAATAACTTTTCGGAAATAGAAACGCCCGTGCTGATGAAGTCAACACCGGAGGGAGCCCGTGACTATCTTGTACCAAGCCGTGTAAATGCCGGTAAGTTTTTTGCTCTACCACAAAGTCCTCAAACCTACAAGCAGCTTTTGATGGTTTCAGGAATGGATCGATACTTCCAAATTGTGAAATGTTTCAGGGATGAAGACCTGCGGGCTGACCGGCAGCCGGAGTTTACCCAGATAGATGTTGAAATGTCGTTTGTTGATGAAGAGCAGATCTACAGAACTCATGAAGAACTGATGGCAACCATCTGGAAAGAGCATATGAATGTGGATATTGCCACACCATTTCCCCGCATCACTCACAGGGAGGCAATGGAAACATATGGATCGGACAAACCGGATACCCGCTTTGGCTTAACTATAAAAGACTTGTCTGACCTTCTTGGGGATTGCGGCTTTAAGATATTTGAAACAACTGTAAAGAAAGGCGGGCGAATTGTTGCGATCAATGTGCCCGGTAAGGGAGATCTTGGGCGAGGCGCACTGGATCGGCTCACAGAGGATGTGAAACGCGAAACCGGTGCTGCGGGCCTCATTTACATAAAAGTGTCAGACGGCGAACATTTGTGCAGTGTCGGGAAATTTCTGACGGATGAGAAAGTGGACGAAATGGTTAACCGTTCGGAAGCTGAAGACGGTGATCTTGTACTTATACTCGCCGGCCCAAACCCTGACGTTTACAAACAAATGGGAATTTTAAGGCTTATGATGGGTAAAGATCTTGAATTGATCGATACATCAGCCTACAATTTTCTTTGGGTAACAGACTTTCCGCTAGTAGAATGGGATAAAGAAGAAAAACGATATGTGGCGCTTCATCACCCGTTTACATCACCCAAGGCTGACGAAATTGACTCGCTTGAAGAATCCCCAGAGAAAATGAATGCCCGGGCGTACGATCTTGTATTAAACGGGAGTGAAATCGGCGGCGGATCTATCAGGATTCATAACTCCGATGTACAAAGCAAAATGTTCAGGGTTCTTGGCATAGGGGAGGAGGAAGCTCGCGAAAAGTTCGGATTTCTGCTCGATGCGTTTACTTACGGTGCACCGCCTCATGGCGGCATCGCTCTTGGCCTGGACCGTATTGTTATGATCATGGCAGGAGCCGGAAGTCTGAGGGACGTGATCGCTTTCCCAAAAAATCAGCGTGCACAAAGCCCAATGGACGGATCGCCCGCCAGTGTAGACGAGAAGCAGCTTCGTGAGCTGCACATCAAACTTAGAGATAATAATTAAACGGATAATTACGTGAAAACTGCAGGAATTGATGGTTGTAAAGCGGGGTGGATGCTCATCACATTCGATGAAGATCCGGGATACTTTATATTACGTTCAGACGAAGATCTCGAGGAAGCCTTCAAGACATACGACCGTATTTTTATAGATATGCCAATTGGTCTTGAAGATGAAAATTACACCAGGGAATGCGACCGGCTTCTCCGCGAAACGCTTGGCCCGGAATACGCATCAAGCGTGTTTAGTCCTCCGATACGGCCTGCACTTCATGCACCGTCCTATGTTGAGGCCAACATAGAAAGCTATGAACACACCGAGAAAAAACTGACGGTTCAGGCCTGGAACATCACGCCAAAAATACGGACAATCGACTCTTTTCTTCAGAATAATGAGGAGTATCGGGATAAGGTCCTGGAAAGTCATCCTGAACTTCTGTTTATGAAGCTCAATGGTGGAATGATCTATCAGAAAAAGAAGACTAAAAAGGGTCTTCGGCACCGGCTTGGGCTTGTAGTGGATCACGAAGAGATTGCAGCAGATTTTTTCCGTGATATCAAAGAGGAGTTTCGACGCAATGAAGTGGCTGAAGATGATATTGTTGACGCCATGGCACTGGCACTGGCCGCTAAACATTCCGAGGAAAAGCCCATTGAGACCTTGCCGAAAGATCCTCCGGTTGACTCAGAAGGGTTGAAAATGGCGATTCATTATATAAAACGAACGGCCCTTTGAACAAAGCTATGATTTAATTCTCCAAGCATCTCCTGGGTGGTCGGCAGGGATGAAAATGACAACCGTGAACCGCCCGTAGAAAATAAGAGATTAAATTTCTATCAGGCTAATATCCCGATAACTCTGCATTGAGGGAGACCATTTATCTAAGGACCGTTTAGTTGAACAATAATGTCAGTTACCTGCGGAACCGGAGCGCTCCAGAATTTTTTTATACTTAGTACCGGCCTTGTATACCCTGTTTAATCCGTTGAATGCAGCAATTCTATACGCTTCGCTGTATGTAGGATAGTTCAACACGTGCTCCATGAAGTAGCGTATCGTACCGTTTTGGGCCATCACGCTCTGTCCGAGATGTACTAGGTCCGAGGCGTTCTCTCCGATTATATGCACCCCAATAAGCTTAAGGTCGTCTGTCTTGAAGACAAGTTTCAGAAGGCCGTCTTTTTCATGGTTGATGTCGGCCTGGGTTAGATTGTTGTAGTATGCCCTTCCAACGGTTACGTCAATACCTTCTTTGGCGGCATCCTCTTCAGTCATTCCAATTGCGGATATTTCGGGAATAGAATAGATCCCGTAAGGAATGGATTCATTCATGGTAGTGAGCTCATCATTGAACATGGTCAGAGCTGCAATGCGTCCTTGCACAAAAGATACTGACGCCTGAGCGGGATGCCCAATCACATCACCGGCAGCATAAATACTATCAACCGATGATTTAAAGTGAGGTCCTACTTTGATACTGCCATCATCTGCAAGTTCAATGTCCACATTCTCCAGACCTATATTTGCTGTATTTGGAGTAGTGCTGCCCACATACAGTACATGTTCCGTTTCAACTACCTGCAAACGGTCAGGTTCTGCATCTGTTTTGAACCCAACTTCAGTGCAGGTTCGCAATTTGTTGTTTGATACATGCTGCAGCTGCACGTTATTATAAAGTTGTATTGTCGTGTCTTTCAAAATACGATGCACTTCCTGTTTGACCTCTTCATCAAGAAAAGGTAAAAGTTCGTCGGTATCAGACAACAGCGTAACACGTGTGCCAAGAGCAGAGAAAATAGTCGCAAATTCAAAGCTGATGATGCCGCTGCCGGCAATGACCAGTCGACGCGGAATGTGTGTAAGCTTCAGAACAGACTGATAATCAAGGATGTTTTCGTCGTTAACAGAAAAAAGGTCAGGTTCTACAAAACCGCTGCCAGTTGAGATTAAAATATTTTCTGCTGAATAGGTTGTGACGTTATTCAGGTGGTCGCTGACCTCAACCGTATGTGCATCGAGAATCTTCCCCCAGCCCCGAGCCGTGTCAATTTCATTTTTAATAATGTCGTTTTTTACCTTTTGATTCTTTCCCTCAAGAATAAACTGCTTGTATTGGAGAAGATCGTCCATTTTAAATCGTTCATATGGCTTTCGTCCATCTTCTTCTCCGAACTGACTGTGAAACTTCTGAATCGACTTTGCAGCTTCCCTTAATGCTTTACTTGGTACGGTACCCGAATTTATCCAAGTGCCGCCAAGATGATCTTCATTTGCTTCAACAATAAGCACGCGTTTATCGAACTTGGAACTCTGCATCGCGCAGGAAAATCCTGCCGGTCCGCTTCCTAAAATGATGACATCGTAATCGAAACTCATAACACTGTGATTTAATTATTTAATAGAGTTCTAAAATAAGATTCTAAATGTACAAACCCATCGATTCTTTTCCTGAATTAAAAATAACGGTTGCAAGGAACGAATATCCTGTTAATAACAATTTTACTGTGTACGGATCTAGGGTTATATTAACCGATTGATTCGTAACGTTTTAGACAATTACCAACCTATAAATTAATAATTGAAAGTAACATGGCTTACAAACTTCCATCCTTACCATACGAGCACGATGCACTGGAACCGCATATAGATAAGAGAACCATGGAAATCCATCATGGGAAGCACCATCAGGGTTACACGAATAAAGTGAATGCTGCTCTTGAAGGTCATGAGTTTGCAGAACTGCCGATTGAGGAAGTTCTTTCAAGAATTACAGAAGTACCCGAAGATATTCGTCAGGGTGTTATCAACAATGGCGGCGGCTATGCAAATCACAAACTTTTCTGGTCAATTCTCAGCCCTGAAGGCGGCGGAGAACCAACTGGAAAACTTGCAGATGAAATTCAAAGCGAATTTGGCAGCTTTGAGAAATTTAAAGAAGAATTCAGTTCAGCAGCGACAGGTCAGTTTGGTTCAGGCTGGGGCTGGTTATGCGTAGATGACTCCGGTAACCTGAAGGTAATTTCCACTCCTAATCAGGACAGCCCGCTTATGAATGGGTTAACTCCAATATTGGGTGTTGACGTGTGGGAACACGCATATTATCTGCACTACCAGAACAGACGACCTGATTATGTATCCGCTTTCTGGAATATTGTAAACTGGAACAAAGTGAATGAGCTATATGAAGAAGCTGTAAGCTAACAGCCCACTCTCATTCATAGATACCAACTGTTAAGTAAAAACGCTCTTTCAAATATGAAAGGGCGTTTTTTTATTCGCCTAAATTAATCAGATACCAGCGTTCATACGCTCCCATCCTCTGGCGGATATTTATTCGCGATGCATTACTGCTTTGCGACATAGATCCTCTGCGGCCATAACCCTGCCGGCCGGAACCGGTATTATTATTGTCTTGAATTCTAAAGCTGGGCGGATCTATTTCAAATCCAAGCCACACATCGTCACCGGTCAGGTTATAAATTGAGCTGCTGTTGAGGGGTATTTGCATCTCTATGGTCATTAGCCGTCGGTTATCGCCGGTCTCGATATTTATACCGTCTATCTGGAGCCTCTCTTTTTCAATAAAGCCGTAGTTCGTATCGGAACCCATTCTCTCTACAACCATCACCCGGTTAAATATGGATGATTCAAGTGCCTCAAGCCGTTCCCGGTTTTGTGGTTGCTGAAACCACTCCTGGTCGGATGTGAAATCGTCGTAAACGGCCGGATTTTCGCGGAGAAGGTTAAAGGTGCCGGAAGGAAATGCCAGTCCAATTCTGTTTCGCTCTTCTTCACTGCCGCTATTGAGATAGATGATAAATCCGGATTGTTTCATAGCCTGGTTGTGGCCGGGACTTTTCACATCTATATATAAATAGAGAAATTCGTTGTCGTGCGTGGCATAGTAATCGGCAATGTCAGTTCGTTCAATCAATGTTTCCTGCATATCCCAGTCAGAAATATTTCCGTCAATCTCCGGAGATGATTCGGTTACAGGCGTAGTAATTGTCTTTGTGCTCGAACAACCTGCAAGAATTAAAATTGATATAAAGAGAATAGAAATTATTCGAAGATGGGTCATCATAATTACGAACGTCTGAAAGGATAAATGAATTAAACAGTT
>Ga0102937_1001211_pt1 | contig 11769 bp, 12 predicted proteins | sample SalPonR2_B_D1_MG_FD_78213 | JGI IMG/M metagenome (GOLD analysis project Ga0102937, IMG submission 78213) | Salt pond soil microbial communities from South San Francisco under conditions of wetland restoration - Salt Pond MetaG R2_B_D1_MG | ecosystem: Environmental > Aquatic > Marine > Intertidal... | reverse complement strand
TTTATTATCACCTTTTAGAGCCTTGGTTAGATTCTTCGCATCCTCACTCATAGTTTTATTGAGCTCCATCAAATGCTTTAACTCCTGTTTTAAAGAGCCACGGGCTTCAACCTCATCCTTGTGTGTCTCCTCTACTTTCTTTTTAAAAGCCTCCAGTTTTTCTCCAAGAGGATTTAACAGCTGATCGATCTGTTCCTTGTTTTGTTTAGTGAATTTCTCTGACTTCTCTTCCAGGATCTTATTTGCCAGGTTCTCAAACTGCGTAGTTAATTGCTCCTGCATTTCCGCCAGCTCTTGTTTTTGTTCGTTGAGCCGTTCCTGCAGGTTCTTATAATCAGCCTCCCGCGAAGCTAATTTACGATCCAGCTCACTGGCTCTGTCCCGTTCTGATGAAAGATCCTGTTCACTTTTCCTTTGCAGGTCATGATATTCAGTTTCAGCTTCTTCCAGTTGTTCCTTTAAATTCTGATTCCGCTCCTCCAGCCTTGAAGACTCAGACCTTGATTTAAAGTGAGCAATCGCAAACCCGGCAATGCCCCCAATAATGATTCCTGCCAATGCCAATAAGTAATCCATGTAATTCCTGAAATTGTTTTATTTAGAACTGCCTATGTATATAATTTGTACACGCAAATATACCTATGATGAGTGACAAATCGTGACACCATAGGCATTAAAATGTTACTAATAACCCAAAGATGTTTTCTACCAGGGTATTTGAAGGTCCGATAACCTGGACGTATAGTAATCCTCCAGGCGTTTCTTTATATCATCACTGAGGTTGTAGTTTGTTGCGTCGAGATTTGACTGAAGCTGCTCATTATTTCTGATGCCCGGTATAACCGTTGTAACGGCTTTAAATGATAAAATAAATGATAGAGCTACAGGCACAAGATCATCCTGCCCAACAATATCTTTAATCTCATCAACAAGCTCGGCTCTTAACTGAATATCCTCCGGAGTCCAACGCGACCTGATTCCTTTGAATTTAGTGTTTCTATCATATTTCCCGGTCAACCATCCTGAATCAAAAGGTATTTTTACGATCAAAAGGATGTCCCTTTTTTCAACTTCCTCAAACCAAACCTTGGGTGATTGGTGAATGATGTTAAACATGATCTCGATCACATCTACGTCGCTGCTATCCAAAACCCATCTCAGTTCATCCGGAGTATCTATGCTAACGCCATAACCACCGATCACCCCCTCCTGTTTCAGTGAAATCAGACGAGAATAATGTTCAGTTTCACCCTTCAGAACTTCCTGAACCGGGTTGTGAAGTATAACTGAATCCAGTTTATCACGGTTTAATGCATCGATGCTCCTGTAGATAGACTTTGTGATGCTGTTTATTGTAAAATCTATATTCCCATTAGGATGATGACCTGTTTTTGTATTTATGAATATATCTGATTCAAGACCTTTCAAAGCCTTTCCCAGGATCTTTTCACTCTTCCCCCCGGCGTAGTTTGGAGCCGTATCAAAGAATGTAATACCCTCATCTACCGCTTTTTTAACAAGTTCTATGCCTTCTTTTTCGGACATTCCGGAAAAATCCTGATCATTCCCGAGTTGCCAGGCACCAAAGCCAATTCTGCTGATCTTTTTATCAAAGCGCTTACTATCTCTGTATTCCATGATCATTTTGTGTTTTCTGATAAGATTTTCTTCATTTGGAACTGGACCTCTCTGTTTCTGTAAAACCCTCCATGCCGTTGTCCTTTAATAACCTTGTATGTGTCTCCCTCTTTCAAATAATCAGTGAGTTTTATTGACCTGTCAACCGACAATAACTCATCATCTTCAGCATACAAGATATGAACGGGTTCTTCAACTTTTTTAAGTGCCAAATCAGTTCTTAACGGATACTTCAGGATCCTATCTGGAAGGAAAGGAAACTCCGCATTTTTTACATCTATCAAACTATAGAATGGCGTCCAAAGTACGAGCCTTTTGGGATCGGATAATGTAGCTACCTGAGCAGCTACGCCAGAGCCCAATGAATATCCAACAAGAGTGATATTCTCTTGCCCATATTCTTTTGATGCTTCTTTGAACACAAAATGGTTATCACTAACAAGATCACTTTCATTTTCAAGACTTCCGCGGCTTTTACCGTAGGTCCGATAGTCAGGGTAGATCACGTCATAACCGTAATCAAGAAATAGCCTGAATCTGTCGCCACTGGTTCGATTGGAACCCCGATTCCCATGCAGATACATGACCAACCCTTTAGCTGTATCTGCATCCGTAAAGGCGTGTATTGCATGTATTTTCACGTTCTCTTCCGGTTCAAACCAACGCTCATTGTATTCAAAGCTGTAGTCATAAGTATCATCCGCATCCAATATTCTGGGATTGAAGATGATCTTTTCCTGAATAGTAAAAAAGTAGCCACAAACACCTATGTAAGCTATTAAGATGAATACAAATACAGAGGATATAAACTTTGTTCTATTGTTCACTTTCATGTTGAACCGTTTTAAACAGATTGTAGTTATTAAGGTATGATTTCGAATAAATTTGTGCACCTGCTTTTTGAAAAGTTCTTTAATGAAAGCATTAAAGAAAGAATTGAAAATGCCACACTGTATGTAGCAACCATTGGATTCCTGATCCATCTGACAGCCGTTTTTTTACAGATGGGAGAACTGATCACCGTTCATGTAGAAATAGAGGGGTTTCTCTCAAATCCTATCTCCGCTTTATATACACCCTTTTCCTTTATTTTATTTTATGAAGTGTATCTGCTGATCTATTATCTGCCACGGTCTTTCTCAGTATCAATTGCCAAACAATATGAAATTGTATCCCTGATACTGATACGCCGGATCTTTAAAGACATTTCCTATCTGGACTTTCAAAATATTGAACTTTTCAGTGCTAAAAATTTGAGTCTGATCTACGATATCACCGGTTTTTTGGTCTTGTTCTTTCTGATCTTTTTGTTTCGCTATTTACTGGTAAACCGCAAAAGCCATACAGTAACACCAAATATCGAAGGCTTCATTTTATACAAGAAAATTCTATGCATTCTGCTTGTACCGGTCTTTTTATTCTTATCCATTTATAGTTTTTCCAGCTGGGTCATTGAACTAAATCAGCTCAATTTAGGTGTGATCACCACGGTGAGGGATTTCAACAAGATCTTTTATAATGAGTTTTTTGTGGCATTGATCATTGTGGATGTACTCATCCTGATAGCCTCCTTCAAATATACCGATCGGTACAGCTTGCTGATCAGAAATACCGGGTTTGTTGTTACTACCGTTATGATACGCATATCCTTTTCCACAGGTGGACTGGCGAACGTATTATTGCTGATCTCAGGCGTTGCTTTTGGAGTTGCAGTCCTGTATCTCTACTCCCTTTATGACAAAATAGATAAGGGAGAAAGTACCAAAGAAAGTTATGCCTACCTATAGGATTCTCTATCTTAAACTGTGCCCAAATTATTACTCAATTTATACCCATTTAGACGTCCTTAAGGAACTGATTTTTCAACATTAAAGTTTTCCGAGGAGATAACTTAAATAACCTTACTCTTTTGGGAAAAACACACTCTAAACACACAGCTATTCAAGTCACATTAGGTGCTGCTGCACTCAGCATAAACCTGATTTTCCCTGAATTCATAGAGTCAATTCGATTCTGGTTTATGGCTGTCGTAATATTGATCATCGGGATGCCCCATGGGGCACTTGACCATATCATATCTTACCATTCGTTTCCTGAAAAGTCAGAAAAGCAGAAAAAGATATGGTTTTATAGTTACTACACACTGATTATGGTGGTTTATGGCATTTTATGGTTATGGATGCCCTTGATCAGCTTTCTGATCTTTCTGGGTATCACCCTGTATCATTTTGGACAGGCCGATGCAGAACGATTTGATCTAAGTGGTACTGCAAAAAATGTCCTGCAATACTCCAGGGGGCTTACCATTGTAGGTCTGATCGTATATGGCAGTGAACCCATTTATATTTCAGAAGTTATTCAGATTATAACCGGATACGATTCCTTAGATCTTATAGCATCAATAGATAACTACTACCTTATTCCCCTGTTTTTTTCCCTGATATATCCGGTCACCTACCTATTTGTCATTTCTTTTGTAGTGGAAAAGCAACCACCCCTGGTATACCTTGCCGATGCATTTGTGGTACCGGCTTTGTTTGCTGTAGCCGACCCATTTTTTGCTTTTGCCGTGTATTTTGGAGGTTGGCATTCCTACAATCATGCCAAAACCATGCTGGATTATCTAAACCGCAGAGATCTGAACGTGACAATGCAATGGTTTTATAAGAAAACACTCTTGCTAAGCCTCATGTCTTACGCCGGGTTGGCAATATTATATTTTGTAACTCAAGCTTTTGGCAATGAACAACTGTTGATTGCACTTTTATTCATTCTCATAAGTGTCCTTACCCTTCCACACATATTTATCGTAGAGATCATGTACCGTAAATATTGAAATCCTTTCTGCATAAAATAAAGCCCCACCGATTGCTCGATGAGGCTGATTGCTCTCTTAATGAAGTCAAAAGATCAAGCACTTACAGGGCTTTGTCCAACTTCATATCCTTCGTCTTCAGATTTAGCTCTTGCAATGGCATAGATCATTACACCATATCCTGCTTTAGCAAGCACGTCAGCTACTGAGTAACCAACCTGTATAGCGATCTCTGATTCAGCTCCTGTCCATCCAAAGAATGGCGCCATATAAACGATCGGGTAGAAACCCCAGGTAGCGAGAAGCAATAGTCTGATGTTTCTGAACAGTACCTGCACTTTGCCAGACTGGTCAGCCATGGCTGATCCCAATTCAACCCACAATACGTAAACAATGTAGATGAATGGTATAGTACTTAGTAATCCCCATAGTCCTCTCATTGAGAATACAGAGTCATCCATTAATAATTCTCCCGGATATCCCAGAAGGATCATCAGAAACGAAGCAATAACAAGCTTTGTAAGCATGCTGCTTTGTTTGCTTTTAGCTAAACCGATCACAAGTACCAGTTCAACTACCAATAACGGCACGGTTAAGAGCCAGTCAATATATCTATAGGCATCGTTAAAGGGTTTACCGGATGCAATATAGTTTCCTGCATCACTCAGCATATAGGCTGCTTCCCAGGAATTGAATATTCGTAAATAGTGATACGCAGCGATTCCAACTACAAGGGTTGAAACCACGAGCGATATTCTATACTTAGGTGCAACTCTATCTCTTGCAAGCACAAAGAACAGCCCTGAAAATATCATGGCTGCAATTGCAAAAGACAGCATGTTGTACACTAAGGTATATTCACCAAAGGTTAAGGTTGGTTGCTCCAACATAGCGTCTCCATTAGTTAAGATTGAATAGTTAGAAGCATAACTTTCAAACAGATTTGAAAGTTCCAATCCGTTATCAGGCACTAATAATGTTACATCGACCCTTATAAGACCAATATTGCAGGTGGAATTTTACGAGCATGGTGGGAAAAGGAATGATTCTAATACTCATCTCATTTAGATATCAAATTCAAACAAATTGATATCATGAAAACATCTGACTATTTCATACTGGGCTCAGCCCTTCTTTCAATGATCCTCTCAATCTATCTTTGGTTTACTGTAGATAAAGAGGCCGGACTATTTGTGGGCCTTTGGGTTCCATCTTTATTAGGCTTCGGCATGTATATAAAAAATGTATACGGAGGCTCAAATGGATGATTCGATAATTTTCTTTGCGGGTATTTTTACCACTGTGCTCTTTTTGATAGGCTATGGCATTACCATAAAAGAATTCAGGGAATTGGAGGAAGAGAGGGGTACAGAACGTTTTAGAGATGACAGTAGTGCTGAGATCAAAAAATGATCTCAGCCTTTGTCATATTCACTATTTAGGGTCAGCACCTGCCATTTCGTGGATCTTATTCCACTCACTCTCGGTCACGGGGGTAATCGAGTAACGTCCAAGGCGGAACAATTCCATATCATCAAGAGCAGTCTCTTCTTTCATAGCGTCTCTTGTAACAGGGTGCTCAAATTTCTGAACAAACTTAACGTCTACCAGCTGCCACCGAGGGTCACTTTCCGTGCTTTTCTTATCAAAGTATTTTGAACTCGGGTCAAACTGTAATGGGTCCGGATAAGGTTCACTGGATACTTCCATAGTACCTACTATAACCGGAGTAGATATGTTAGAATGATAAAAAAGGACTCCATCTCCCACATTCATATCATCCCGCATGAAATTTCGTGCCCCATAGTTTCTGACACCATCCCATGGAGTTTCTCCGTCCTTCTCCAGGTCATCGATGCTGTAGTCTTCAGGTTCTGATTTCATTAGCCAGTATTGTCTATCGCTCATTTTATTAGCTTTGGAGTTTTAAATTAAAATTACAGATTAAAATTGGGATACATTCTGACCGTAATTCTTAATCTTTAATTTTTCACTTTGAATTGTATTTATTTACGTACCACAATATTGTTTGGCGAAGCATTCCATTAAAGTCATTAGAGGGCTCCCACCCTAATTCATGATTTATCTTAGATGCATCTATTGCATAGCGGAAATCATGCCCCGGGCGGTCTTCAACAAATGTGATCAGGTTCTTATAGTCTCCATCCGGCCCATTTCCCAATTCCTCATTGAGAATATTGCAGATCATCCTAACCAGGTCGATGTTCTTCCATTCATTATTACCCCCGATGTTATAGGTCTCACCGGCTTTTCCCTTATTGAATGCTACATCCAGTGCATCGTTATGATCATGAACGAACAACCAGTCGCGCACATTATCACCTTTACCATACACCGGTATTTTCTTATGTGAAACAGCTTTCCTGATCACAACGGGTATCAGTTTTTCGTCATGCTGATGTGGCCCGTAATTATTTGAACAGTTTGTAGTGACCACGTTCATACCATACGTTTGGAAATAGGATCTGACAATGAAATCACTGCTTGCCTTGGAGGCCGAATAGGGTGAATTGGGCGCGTAAGGGGTGTCTTCCGTGAAATACCCGTCATCTTCCAGCTCTCCATATACTTCATCAGTAGACACATGTAAAAAACGGTTGTTTTTCCAGTTTTCCTCATCTTCCTTCCAGAGTTGCCGGCATTCTTCAAGAATATTGAAAGTTCCTACAATATTGGATTGTATGAATGGTTCAGGCCCCTTAATGGAATTATCGACATGTGATTCGGCCGCCAGATGGAATACCCCCTGAGGTTTGAAGGCTTTCACCACATCATGAACCTCATTGCGGTTCACCAGGTCCACTTTTTTGAAATAGTAGCGTCCCGAATTTTTCAGCGAATTTAAATAGGCAGGGTTAGAAGCGTAAGTAAGTTTATCCAGATTATATATTTCCCAGTCAGGGTATTTCTCAAACAACCTTAATATCAAGTTAGACCCTATAAATCCGGCTCCTCCTGTAACAATGACTCTCATAGACTAAACAGATCTTTTTCGTTCATGGATGACAACAGCGGCAGTTTACGATCTTTATCAGATAGTATCGGCCGGTCAATATCCCAGTTGATCCTAATGGTTGGATCGTCCCAGCGGATCCCCCTTTCTCCTTCGGGATTGTAGTAATCTGAGCATTTGTATGCTACTATGGCTTCATCAGAAAGAACTGAAAAACCATGGGCAAAACCTTTTGGAATGAATAACATCCTTTTACTCACATCTGAAAGTTTAAATGCAACATAGTTGCCAAATGATTTGGATCCCTTGCGGATGTCAACCGCCACATCCAATATGGTCCCGCTAAGGCATTGAACCAGTTTGGCCTGTGGATTTTCGATCTGATAATGCAATCCACGAACCGTGTTACTGAATGATCTGGAAACATTGTCCTGCACAAAGGATTCCTCAATGCCGGCCTCTTTAAGTACCGATTTGCGATAAGATTCAAAAAAATAACCACGGTCGTCCTCAAACACTCGTGGTTCAATGATTTTCACATCAGGTATTCTGGTATCCGTTATTTTCATGTATCAATATTTGCCAGCAGATCATGTAAACCCTCCTGCCAGTCTGTTATCGTTACACCCGGCACGGCTTCTATTTTCTTTGTAGAAAGCAATGAAAATGCGGGTCTTTGAGCTTTTGTCTGAAATTCTGATCCGGGTATGGGTTTCACCTCAACCTGTTCACCATTTTTCTTAAAAATGGCTTTTGCAAGGTCGAACCATGTGATCATTCCTTTTGATGATATATGGTAGGTACCCGATATCTTTTGTTCGATCAGGTGCCAGGTATTTTCAACCACATTATCTGCAAAGGTAGGACACCCAAACTGGTCATTCACAACCTTTAACTCATCCCGTTCTTTTCCTAACCGGATCATGGATTTAACGAAATTATTACCAAACCTGCCACATAACCAGGAAACACGAATCAGCAGATGGTCGCATCCTGAATTTAATATTTCATTTTCACCCGCCAGTTTGCTTTCACCATAAACATTGATCGGATTCGTTGGGTGTTCCTCCGGATAGCCACCCGGTAACAACTCCTTATCTTCTATTCTGCCCTCAAATACGTAATCCGTTGAAAAATGAACCAGTTTTATCTGATGTTCTGCAGAGTACCCGGCTAAATTTTTAACCCCCTCTGCATTGACAGCGAAGGCCTTTTGCTTTTCATCCTCAGCCTGGTCAACCTTAGTATATGCGGCACAATTAATGATCAGGTCCGGCCTTAGATTATTCAGTACCCTTCGCACATCAGGGTGGTCAGTTATATCCAGGTCTGAAGAAGGTAAAGCAATGAACTCTACCCCTTGTTTGTTCAAAAAGTATACCCATTCACTCCCTAGCTGACCATTTCCACCGGTGATCAAAATTCGCATACTCAACTCCGTATTAACTCATTGGCAATTTGATAGGACTCAGAGGTTCCGGCGTCTGTCCACCAGCCTGCTAAGATGGAGCTTTTCATAGCTCCCTTTTGGATATAATGATTGTTCACATCCGTTATCTCAAGTTCACCACGGCCGGAGGGTTTCAGTGTTTTGATACATTCAAATACAGAAGGATCATAGAAATAGATTCCTGTGACAGCATAATTCGACTTAGGTTCCTCTGGTTTTTCTTCAATAGAGACCACCCTATCACCGTCTAACTCTGCCACTCCATATCGTTTTGGGTCCGGAACATCCTGGATCAGGATCTGCGCCCCCTTACCAGGATAGTCTTCAACTGCATTTTTTAGAGATGATTCAAAAATGTTATCACCCAATATCACTAAAACGGGATCATTCCCTGCAAAATTTTCGGCTAGGCCAAGTGCTTGTGCAATACCTCCAGGCTCATCCTGAACTTTGTAGGTGAACCGGCATCCAAAGTCTTTACCTGACCCCAGGAGATTAACTACGGCTCCCATATGTTCGGTACCCGTCACTATAAGTATTTCATCAATACCGACTTCTGTCAGCTTTTCGATCGGATGATAGATCATGGGCTTGTCCCCAACCGGCAATAAATGCTTGTTGGTTACTTTAGTAAGCGGGTACAATCTTGAACCGGTACCACCTGCGAGAATAATGCCTTTCATTGATAATCTATGTATATGAGTGCTATTCTTTAATTGTTGAAAGCTAAACTTTCTGAGGGTGAATTTGAAATGAATATTTGGCAATTAACAGCAAAACATCTCTATGATATACACGCAGTTAGAATTGATTAATTTACCTGTTCTGAGTTGGAATACTGATTATATTTATATTCAGAAATAGAAGTATATGCTCAAAGCTATAAAATTATCATTTACGGTTATTCTCCTGCTTTTATCGGCAAGCGGGCTTTTGAACGCACAGGATGTGATCCGTGCTTCCGGGGGGACGGATCTGTCTATCGATCTTATTTCCAGTGGGCAATATGTAACATTAACGGGTCCTACCATACGTGAAACATCTGTAGGTCAACTCGCCCAGAATGGTACCATTATACTCACCCTGCCAAATGGCTACGAGTGGAATACAGCGCTGACGGGTTCTGATATCACGCTGACGATTGAACCTACAGGTGCTGCAAATACACAATTGGCTGCAAGTTTTACCGGATTCAATAATAATCAGGAAGCTGTCTTCACAATTGACAACGAAAGTGAAAGAAAAGGAAAGGGACAGGGCCCAGGCCGAATTGAGATCTCAGGATTACAACTTCGACCGGCAACAACTGATGTGCCGGATGCAGGCACTATCTCTAATACCGGCTCAACAGCTCCTAACGTAAATTACGGTGATCTCAGCAAAGTGGCCGGATCGACAGCTGAAGTTTCTATAGAAACCGCTCCTGACGGCACCGGTCAGGTCGTTCCTACTCAGGATATTCTGGCAGGGAATACTCTCACCGTTTATGCTATCGGTAGAGATATTGGCGGTAATTTTGTTGAAAATGTAGCTTTGGCAAATCCCAACGACTGGTCTCTGATAAATGTGACCGGTAATGTACCCTCAACGGCACTCGATCCTGCTGTTGATCTTAAAAGTGCCACTTTTTCCTCTCAGTTTACAGGTTCTGCCGATATTCAGGCAACTCTTACCGGAGCAACCAGTATTCCATCCGGCACTATTACCGTGCTTCCAAGAAATGCGGACGAGATTGTGTTAGATACTCAACCTCCTGCTAATGCCATTGCAGGTGAAGTTTTCTCTAATAATTTGATCGTACATGTTCAGGATATTTTTGGAAATCTGGTAACTACGGATAATACCACCCAGGCAACGGTATCTATAAACAGTGGAAGTGGCTCGCTATCAGGTACTCTTACCCAAACAGCTGTCAATGGAGTTATTACATTCAATGACCTGTCAGCTGACATTGCGAATACCATCGATCTTTCGATCACGAGTTCCGGATTAAACTCGCTTACCACATCTGCTATTGAGATAGATCATAATGTTCCTGCAGGACTAACTTATCTGGTACAGCCGGCTAATACGGCTCAAAATCAAACGATCACCCCAGCAGTTGAAGTCCAATTAGTTGATGCATTCGGAAATACTGCGAACGTTCAGGGAATAACATTAGACCTTAGCGCAAGCGTTGCATTAGATGGTAGCAGTATAACCTCAGATACTACAGACGTAAACGGAAAAGTTGTTTTCGATAATATTGTGATCGGAAATTCTGCCACTATCGGTAATGCCACACTTACCGTGCAAAACTCAGGTGGTGCCTATTCGCAGGTCAGTGATATATTTGAGGTCATCAGTCTAAACTCCCTGGCAAGGTTTGATATAGAATCGACCTCAGATACCCCCATTTCAGAACAAACCGCGGGACAGCCTTTTGATATCAGGATCAAAGCCATTAACGGCAATAACGAAATTTACACTGATTTCACGGATACGGTACGAATTACATCCAATTCGCAGATCACAGTCAGTGGAAATCCGGTTATCGGCCTCACTTCATTGCCTTTTGAGAACGGAGTCCTTGATACGACCATTACACTGACCACTTCCGGCCTGTCAACCATCAGTGTAGAGAATCAGGACCTGAACCGTTCGGGACAAAGCAACGAATTCAATGTACTGCCCGGTGTACTTGATCCACTGACCACACTCATCACAGCTGATCCAACGGAGATCCTTGCCAATGGCAGCAGTACTTCTGACATCACCGTACAGTTGAGGGATGAATATTCAAATAATCTTCTAACAGGAGGTGAATCGGTCGAGGTCTTTACTGATTTTGGTTCTTTTACGGGTGATACCACCGCTTTTATGGCTGTTGATCAGGGAGATGGTACATACACC
>Ga0102937_1001207_pt1 | contig 11779 bp, 11 predicted proteins | sample SalPonR2_B_D1_MG_FD_78213 | JGI IMG/M metagenome (GOLD analysis project Ga0102937, IMG submission 78213) | Salt pond soil microbial communities from South San Francisco under conditions of wetland restoration - Salt Pond MetaG R2_B_D1_MG | ecosystem: Environmental > Aquatic > Marine > Intertidal... | reverse complement strand
ATATATTTCTGCTGGTTTTCGGTAAAAGTATTGCTGTCTGGCTTTAAAAGCAGCTTGCTTAAAAGCAGGATTGAGTTAAGCGGTGTTCGAAGCTCATGACTCATATTTGCCAGGAATTCCGACTTATGCTTGCTGTGCTCTGCAAGTTCTTTTGCGATCTCTTTCTGCTCCTGAATACGGCGGGCATCTTTTTCCCGGTCTGTCAGATCGAACCCGATGGCGGTAAAAAACTGCTGGTCGTTCTGGCGGATGAGCTGAAGGTGAATTTCAATGGGGTAGGTTGAACCGTCTTTACGAACATGTTTGGTAAGGTACAGGTCTTTTTCAAGTTCGCCATTGAGCAGAGGCTGAATGATGCGCTTGTAATCCCCGGCAGAATCGAGGTATGGATTGATGTCGATCGGTGTCATGTCCTGAACAGCATCGGGTGAAAACCCGAGGTTGTTTATTGCTGCCTGATTCAGGTATTGAAACTTCAGTGTTTCACAGTCAAAAATATAAATCTCGTTCAGGCTGTTTTGAATAACAGTCAGCAGCCGGTCGCGCTCAATCTGTGCTTCACGGTGTTTTTCGCGTAATTTTGCCTCTTTCAGCTCCCTCTCGATGGCCGGTACAAGCCGCTGAAGGTTGTCTTTCATCAAATAGTCGTTTGCGCCGGCTTTCATCGCTTTTACGGCAAGTTCCTCACCTATAGCGCCCGATACCAGGATGAATGGAATATCCCTGGCTCGCTCTTTTAAAATGCCAAGAGCCGTCAGCCCATCGAAACCGGGCATATTGTAATCACAGATAATCAGGTCCCACTCATTGTCGTCGAGTGCCTCCTCGAAACCCTCTTTTGTTTCAACTGACTTCACATCAGGGCTGTATCCGCCCCGGCGGAGATTCATCAGAATGAGTTCCCTGTCGTCTTCGGAGTCATCAACCAGAAGTAATTTTATCAGTTTTTTTGGAGCAGCCATGTGATGAAAGTAAAATCTGAAAACCGAGAACAGTAAGCTTACAGTATACTGAAAATTTAGAACCGTGTGAACACCATTCAGTACATCAGGAAAATCTCTGTATGGCCCGGCAGGCCGGCGTCTGTTCGTATGAAAATAATGCAAACGATTTAAATTCAACACCATCAGTACCGATAATGAAAAAACCCATGGAAGAATGGCGGCCTGGGGGTAATTTGATGAGCTGTGCTGAAAAAAGATTTATAAGCTGACATGAAAAAAATACCAACGGATCTCGAAATACTTACTGAAATCTATAATCGGTACGAGGATACCTTTCGGTCCTATGCCACCGAAGATCCGGACAGAATCGCCAGGATTCGCGTGCCGATAGATATCACTGAAGTAGCAGAAGAAGTTGGCGTAGATGAAGATATGGTCTTTGGACGGTTGTATTATCACTTTAATAAAAAATACAGCTACAGAGATGAAAGCGGAGATAAAATCACGTTCTTTACATCACTGAAGTTTGAGGGAATGAGCGTTAATTTTCCGCTTGTGGCATCAGTACTTGCCGATCTTGAGACCGAAAATATGAAGTATAAAACTGCAATTTCACTTGCAACAGGTGCTATTGCCATATCAGTTGTGGCACTTGCCCTGTCGCTGTTTGCCTGAACTGATTAATAATCAGCGGTGAGTTGATGTCCCTGACCCCGGAGGCGTAAAAGAGCATGAGACCACTTAGAGAGGCTGGCCGATTATTTGTTTCCGGGGAAGCCCGGATGGCCGGAGCCAGATTCTTTGTTCGCGGGTAGCCTAACCGGGAGTATTATTCGGAGGGTGTAACGTTCAGCTTCAGCCAGTATTCGCTGATCAGTACTGCAGCTTTTTCAAACTCAATAAAGTCAACCGGCTTGCGGATATAGCTGTTGGCACCAAGGTCGTAACTCTCCTTAATATCCTTATCCTCGCCCGATGATGTAAGCACAATTACGGGTATATGTTTAGTTGAACCGGCAGACCTGATTTTCTTCAGAATTGTAAACCCGTCAATAATCGGGAGATTCAGGTCAAGTAAAATCAGGTCGGGAGGCGTGGTTGTGTTATCATCACCGTCGGTACGGCTAAAAAGATAGTCGAGTGCCTGCGAGCCGTTTTCAACCAGCCTGATATTCTCGTATTTAAGTTTTTTCAATGCACGCATCGTCAGCAATCCGTCGTCGGGATTGTCCTCAATAATAAGGATAGATTTGTCTGATGGGTGCATGGCTTTAATTTCTAAGGTTTGAAAAGAGCTTCTCGGCTGATGATAATTATTTTTTATATACAGTTCGGCACAGTGAAAAAACGTACGGGTCCGGCCGTATGGCGTGTGCCGTTAAAAATTATCGGCAAATATAGAAGTATCTGAATTAATAGTGAACATTCTAATCTATACTTTGTTTCATGTTTGTTCTCATTGTAAAACAGAATTCAGCTCCTTTCTCAAGGTCGCCTTCTGCCCATATCTTGCCAAGATGCCGGTGAATGATTCGCTGTACCGTAGACAGCCCAATGCCTGTGCCCGGGAAATCAGTTTCTTTATGCAGCCTCTGGAACGGGGCAAATAGTTTTTTCGCGTAGTTCATGTCGAACCCGGCACCGTTATCGCGCACAAAATAAACGGTTTCATTGTCAATAGATTTTGAACCGACTTCAATGTGGGTTATTTCTTCCTTTGATGTAAACTTCCAGGCATTTTCAAGCAGGTTCTGAAGAGCAACTTTCATTAAGTTTTCATCCCCAAGAACATAGAGGTTGGGTTGTATGATAAATTCCGCTTTCCGGTCAGGCTCCGATTCCGCAAGAGACTGGGAAATTGTACGGGCGATAGATGAGAGGTTGATTCTCTTCTTCGACAGCTCTGTTCGCGATACCTTAGCCAGTTTAATCATGTCGTCGATCAATGTCGACATCCGCTGGGCGGCCGACCGTACCCGCGACAGGTAGTTCATTGCAATATCATCAAGTGAATCACCATAATCTTCGATCAGCGCCTGGCTGAATCCGTCGATACTGCGGAGAGGAGCCCGTAAATCGTGTGAAACGGAATAGCTGAACGCTTCGAGCTCTTTGTTGGCGATTCGAAGCATCTTGGTTCTTTCAATTACTTTATTTTCGAGCTCATCATTCATGCGGGCAATCTGCCGTTCCGTTTTTTTCCGTTCGGTAATATCTTTTGAGATTCCGCGGTAGCCCTGGAAAATACCGTTGTTGGTGAACAGTGGTATGCCGCTTGTTTCAAATATCGCGATGTTGCCCTGAGAGTCCTCAAAATACTGTTCCACCCCCACAAAGGCTTCCTGCCTCACGGCCAGCTCAGAAAATTCCTCCTCCATTTCTTCGCGCTGATTTGTGGGCACAAGATCCAGAAAGGAGCTGCCCAGCACATTATTGAGCTCGTAACCCAAAATCGTCTGTACTTTGAGGCTTGAATAGGTGAAACAGAAGTTTTCATCAATTTCCCATATCCAGTCGTTTGTAGTTTCAATGAGGCTTCGGTACCGCTCCTCACTTTTCCTGAGGGCAACCTCTGCCGCTTTTCGGTCCGTAATATCCTGAATATAGCCTACAATTTCGGTCAGGTTGGAATTCTGATCATAGCTGCCGGTCGCCTTCAGAATCGTATGTACATTCTGGCCGGTTACCGTAGAGGCCGGCATTTCATGGTTATTGATCTGTTCTTTCTGCTGCAGGCTCTCCCAGAAAAATACCTGGTGCATATAGTTGGTAAACCTGTCGTTGAAATTGCTTTGGAGGGCAGCTTTTTTCGATTTAAATCCAAAAAGAGATATAAAAGCCTGGTTACACTCTTTAACAGATCCGTCCGGCGAGGTGATAAAGCTGGGGTTGAGATCCTCCATAAAAAGCGTTCGGTAGCGCTGCTCAGAGTTTCGCATCTCTTTTACGCTGTATTTTTGCCTGAGGAGCTGTTTAACCGATGGCAGAAGCTTTGAAAGATCACGCTTAAGTTTCGCAATCTTTTTTGATTCTTCAGTATAGAAAAACCGGATCAGGTCGTTTCTGCCGCTGCCAAAAGCAACCTGAAGGCAGATGGAGACGAGGAATTCATTTTGCCGGAGAAATTCAGGAAGCGTGGCATCGTCGGTCATCCGGTGGTCGGCAATCCAGACTTCGTCGATAACCTCAAGGCTTGGTTTATAAAATTCACTTCCGCTGCCTGAAAGTCCGTTGACAAACGCCTCCGAGCCCTTATCCTCTCCGTGAATGGTGTGCGTGATAATCCATACCGAACTTTTAGCAATTTTTGAGCGGCATTCGGAATAGACCGGCGCCATAAAACCATTCAGGATTCGCAAAGTCTCGCCCAGCGCCGTATGATAGCTGTCGGCAAGAAATATTTCACGTGTCAGCTCCGGCAGGAGATCTGATGCTCTAACCGCAGTTTTGCCGGACGATTTATTCATGATGGGATTGAGATCATCTGTTTATTTGCACGTGTTAAAATATGCGTTGCTTGTTTATTAGACAAAGGCAGAAATTGATATCGGGTGATATGGCACGGGTTTCAAAGCCGGAAGCACGCCAATACGTTCAATTCAGGTTTTAAAAGCCGGTTTTGGGATTGAATTTCAGTCATAAAAAATTTAATTACCTCATTAGCAGAAACGGAGTGGTTTTCGCCGGCTTTATATCCGCGTAGATATGGCCTTGAAAAAGCGACTGTTTCTAAAGATGATTTCAAAACTTTACGTTGACTTGTGAACATCAATAGTTTTAAAAATGTGTGGTGGTCTTCCCTCTAAATGACGTTAAAATTTTTTAATATTAGAAATTTTTTATATCATAGATGCCGATAGAAAAAACATCATTAGGAGTTGTGAATGAATGTGACCGCTATCGCAAATATTCGGAAAAACGTTCTATAACCGGGAAGATGATCGACGGGTACAGATTTACATTTACTCTTTACAGGCGATGATGGAAAGGAAACAGGGCTCAAAACGCCGGGGAAGTATTGAAAGCTTTATGCAGCAAAAAAAGCAGGTAACAGGCGACAGCGATTACTACGAATTAGAGAGTCTCAGGCGCAAGTACAAGCATCTGAAAGCGGTACACCAGCTGCAAAACCGTACGGTCCGTCATTTTATGCACAATGTTATGTCGCCGCTGAGTGCGGTGTCGGGCTATCTTGAGCTGCTTATGAACAATCTTCATGGCACGGAGAAGCAGGAAAAACTGACGAGATACAGCAGAAATATTGGCGATGGCCTGAATGAGATCGGTTTTCTACTCGAACAGCTCCATGATATCTACAAAGAAGCAGACCATGAGGGAGGTTTGTCCGATCAGCCTGTGGTTGAACTAAACTGGCTGGTAAATGAAGTGAAAGAGATTGTATCCAACTCCACTGAACTGAAGGCCTCTGACATTAACTTTATAGAGCTTGGTGAACCCGTTTTTGTTAAAGCAGAGCTGTTCCAGATTAAGCTTATGATCTACAACCTGATCACCATCGCTGATAGTTTTTCATCGTCGAGCGGAACGCTGGAAGTTGAAGTTGACCGTGATGAATCGGAATTTGCCCTGCTAATCAGGAGTACAGGCGAACATATTCCTGATCCGTCACTCAGAGAGCTATTTGAGGCTAGAGAAATAATGCGGCTTACCGACGATGTAGAGGGCGATGGACAGATTCTGCTTGGCCTCAAGATTTGTGCCCAGATCAGTGATCAGATTAACGGCAGAATTATCATGGACAAACGCGACCGGAAAACCCCTCAGTTTATTCTCACGGCACCGGTTGCAGAGTCAGGGGCAGCTTTTTAGAGAGCGGTGCGCGCCCCTCTGTCAGATAATGAAATGGCAATGAATACCCTTCGGTGTCTTAAACAGCTGCATCTGCACCTCATAAAGTTTGTCACGAAGCGCTTCAAATTCTTTCGGCACAGAGCCGGCCGGGGCAAATATAGTCAGATCGTCTACTTCTCTTTCATTTCTGAACCTGAACTGCAGCTCCCTTATTTTCTCCTGGTCCGGTACAAGGAAGAAATCCAGCATCTCTTTAAAGCTTACATTGAAGGCATTCGATAAAAGCTGCTGAATAGAGCTGTCTTCTGTCGGTTCATTCTCACTCTCCCTGACATCTCCGGTCTTCTTTTTTTCCTCATCCTCAGGTTTTGCACCATCATCAGCAAGACTAAACGTAGGCATCAGCTGGGCCAGCTGATTGTAAGGCGCAAATCCCTGGATGGGCTGCACACCTTCAACGGCATGGCCTGATGATACTGAGGCTGGAAGGACAAAATTGTTAAGCATGGTATGGCCGGTTGCCCATTAAATAGTTGCTGGGAATTGATGTTTGCGGCGATTTAATTATTTATCGGCCCGGAATACCTGATTTTAAGAAACGTCTTTTACTTCCTGTTTTACAAGTAATTGAGAGACCTGTGGGCAGCTGATAACTATTTGCGAGGGATAAAAAATAATCCGCAATAGTTAAGGAATTTTAATCTATCCCGATAAAAGGAAAGTACTTGAAGCTGCAAATAAAGCGGGCCACCCGGTAGCCGATGAGATACAGTTCGCCGCGAGGACATTCGCGGTTATGTTTTTGTATGTATCTCTCCGGAAGGGATGGAAATACCGCACTCAATACTGATCTAAAAGAACGAAAGGAGTAAGAATGGGTAAAGTTAAGGCACTTGTTGTTGACGATTCGAAAATAATGAGGAGTGCCGTTAAGCGGGCACTTGATCAGCTGATGCTGGCAGATTTTGAATATGTTGAAGCGATGGATGGGCAGGATGCTCTCGATAAGTTCAATGATGAGATAGAGATCATGTTTGTGGACTGGAATATGCCGAACATGACGGGCGTAGAGTTCTCGCGGGCTATTCGTGATAAAGGTAATACGGATCACATCCCCATTATTATGGTAACAGCCGAAAAATCGATGGGTAAAGTGGATAAGGCATTAAATGAGGGGGGTGCCAATGAGTATATCACCAAACCCTTCACGGCAGATAATATGCACAAAACCATTAGCCGTTACTTCGATGATGAGGGGAATATTATCGGGGAAGAGTCGGAAGAAGAGGAAGAAAAGAGCTTTTTCTCCAGTATTCTCAAATCATAACAACCGAATAAAATTTAAAAAATGATACCTAAAAGTTTACAAGGCGTTCATGAAATCCCGGCCGAGATCACCAGCCTGGTTAAGGAATCGGTAATTAACACATTTGCATCTATCATTGGGAGCGAGCCAAGCTATGTTGAGCAGAATGGCCAGTCAAAATCATTAAACGGGGTTATTGGAAACATCGCTGTTTTCAATCAGCAGCATACACTTTCGCTGATGATTGTGATACCAAAAGAGACAGCGCTAAAAATATCAGAAATATTCATCGGCATGGAAATTCCATTTGAAAGTGATGACATGGGCGACCTGGTGGGTGAGATATCCAATATTCTTGCCGGTGATGTGGCCGCCAATATTGAAACGGTTGGCTTCCGGGGGCAGTCATCACTGCCAACAGCAACGCGTGGAAGCGATCTTACTTTGTTTCTGCCCAATAAACCCCCGACTGAGAAACTGAAATTTACCGGCCCCAGCGGAGATTTCTGGGTCAACATGGCATTAAGTGAATCCAGATAAAGGAAACTGATATGAGTGACAAAAACGGCAAAAATGTAGACGCACTGGCAGATATCATTCGCGCACTGGCCGATGTGTGGCCAAATGACAGAGAGAATGTAATGGTGGCGGGTGCAAAGTTCGAGGCGTTCATTAATGATCTCGACGACCAGGGAGTGCATCTGCAGCGACTCATCAATTTAGCCTGGAAAGGCCTGAAGCATCTCTACGAAAAGGACGACTATTTCACCAGCGTTAAAACGTCCACAATGCAGGGGGTCAACACGATCAGGGAGTATATGATCGCTGATGGCAACATTCCCGTGGAAGATTTTGAGCGTTCGTGTACCGATCTGGAAAAATCATTTTCCGGGGGTAAGGAGTCGGCTGACAAAGTGATTGAACTTGACGAGATCAGTGATGAAGAAGTAGCAAAAAAAACCGGGGCATCCGGTTCGGATAAAGCCGGTGACATTGATGAAAGAATTAAGGGTGTGACGCTGGATGACCTTGCGGCCAACATCATGATGCTCAACGAGGATTCTATCAAACCTGCAGAAATTGAGCTCTTAATTAAGATTTTGCGCCATCTTTCTTCCCGGGGGCCTGAGAAAGCCCGGCAGGCGCTCTCTGATGCTGCGATTAGGGCAGAAGAGATTTCAGGAACTGATACGCGCGAAGAGGGCTGGCTGACCTATATTTCTGAAAAAACAGAAGAGGCTATTGAAGCTGTAAGTGATGAGGAGTGGGAAATAGACAACTCACCTGCAGAAGGAGCCGTGGCTGATAGCAGTAAACCTGCTGCTGAGAAAGAGAATGCCTCAGAAGATAAGTCTGCAGATATCTTTTTGATTCCGGTGGATTCTGAGCCCGGAATGCTTGGTGAATTTGTGACAGAGTGTACCGACCTGATCGAGACTGCTGAAAGCGCACTGCTCGACCTGGAAGAGTCACCTAATAATGATGAACTCATCAACACGGTATTCCGTGCGTTCCATACGGTAAAAGGTACGTCAGCTTTTATGGGTCTTGAACCTATTTCGGAATACACACATTCGGTTGAGACGCTTTTGAGCATGGTCAGGGAAGGCGATCAGCAGTTTGATATGGCCTGCGCAGATATTACGCTCGAATCTATCGACATTCTGAAGAAAATGCTTGAAGTGGTTGAGACAAGTCAGCCGGGAGACCCGCTGCCGAAACCTGTTGGGTATGACCGGATGATGAGAGTTCTGAACCATATTTTTGATGATGAAGACACGCCTGCTGATGCTCTGAAAAAAGAGGGCGGAACAGTTCCACCCGCAGTAAAGAAAGAGGCAGATCAGAAAGCTGCAGAGCAGAATGATCAGGCGGGTGCGGAAAAAGAATCCGGACTGGCTGCCGATAAAACGGCCCAGAAATCAGAAGTTGAGTCGACGGTAAGGGTAAATGTGGGACGGCTTGACCGCCTTATTGATATGGTAGGTGAGCTGGTGATTGCACACTCAGTTGTGGCGCAGGACAGCTCTATATCTGAAGATTCAGATCTGATGAAGAAAGTGAATCATACCTCAAAAATCCTGCGTGAACTGCAGGATACCAGTTTGATTCTGCGGATGGTTCCTTTAAGGGCCACATTTCATAAGATGAACCGCCTGGTGCGCGACCTTGCAAGGAAGGCTGGTAAATCTGTGAAGTTCTCCACGATGGGTGAAGACACTGAAATCGACCGTAATATGGTTGATATTATTAATGAGCCGCTGGTTCACATGCTCAGAAATGCACTCGATCACGGCATCGAAGATCCTGAAGACCGCACAAAAGCAGGTAAGCCGGAATCGGCCAATATCTGGCTGCGGGCCTACCAGGAAGGCGGAAAAGTAGTCATTGAAATAGAGGATGACGGAAAAGGAATTAATAAAGAGAAGGTTCTTGAAAAAGCGATCGAAAAAGGGCTTGTAGATCCGGATAAAAAAATGACGGACAGTGAGATTTTCAGTCTCATTTTTCTTCCCGGCTTTTCATCTGTAGAAAAAGTTACAGACCTCTCAGGCCGCGGTGTCGGGATGGATGTCGTGCGGCGGTCTATCGAACAGCTCCAGGGTAAAGTAGAAGTGAGTTCACGACAGGGAGAAGGAACTAAGGTCTCTCTTGAAATTCCGTTTACACTTGCCATTACCGACGGTATGCTTGTGAAAGTGGGAGATCAGCGATTCATCGTTCCGACCATTAATATAGACATGACGTTCCGGGCTGAAGACGACGACATCTATACCGTAATGGGCGAAACAGAGCATGTGTCGTTCAGGGGTAAGTCGGTACCCGTTATTCGCCTGCACAAGCTGTTCAACATTGATAATGCGATTGAAGATCTGCTTCAGGGAACAATGCTGATTATCAAAAACAACAACAGACAATATGCTTTGCTGCTTGATGAGGTACTTGGACAGCAGCAGCTTGTAGGAAAGTCAATTAACATGAATGTGAAGATGCCGCATATTTCAGGCGGTGCAATTCTGGGAGATGGGCGCGTAGGCCTGATTCTTGATACGTCTGCCGTGGTTCAGTAGCAGAGTCTGATGATCAAACATCAATGAACTAAAGCAGTATCGGCCGGCTGTTGGCGGCTGATCTGCATGATAATAAATGTGTTTTAGGACCAAAAGCGATGAACGCTGAAAGCAGGATAGATAACTTTTCAACCATCACACTCGGGACAGATGAGTTTAACCGGGTAAGAAAAATGCTGTACGATTACTGTGGTATTCACCTGCATGAAGGCAAAGAGGCACTTGTTCGCGCAAGATTAATGAAAAGGGTGCGGAGACTTGGTCTCGGAAATTTCTGGGATTATCTCGACTATGTGGAAAAGGACGAAACGGGCGGGGAATTTCTATCTCTCGTTGACGTGCTTACAACCAATAAAACCAGTTTTTTCCGGGAAAAACAGCACTTCGATTACCTGGTAGAGAATGTGATTCCAAAAATGAATGGGCGGGAGTATAAGTGGTGGTCTGCAGGTTGTTCATCCGGAGAAGAACCAATAACGCTGGCCATGACCCTGTTTGAGCAGAAAGAGTTCAGGCGGGATTTCTCGGTGAAAATGATGGCGACGGATCTGTCGCGGGACATTCTCAGGAGTGCAACGTCAGGTGTTTATCCGCCGGAAAAATTACGCGACCTGCCAGAGTACTACCTGAAAAAATATTTTGATAAGCATGAGCAGGGAGCCCGGGTAAAGCCGGCCGTAAGAGAGTTAATTACGTACGGACGACTGAATTTGCTCGACAAGTGGCCGATGAGAGGCCCGTTTCATATGATAATGTGCAGAAACGTAATGATCTATTTTAACAGGCAAACGCAGATGGAACTGGTATCGAAATTCTACGATCTGCTGGAACCCGGCGGATATCTTTTCCTGGGACACTCTGAAAGTGTATCCGGAAAAGATCATGGATTTGTGAATGTTAGTCCTGCTGCATACCGAAAACAATAGTTATGAGGCAGCACTGAATGAAATCCATAGTTGGAGTAAGTGATTTGCATGTGTCCGACGAACCCGGTGAAACGATTATTACATTTGCCCTTGGCAGTTGCCTGGGTATTACAATGTTTGATCCGGTTGCCGGTGTGGGCGGTTTGCTTCACGTAATGCTGCCGCTGTCGAAAGCTGATCCGGATAAAGCGAGGCTGAAACCGGCTATGTATGTAGATACAGGACTCGGGCAGCTGCTGGGTGCCTGCTACGAACTGGGTGCCACAAAGAGTAATCTCATTATAAGCGTAGCCGGGGGCGCCAGTATGAAGAAGAGTGATAGCGATGACTACTTTAAAATAGGAAAGCGAAATTTTACAACGCTCAGAAAGCTGTTGTGGAAAAACGGTTTTATGATTGATAAGCAGGATGTTGGCGGTAACAACTCACGAACAATGGCTTTGAGGCTTTCTGACGGTTTGGTAACTGTAAATAAGCTGCCAATCGGAACAACTTGCCTGACGGGAGATCCAGTAAGTTAAAATACGTGAAATTGATTATAACTGTAGAATGAACGGGTGCTAAAATGAAAATGAATATTTTAATCGTCGATGATTGTTCGGTAATGCGTTTGATGATGAAAAGAACGCTGAGTCTGAGTAACATTTCAATCAACAGAATATTTGAGGCATCAAACGGCGAGCAAGCGCTCGAGCTGGTCGATACAGAAAAGATTGATTT
>Ga0102937_1001203_pt1 | contig 11804 bp, 9 predicted proteins | sample SalPonR2_B_D1_MG_FD_78213 | JGI IMG/M metagenome (GOLD analysis project Ga0102937, IMG submission 78213) | Salt pond soil microbial communities from South San Francisco under conditions of wetland restoration - Salt Pond MetaG R2_B_D1_MG | ecosystem: Environmental > Aquatic > Marine > Intertidal... | reverse complement strand
GACCGTAAAGGGACTGATGGCACCGGCATCCGGCACCTCGCTCGTCGGCAGCGCCCACCCGCCCTGCCACTGATCCGGTGGGGAGTTGACCGGCGCTCCCGGCATGTAACGCGGCGTCAGCGTGGTCGGAACATTGAGCTCGAACACCCCGGCCTGATACTGCACCAGTTGCTGGTACTTCAGCTCAACCGAAACCGTCTCCCCCGGCGGGATGTTGGCGACCCGGGCAGTAAACAGATTCGGACGCTGCTGCTCCACATTCGCCGCATGCTGCCCGGCCTGTTGTGCTTTTTCATAGGTCCGCCGTGCCGTCTCCTTCGGCTGCACCTTGCCCTCAATGGTCCGCTCCCCCACCTTCATGGTCAGACCGTAGACACTGGCCTTCTCGGGCAACGGGAACACGAACACGCCCTCGCGCCACTGGTCGCTGGTATTCCGAAAACTGCGCAGCAACCGGGTGTCGGCAATCAGTCCGCTGACCTGAATGTCGAATTCGCTGTCCAGCACCAGCGCCGGTTCCTGCCATTGCCCCTGGCCGTCGACAAAATGCAATTGCCCGACGTTGTCTGCCTCATTCGCCTCGGCATACAGTGGGTGAACAAAAAGCATCAGCAAAACTGCCAGCCAGAGGCTAATTCCCTCACAGATCTGCTTGAAACGACGGTGCAGAAAGCGGCTCATGAGCGAGGCCAGCGCCGGGTTCCTTCCGAAACCGCGCGGAGCCATGGGTGAAGAGCGAAAGCTCTTCACGGGCAGGCCATGGACGGCCTGCCCAGGACCCTTGTGCGACGCAGGAGCGAAAAGCGCAAGGGGCGGAGCCGAGCGTACAGGGACGTATTCACAGCGTGTTTCGGAAGGAACCCGGCGCTGGCCGGGCGGCAGACTCCTATCAGAAGAAGTCGAGTAGAGCTGCAAGAGAGAATTGGAGAGCATCATGAGAGAATCCTTGTGACTGCATGACTGTGCGAAACACCGCCATTTCAGCAATCCGGAAAGGAACTCCCATGGCAGAAAGCGACAAACCGCCCTCAAAAAATGATGAATTATGGCAACAACAGCCTGCGCCCTTGTTATCGCCACCTGCCGTGGTTAAATAGGCACACACCGGCAACGGGAAGCAGCCGCCACCATGAAGAAACACGTTGTACTGATCGAAGACGAACCCGCCATCCGCGACAACTATCGCGCTGCATTCGAGCGCCGTGGCTATCGTGTGAGCGCTCATGGCGACCGGTCGTCGGCATGGCAGGTGTTGCGTCAGTCATTGCCCGACCTGGCCATCATCGACGTCGGCCTGGGCGATGAGCCGGAGGGCGGCTTCGCCCTGTGCCAGGATCTGCGGTCACTGTCCCAGACCCTGCCGATTATCTTCCTGACCGCCCGTGACAGCGATATCGATTCCGTCCACGGCTTGCGCCTGGGCGCCGACGACTACGTAACCAAGGACATGAGCCTGGACCACCTGTTGGCCCGGGTTACCGCCCTGCTCAGACGGGCCGATGCCTGGGCAGAAGCCCTCCAGAAGCCGGACGAAGTGCTCCAGCGGGGCAAACTCACCCTCAATGTGGATCGCATGACCGTCGCCTGGGAAGAGACACCCATCGACTTGACCGTCACCGAATTCTGGATGCTGCACTCGCTGGTTCAGCACCCGGGTCACGTGCGTAGTCGCGAACAACTGATGGAAGCGGCCAGCACCGTACTGGACGACAACACGGTCACCTCTCACATCAAACGTATCCGCCGCAAATTCTCACAGCTGGACGAGACTTTCGATGGCATCCAGACCGCTTATGGCATGGGTTATCGCTGGAATGCCCGTGAGGTCTGAGCCTTGAGCCTCAAGCGCCAGCTGTTCGTTGCCAGCCTGCTGATGCTGCTGATTCCCTGGGCAGGCCTGCAGTTTGTCCTGGAACTGGACGACGCCCTCCGACAACAGGCCCGGCAGCAACTGCAGGCCCAGGCCGGGAGACTCGCCCAGACGGCCGGCGACCAGATTATTGGCACCACCGTTATCAGACCTGATGAGCCAGCCATCTACGTTGAACCCCTGGCCGGCAACCTGAACCTGGATGGTTATGGCGACGACTGGCCGGGCTACGACGAGGAAAACCAGGCAAGAAACTGGCAAGGCCAGACCAGCACGGAGGCCGGCGAGCCATTCCTCCAGTGGCAGGCTGCGACCGACCGGCGGAACCTGTACCTGCTGATCCGCGTCAACCAACGGCAACCCGTGTTCTTCAATCCAGGCAACCCGGATCAGCCCCATGACCGTCTCAGGCTCTGGCTGGAGCCTGCCCCCGGCAACCTGGTTCCCGGAGCGATCCGGAAATCCTGGCTGCTGCGCACGCCGGCCCCTGGCCAGCTGTATGGTCTGGAAGAGGCCAGCGGAAAGCCGGATTACCGCATCTCGGGCTTTTTGCAGGGCACCGGCGAGGGCTGGCAGCTGGAACTGAAATTGCCCATGCCCGCCGACCGCAGCCGTCTGGGTTTTACGGCATTATGGGGCGGCGACGAGACCACCGGCGTCTCCACGCCGGTTGACCCGCTGCCTGTCCTGGTCAGTCGCAATCTGGCCCTTGAGCGCCAGCTGGAGCCACAACTGAACCAGGGCCAACAGGTCCGCCTCATCGAACCTGCCGGCTGGGTGATCGCACGACAGCAGTCTGGCTCTACGATGAACACACCCGAGTTCGACAGCCTCAGCCCGCTTCAGGTGGTCGAGCAGATCAGTCTCAATGCGCTCCGGGGCCTGGTTCGCCTCTACCAGCCAGAACCTACCGTCATCAAAACCGGCACTAACCGTGTGGCAATTGAGGCGCTCCCGGAGACAGGCCTGGTCCGCCACGAAGATGACAGCGTCTGGCTGCTGACCACCCGGGAGGTTTTCGGTGGCCGCACGCTGATTCTGGAGCAATCACTGGATCAGCTTCTGACCCTCTCCGGCTCTGCCCTGGGCTCGGTCATTGCCCGCAGCACCCTCATCATTGTCGCTCTCACCCTGGTTCTGCTTGGCTATGCCAGCTGGCTGTCCTGGCGGATTACCCGGCTGCAGCGCGCTGTCAGTGCCAGTATCGACGAAGACGGCCGAATTACCGGCAGAGTGCCGGATGCCCGAAGCAAGGACGAACTGGGCCAGTTGCAACGGCACTTCAGCCTTATGGTGGACCGCCTCCACGGCTATAACCGCTACCTGGAGAGTTTCTCCAGGCGACTGTCCCACGAGCTGAAAACCCCTGTTGCTGTGGTCCGCTCCTCGCTTGAGAACCTGAACCACAGCAACTCGGAGGAAGAGCGTAGGCAGTACATTGAACGGGCGGCCTCAGCCACCGAACGCCTCCGGCAGATACTCCACGGTATGAGCGAAGCAGCACGGCTTGAACAGAGCCTGGACCATGCAGATAAAGAACAGTTTGATCTGGCGGAAGTGGCCGCCGAAGCCACGGCCGCCTACCAGGCCCTCGACAGCAGCCACCAGATTCGCTATTCAGGACCCGATTCGGGCTGCGCGATCACCGGTTCTCCGGAGCTAATGGTGCAACTGCTCGACAAACTGGTGGACAACGCCCGGGATTTCACGCCCCAGGATGGCCTGATTGAGGTGGGCCTGGAAACCACGCCAGAGGGCCTGCGCCTGTCCGTTTTCAATCAGGGCTCGGCACTGCCGGAAGACACCACAACCGACATCTTCAGCCCGTTTGTCTCGATGCGGGACGGCCAGGAACAGGGCCATCTGGGGCAGGGTTTGCTGATTGTCAGCCTGATTGCCGACTACCATGGTGCCCGGGTGGAAGCCCGCAACCGCACCCAAGGTGGCATTGACGGCGTCAGCTTCCGGGTTATTATCCCAGCCATCCACTCTTGAAAACAGGAACTTCCCGCCGTGAGCGCACGCCTGGACTCCCTCGATATTCATCCGCTTCGGAACGATCTCTATAACGAACTGCATTCACGGCCGTTTCAGGTGCTGCCGACACCGGCGCGGGTCACGCAGATGGCGGTGATGACCACCCCGGAACAGCGGGAGCAGCAATTCCGGCATCTTCAGGAACTCCATCGGCTGATGGGACATCAGGTGCCGGAAAAGGAAGTGGGCTGTTTCGAGCACACGTTTGGTTCCCTACGGGTGCGTCGGGAGATGCACATGGAATTTGCGTCCTATACCTTTATCAATCTGGCCGCGGGCGATGAAACGCCGTTTACCGAAACCGGTATCACCCCGCTGCCCGAAGGATGGCTGGAGCAACTGACCGGCACGGTGATCGCCGCCTTTCACCTGGAAGTCCGGCCCGCCACTGACGGAACCGAGGGCGACCTGGGCTATGTGCGCAAGCACTTCGAAGGCATGCGCCTGATTGGCTCCAGCCCCCAGGAGGGGGCCGCCCGGGTATGGGGCACCTTCCGGCTGCACAGCGATGGTTTTGGCCGGTTCATGGTGATGAACCACCACATGTCGGACAGCCAGCTGGGTCGCCTGACCCAGCGACTGATGGAGATTGAAACTTACCGACTGATGTCTCTGCTGGCGCTGCCGGTTGCCCGTGAAATCACTCCTTCCCTGAATGACATGGACGGAAAGCTGGCGGTGATCACCCGTTCGCTGGCTGAAAACGAAGATGTGGACGAAGAAAAGCTGCTGGCCCAGCTTACCAACATCGCAGCCCGTATCGAGGCCTTCCGAGCCCACTCCACGTTCCGTTTCTCCGCCACCCGGGCCTATCATCAGTTGGTACTGACCCGCCTGGAGGAACTCCGGGAGGACGAACTCTCCGGCCACCTGACCCTGACCGAATTCATGACCCGCCGGCTGACACCGGCGGTGAAAACCTGCGAAGCAGTGAGTGAACGGCTGGAAGACCTGTCCCGTAGGGTAGACCGGGCTTCAGACATGATGCGCACCCGGGTGGAGCTGGCCATCCAGAGCCAGAACCAGCAACTGCTCAGCTCCATGGACCGACGCTCCAAAATTCAGCTGATGATGCAGCACACCGTGGAAGGTTTCTCCGTGGTGGCCATCACCTATTACCTGATCGGCCTGCTGAAGTTCGGCCTGGATTCGGTGTACGAGGCCGGTGTTGTCTTCAACAAAACCCTGGTTCTGGGCATCGCCATTCCGGTCGTAATGGCCCTTGTATTCCTTGGGGTTCGGGTGGTTCACCACCACTTCATCAAAATGGCGAAGCGGCAGTAGTTACTTCACTCTGCCCAGATTCCGTTCTCCGGCAAATTGCCGGTAGAACTGCTGGGCCGTTCGGCCATTGCGCACACCCTTGGCGGTGGCGAACCGAATCGCCTCCCGGTGCAGGCCTTCTCGGTCATCGACAGCGGGGAAAAGCGCATCCACTGCCTGCAGGTAGACTTCCTGTGAGAAGGCATAAAACGAGAGTTGCAGACCGAAACGGTCCGCCAGGGACACCTGCTCCTCGATGGCTTCAGCCGGATGCAGTTCACCGTCGCGCATCTCGCTCTTGAGGTTATCGGACATGAACTCCGGCATCAGATGACGGCGGTTGGAGGTGGCATAAACCCGCACGTTCTCCGGCGGCAGCTCCAGGGAACCCTCCAGTACACTTTTAAGGGCCTTGTAGCTGGACTCACCCACATCAAACGACAGGTCGTCGCAGAAAATCACGAACTGGAACGGCAGGTCGCAGATGTCGTCGACAATTTCCGGCAGGTTGACCAGATCGTCCTTGTCCACCTCGATCATCCGCAGCCCGCGCCCCTGGTAGCGATTCAGCAGCGCCTTGATCAGCGACGATTTACCCGTGCCCCGGGAGCCCCACAGCAACGCGTTGTTGGAGGGCTCGCCGGCAAGAAAGCGCTCGGTGTTGCGAGCCAGGGCCTGCTGTTGTCGGTCGATACCCTTCAGATCCTGCCATTGCACAGGATCGAGCCGACGGATGGCGCGAAGTCCCGAGCGATGGCGACGCCAGACAGCGGCCGGGGTGGATTGCCAGTCAAAGGATGCAGTCGCGGACATAAACCTCTTTCCTATTCCGAACCGGGCCAGCCTGTGAAACACTAACCCTGTAAAAACCGTGATAACAGGAGACTTTACCCCAAATGGCCGTAAAATCCGTTGCTTTGGTGGCACACGACAACAAGAAAAAAGAACTGGTGGACTGGGTTGCCGAGAACCGCACCCGATTTGCCCCACTGAAACTCTACGCCACCGGCACCACCGGCCGGCTGCTCCGGGACAACCTGGAGCGGGACGACATCCATTGCCTGCTCAGCGGTCCGTTGGGCGGCGACCAGCAAATCGGCGCCAAGATCGCCGAGGGCGAAATCGACCTGCTGGTGTTCTTCTGGGACCCGCTGGAACCGCAGCCCCACGACCCCGACATCAAGGCCCTGCTGCGTATTGCCGCGCTCTGGAATATTCCCGTGGCCTGCAACCGGGCAACTGCCGAGTTCATCCTGACCTCGGCCTACATGACCGACGACAAGCACCATCCGAAAAAGCCGGATTTCTCCGACTATACCGGCCGCTCAGTCAGCGCCTGAATAATGTGAAATCGCATCGGTTACGGCTACACTAAAGTCGAAGTTGTAAAGGATCGCCGGCCCACCGATGGACACTCGCGCTACTAACAATCAAACCCGATGCCAGAGCGTGGCCGCGACTGTCCTCTGGGCCCTTTGCTTTTTGCTGGCCTCCCCATTGGCGATGTCCGAGCAGCTGGACGATGCCATCTCCGTCGGTATCGTGGGCGACAACAAACCCTACTCGTTCGATGACGGCCCCGGCGCCTCCGGTTTTTCAGTTGATGTTCTTCGGGAGGTGGCCCGACAGTCCGATCTGACTTTCCGCTTCCGGGCCGGGAGTTGGCCGGAGATCTACGATGCGTTTATGCGAGGTGAGCTGGATGTCATTGACGGCATCTCGTTCAGTCCCGAACGCGCGGAAAACATTCTGTTCACTGAACCTTATCACCTCCGACAAACCTATCTGATGCATAACTCCCAGACGCCACTGGGAAAAATCAGCGCCATGTCGGATCTCAGGGACCTCCGGGTGGGCGTCGTTCGCGATGTGTACTATCGCCAGGCACTGATCGCGGAAGGGATCCCCCTTACGAGCTATGATTCAGTCCACAGCCTCATTCGCGCCCTGGCGTTCGGCTGGGTGGATGTCATTATTGGCCCAAGGCTGACCCTTCAATACTATGCCAACAACGCTGGCTTCGGATTTCTCGAGATTGCCGGCACAGCGCCTCTCGGAGAGCTTGCGACCGAGGATTTTCGCATTGGCGTTCTGAAAGCCAACGAGGATCTGTACCAGAAGATCGCCTCTGGCCTGGAGCAGGTCCCGGACAAGCGCATCGACCAACTGCTTCAACGTTGGCAGGAACTGGGAGGCGGCAGCCTTGCCAGTGGTGCCAGCTTTTCCCTCACGCCGGACCAGCGCGAGTTTATCTCCGAAACCGGGCCCGTTCGCGTGGGTCTGATGCGGGATTACGCTCCCTACAGTTTCGAGAGCGCTACACGGATTCACGGGTTGAGCGTGGATGTGCTCAGCCGGATATCAGACCTGACCGGTTTACAGGTAATACCAGTCGGGGGCCAGTGGATAGAACTCTTCCCGCTGTTCCGTGATGGCGAAATTGATGTGCTTGCCAACATGTCGTTCCGCCCCGAACGTCAGGCTTTCACCCGTTTTACCCAGCCCTATCACACCATCCCCAACGTCGCGTTTACCCGGGACCCGGCATTAAGGATCGAGAGCCTGGACGATTTGAAGGACCAGCGCGTTGCCCTGGGTTCCGGTATTTATTATGAGGAACCAGTCCGCCAGGCGCTCGGCAACAATGCCCGGATTTTCACAACCCAGGACACCATGTTCCAGGCCCTTGCCAGAGACGAAGTGGATGTTGTGCTAGCTGCGCTGCCCAACGGCAACTTCTGGATCCGGGAGCTGGGTATCCCGGGCGTGAGAATAGCGGGAGAGCTGACCATTGAAGGACAGACCGGCGAAGACCTCCGGTTCGGCGTCCGGCCCGGTCTTGCGCCTCTGGCCGACATCTTCGACCAGGCCCTGTCGGCAATCACCCCCGAAGAAATGCACACCATCGAGAGCCGATGGCTCGGAGCAAGCGTTGACCTGGACGTACAGGAAACCGGTGAGGTCACCCTGAACGCGGTTGAGTTGGCCTGGCTTGAAGCTCGAGACAACCAGCTCAACATGTGTATTGATCCTGACTGGCTCCCACTGGAAGGCATCGACGAGGAGGGCAACCATGCCGGATTATCGGCGGAAGTGGCCCGATTATTCTCGAACCGGGCGCCGGTTAAGTTCGAGCTGGTGCCCACAGACAGCTGGACGGATTCGATTGGAGCTGCCAGGCAGGGCAAGTGCGACATTTTCACCATGGCAATGAAAACGCCAGAGCGCTCGGAATTCCTGAATTTTACCGAACCCTATCTTGAAGTGCCGACGGTTGTGCTTGGCCGGATCGAAGCCCCCTTCATCGAGCGGGTGGGCGATCTGCGCGGGCAGCGAATCGGAGTGGTCAAAGACTATGCCTTCGCAGAGCTACTGCAAAGTCGCTATCCCTCTTTGAACCTTATCGAAGTGGCCAACGAGCAGGCAGGCCTTCGTAAGCTGCAGAACGATGAACTGGACGGCTACATTACAACACTGGCAACAGCCAGTTATTACATGCAGGAGCTCGGCCTTGCAGACCTGAAAGTCATCGGCCGCATTCCGGCAGACTGGTCACTCTCGGTCGCAACGCGCAAAGACGAGCCGGTGGTTCTGGGCATCATGCATAAGCTCGTATCCAGTCTTACCGCAGAGGAACGGAAAAATCTCGAACGGCAGTGGCGCAATATCCGCCTCAAACAATCCGTGGATTACACCCTGATCTGGCAGCTGTCGATAGCGGCCTTAATAATTACGCTACTGCTGGTTTACTGGAACCGGAAGCTCAATCGGCTCAACAAAGACCTGACCGACGCCAACGAGACACTGGCACGGCTTAGCGTGACAGACGACCTTACCAAGCTGGGCAACCGGAGTTATTTTGACCAGGAGTTCCGCAAGAGCTTCCAGTGGTGCCAGCGCCATGGCTCGGGCTTTGCGGTGGCCATGGTGGATGCCGACCATTTCAAGAGGATCAATGACAACTACGGCCACGAAGCGGGAGATGTGTGCCTGAAAACCCTCGCAGAGCTCATGCGTGAGCACTTCCGTCGGGAAACCGACAGGCTCTCCCGATTTGGCGGCGAGGAGTTCGTGATTTTTGCCAGCTACGAAGACAGCACTGAAATCCGCAACCGGCTGGAGACCTTCCGCAAAGCGGTTGAGAGTGGCTGCTCGGTCTGTGACAGCAAGGATGTCCATCTGACGATCAGTATTGGTCTGGCTACAGGCGTTCCGGGCCCAGACGACTCACCCGCGGAATTTCTCAGGCAGGCAGACCAGGCCCTGTATCTGGCAAAGCAGAATGGCAGGAACCGTCTTGAGGCACGCGCGGTCTGATCATAAGTGGTGCTAAACTGCTGGGAAACAAAAGGACAAGGAGACCGCCATGGCACGTATCTACGAGGATAACTCACTCTCCATTGGCAATACCCCGCTGGTAAAGCTGAACCGGGTCAACGACGGCGCGACTATCTGGGCCAAGATTGAAGGCCGCAATCCGGCCTATTCCGTCAAATGCCGGATCGGTTCAGCCATGATCTGGGACGCCGAGAAGCGCGGGACGCTGAAGCCCGGCATGACCATCGTGGAGCCTACCAGTGGCAATACCGGCATCGCACTGGCCTTCGTAGCCGCCGCAAGGGGCTACAAACTGGTCTTGACCATGCCTTCCTCCATGAGCCTGGAGCGACGAAAAGTCCTGAAAGCCCTCGGAGCAGAACTGGTACTGACCGAACCAGCCAAAGGGATGCTGGGCGCCATCGCCAAGGCCGAGGAAATTTTCTCGTCTGATCCAGATAATCATTTCCTGCCCCAGCAGTTCCAGAACCCGGCCAACCCTCGTATCCACGAGGACACCACCGGCCCGGAAATCTGGAATGACACCGACGGTGAAATCGACGTCTTTGTGGCCGGCGTTGGCACTGGCGGCACGCTGACCGGCGTATCGCGCTACATCAAGGGCACCAAAGGCAAGCAGATCACTACCGTTGCTGTGGAACCGACGGATTCGCCTGTGATAAGCCAGGTGATGAACGGCGACGATCCGAAACCTGCACCCCACAAGATTCAGGGCATCGGCGCCGGATTCGTGCCCAAGAACCTGGATCTCGAACAGGTCGATCTGGTGGAAGCCGTTTCCAATGAAGACGCCATGGACATGGCCCATCGGCTAATGCAGGAAGAGGGCATTCTCTGCGGTATTTCCTGCGGCGCGGCAGTCGTGGCTGCTGTGCGGATCAGCAAACAGCCGGAATACCAGGGCAAGAACATTGTGGTGGTTCTGCCCGACATGGCAGAACGGTATCTTTCTTCGGCATTGTTCGCCGACCGGTTTGGTGAACAGGAAAACGTTCAGTAATCAGTTTAGTGGGCGGCTCCGGGACCCGGAGGGGTTTGATCATCTTGCTCAGGAACCTCACCGGTACCGGATTGATCAGGGTCTGCGGATTCCGCCCGTTTCATCAATACCATACCGCCTTCCATAAGCAATGATTTGAGTCTGGGATCCTTCTGCTCAGCGATCCCCACCGCGAAAGCCATCAACGCCGCTTCCAGGGGATTGGCTTTGATCAGATTGCGAATGGCATCAATACCGGAGCCTGATTGACCCTCGGACCCTTTTTGGCGTTTGCTGGCGGAAACCGGGCGCGTCAGGCGGTAGAAGACGAGCGCAAGCAAGAGAATGCAAACGAACCCCGACAGCGCCATGGCGCCGGCCTCGCCGAGCCAGGGGGACAGCCCAAGCACGGCTGCCTGAACAAGCAGGTAAAATCCGAAAAGCAGCAGGGCGGTGAGCAAGACCATCGCCAATAGGAAGCCGATGACGGCCGCGGCAGCCTTGCGCATTGCACCCTGTACCTGTGGGGAATCAAGCATCATCAGCGATCAAGCATCTTACCTACCAGAATGCCCGCCAGAAACATGACGATGATGCTGAGGAACGGGCGCTCCTCAATCTTGTGTTCAACATCGTGAAACGCTTTGTCTCCGGCATCCTTGGCACGATGCAGGGCCTCATCGCCCCGCTGCCTGACCTGGTCAAGAGCCTCGCGACTCTCCCGACGGATTTCATCCCGCAGACTGCTGATGTTGCTTTTCTGGCTTTCCGAAACGGTCCGGGTCAGCTTGGCCAGATCCTCGCGCAGTTCCTGAAGATCCTGCTTGACCTGGTTGTAGTCGTCCTGGGTAGATTTGGCTTCCATGTTCTGCCTCCTTAAACAATAGATTTACTGCTAATTTGGCGTTTCCAGAATAAGAATGCGCCCCCGCCAATCATTAATATCGGAGAACGCACCTTCAGCGTAGCACATGGAATTCAGGTACAAGTTACCGGCCGGTAATTCGTCGGTCGGCTCCTGAAGCGCCGGCCTCAGAATATGGATGCCTTGCTCCGCAGCCTCTCCAAAAAAGCCAATGATGTGTGCCCCGAACAAGAAGACATCAAATCAAAATAGCTCTAGAGAAACGGACATAAAAGCGGATGTCACCATCCCCTAAAATCGTTGCACCGCCCATTGGAGCTCTCCGCTGAGGTCGCAAAGCGGACATTCAGACGAAACGGAAAGCGGTTAAGCTAGAGGGGAGCAGGTCAAGATAACTGAGAGCGGGCGAACGTCCGCTTGTTCAATTAGCGAAGGTAATAAGAGTTTTTGGT
>Ga0102937_1001202_pt1 | contig 11813 bp, 12 predicted proteins | sample SalPonR2_B_D1_MG_FD_78213 | JGI IMG/M metagenome (GOLD analysis project Ga0102937, IMG submission 78213) | Salt pond soil microbial communities from South San Francisco under conditions of wetland restoration - Salt Pond MetaG R2_B_D1_MG | ecosystem: Environmental > Aquatic > Marine > Intertidal... | reverse complement strand
TACTTTGAGGAATTTGCGCGGGCTGCGAAAAAGAAAACCAGCATTCCGTTGATGGTCACCGGTGGTTTCAAACGCCGTGCTCAGGCGCTTCAGGCACTAGAAAGCAACGGTGTTGATGTGATTGGGCTGGCACGAGCCATGGTGTTGGCCCCGGACCTGCCGCACGTTTGGTTGTCAGAGCACGGCCAGGATGTTGAGTTCCCCAGGTTCGAGTCTGCGCCACCAGGCGGGATCACCGCCTGGTACACCATGCGCCTGACTGCCATCGGTCAAGATCGGGAAGACGAAACCATGCTTGATCTTCCAACGGCAAACCGTCTCTACGAAGAGCGGGATGCTGAGCGCTGCAAATGCTGGAAAACACGGTTTGGGGGTTAAGTCGAGGCCGGCAAATTTAATACGTGCCGAGGTTCGCTTTGAAAACAAAGCATCACTTTGTTCCATGGAATCAACGTTCGCTTTTGTTTAAAAGCTTGGACTTATCCTGGTGCCCTCGCCACTCCTGGCCTATGAGTGAACCTACTCTGGTTCAGACTCCCTTCACTGGCTCATCTCATCGCGGTAAAAAGGTCCGCTTTCCAATGGTTTCGACGTCATCACCGCAAAGCGGATCTTTTGCACCTATTTAAATTGATCCCAGTAAGGCGGATCGCCAAAGAATCCGTCGATAAAGTCGATAAAGCTCCGAACCTTGCTAGCTAACAGCTGGCGGTGTGCATAGACAGCGTAAAGCGCCAGGGGTTCGGGCTCATGGTCAGCCAGTATGACCTGCAGTTCTCCTTTCATGATGCCGTTGCCTGCGATAAAGGTAGGCTGCAGTGCAATGCCTGCACCGGCAGTGGCAGCTGCCACCAGCACATCGCCGTTATTGCTGATCATATCCCTGCTGTGGTTGCGCCCGCTGTGCTGAAGCTCGCGAAGCAGGGGCTGGCTGGCATCCAGATCCATATAGCTGTAGCTCAGGAAACGGTGGTCCCTCAGATCTTCGGGGCTTCGGGGTATGCCGTATCGGTTCAGGTAATCCGGCGACGCGCACATCACCACGCGCACCGGCGCGATCCGTTTGGCAATCAGTGAGGAGCTTTTCAGGTGACCGATCCGCAGCGCGATATCGAACCCTTCTTCCACGATGTCCACCTTGCGATCGCTCAGCTGCAGATCGATGCCCACGGCCGGGTGAGCCTGCTGGAACCGGCTCAGTAGCGTTGCCATGTGATGAATGGCGAAGGATGTAGGGGCGCTGATACGCAGCAGGCCACGAGCTTCGGTTTGCAGGTCACCGAGCTCGTTCTCGGTATCGTCGATGTCATTGAGAATCTGCTGGGCTCGCAGGTGGTAGCTTGCTCCCGCTTCGGTGAGATGGATTTTGCGGGTGGTGCGATTGAGCAGGCGTACACCCAGATGCTGTTCAAGCTGCGATACATATTTGCTCACCAGTTGCGGTGATAGCTCCAGCCGGTCGGCAGCGCGGGTGAAGGTGCCTTCATTCACTACAGTGACGAAGGCACGCATGGCATCAATTCGGTCCATGGAATCTCCAGGATTCAGGTCATTTTTATTATCAACACTTCATGAATAATAAAGCAACGTCGGCCATCTTAGTCTTTTTATTCGGTGATAGTACAGTAGTAACATCGCCTGGGGCCTGGCTTCAGGAACACACCCACAGAAGAAAATCGAGGTGACTATCATGAACACTCAATTTGCAAAGACATTGTTCCAGTCCAACCGCGGTATCGCCGCGCTGGTACTGCGGGTGCCGGTCGGAGTTGTTCTGGCCGCCCATGGTGCACAGAAACTCCTTGGCTGGTTCGGCGGGTACGGCCTGGAAGGAACCGGGAGGGTTGGCTGATGCTGGTTAACGGGATCTGGCAGGAAAACTGGCAACCGGTGCAGGCGAAAGATGCGGAGGGCCGGTTTATTCGCCAGACCTCCCCCTTTCGCAACTGGATCACGGCGGATGGCAGGCCGGGTCCCACCGGCACCGGTGGGTTCAGCGCCGAGCAGGGACGCTATCACCTTTACGTGGCCTACATCTGCCCCTGGGCATCGCGGACACTAATGGCCCGGGAACTGAAGGGGCTGAAAGAGGTGGTCGGTGTGACCGTCGTCAATCCCCGGCTGACCGACCAGGGCTGGCAGTTTGGCGGCTACCCCGGCGCGGATGAAGACACACTCAACGGTGCGCGCTTCATGCATGAGCTATACACCCGTGCGGATCCGCGCATTTCCGGTCGCGCTACGGTGCCGGTGCTCTGGGACAAACACACCGGAACCATGGTCAATAACGAGTCTGCGGATATCCTGAGGATGCTGAACAGTGCTTTCGCAGAGATTGTTGATAGGGGGCCGGATCTGTATCCGGAGGCGCTGGCGGGTGACATCGAAAGGCTCAATGAGTACCTGTACACAGACCTGAACAACGGCGTTTACCAGGCCGGCTTCGCTTCCAGCCAGAGGGCGTATGACGAAGCCTATGGCAAGGTGTTTGCCGCTCTGGACAGCATGGAATCACGTCTGTCTGACGGGCGCACCTATCTGTTCGGCGATGATCTGACGGAAACCGACATACGCCTGTTCGTGACGCTTGTGCGCTTCGACGCCGCCTATCATGGGCTGTTCAAGTGCAACCGCAATACCCTGAAAGCCATGCCGTTTCTGCATGATTACATGCGGCGGATACTGGTGCTTGAGGGTATTGCCAACACCGTGAACATTGACCATATCAAGGCCGGTTATTATTCCATCAAGGCGCTGAATCCATCCGGGATTGTGCCGGCAGGGCCAGGCGAGATCTGAGGTTAAAACTGTTATGAGCAACCATACCGATATCCTGTTTATCTGGCAAGCCAGATCCATGGCGTTCTGGAGCAGGCGGGGATTTCTTCGCGACTCGATGATCAGCGGGGTTTTGATCATGGCGTGTTCATTCCCCTGAAGCTGATGTACCCGGCGGCGGATATTCCCTGTGTGCAGTTGTCCCTGGTGAGCAGTCTGGATGCAGCGACGCATCTGGCCATCGGTCGTGCATTACAGGCGCTGGACTACAACAACCTGCTGGTTATCGGATCCGGCTTCTCTTTTTACAACATGCGAGCCTTCTTTGCGCCGGACACCGCCGAGATGCGCGCCCGGAACGACGCCTTTGAAGCCTGGCTGGAGGAAACCTGCACCGACGTGGAGCTGTCTGAGGCGGAGCGTGCGTCGCGACTGGTGGCCTGGGAGCGTGCACCCCACGCCCGGTTCTGCCACCCGCGCGAGGAGCATCTGCTGTCGTTGCATGTGTGTTATGGGCTGGCGAACAGGGCCAGTGAAACGAACGTTTCAGCGACGATTCTCGGGAAAAAAGCGGGAATGTTTTATTGGAAAGTTTAAACGGATATTGGCAGCAGCCGGACTGAAACCGGCGCACTAAAATGGGATTGGGCCGCATTTCTGCACCAGAATCGGTCAGGTCCGCCGGCTCATCCCTCTGTTTTTATTTAAAGGTGTGCAAATTGCACAGGTTCTATAATGTTTTCATCAAACTTTGTATACGTTAAGCCCGGCCTGGCACGAAGGTTGCCATTTCTACCGTTGTTTACCCAACCGGAGAGATGAAATGACAACCGAGACAACCCCTCAAGAACAGGATTACCCCCTAAGCCCTGTGCCCATGGATCAGCGTAAAAGTATCTGGTCCATGGGTTTCGTATTACTTGGCTTTACCTTTTTCACGGCGACCATGTGGGCTGGCGGAAGCGTCGGTGTCGCCTTTGATTTTTCCACAATGCTGCTGGTTCTGGGCGCCGGCAATTTATTGCTGGGCCTGTATGCAGCTGCACTGGGCTACATAGCTGCAAAGACCGGTCTGAATACGGCCCTGATGAGCCGATTCACCTTTGGCGAGATCGGCAGCAAGCTTTCCGACCTCATACTTGGTTTTACTCAGATCGGTTGGTACGCCTGGGGTACAGCCACCATGGCTATCCTTCTGGTAAAGCTGACTGGTTTGCCGGAAACCTGGACGACACCACTGATGGTGGTCTTCGGATTCGGCTTTTGTGTGACCGCATTTATCGGTTATCGGGGTCTGGAGCTGCTTTCACGTTTCGCGGTACCAGCGATGATAATCCTGGTGGGTATCAGCATGACCATCGCCACTTCAGATGCCGGTGGTTTTTCCGGTTTGCTTGCGATCACACCAACCGGTGAAATGACGGTAGCTGCAGCCATCACCCTGGTATTCGGCACCTTTGTCAGCGGGGGTACGCAAGCAACCAACTGGACTCGTTTTGCCAGATCAGGGAAAACAGCGGTTATAGCCACGTTGCTTGCGTTCTTTCTGGGTAACGGTCTGATGACACTGATCGGGGCGTTCGGAGCTCTTGTTTATCAACAGTCCGATATCGTCGACATAATGGTCGCGCAGGGCCTGGCCACCCTGGGTATTCTGATGCTGTTTCTGAATCTTTGGACAACGCAGGACAATACCGTCTACAACTTTGCGGTTGCCGGCTGCAACATGCTCCGTACCCGTCGGCGGAAATTGGTGACTGTTGGTGGCGCAGCCATTGGCACTGCGCTGGCTGTGATGGGTATGTACGAGTGGTTGATCCCTTTCCTGGTGCTGCTGGGCACGTTCATTCCGCCGATTGGCGGGGTGATCATGGCGAGCTTCTTTATAGGTTACAAACAGAAGTATCCCGCGCTTGATCAGGCAAACCTGCCAGCGTTCAATCTACCGGGACTGGCAGCCTACGTTATTGGTTCGGCGGCGGCCTATTCTTCTCCCTGGATTGCGCCTATCGTAGGGGTAGTCGTTGCTGCTTTCAGCTTTGGACTGATTCTGATCCTGACCGAGGCAGTTCGTGCACGCCGGACACTGGTCATGGGGGCAGCCTGAGTGGTGTTGCGATGTCGGGACATTCCGGAGCTTCCGGGGCTTGAGCTTATCAAGCTCCGGGGTGGACATTCAGGTGCGGATAATGAAGTGCGCTGGCCCTACCTGGCCGAGAACCGTTCCTTCAGACCCTGGGTCAAGGGTGGAGAGCTGGTGTTTGTCACCGGTATCAGTCGCCATAGAAGTCCTGAAAACCTGGCCGAGTGTCTCTATGAAGCGAAAGCTTGCAGTGTCTCTGGCCTGGTGATCCTCACCGGGGAGGCCTACATCGGACAGTTGCCGGCGATGCTGGACCGGCTGGCTGATGAGCTGTCGTTACCGTTATTTGAGCAGCCCTATGCCTTGCCAATGGTTGACGTTACCGAGGTCATCAGCCGCGCGATTATCTCTGCAGAAATGCTGACAGAGCACCGACAGGTTCAGTCCATGGCTGAGGACGTGGTTGAATTGATCGGCAAGGAGCAATTGGTTCTCCTGATCAAACGGTATCTGCCAATTTCTGAAAGCCAGCTTACGGAATCGCCGGAGATGTTACGCGCCTGGCTTGAGAACCGGGGCAATCAGTGTGCAATGGCAGAGGCTCTGGGCTGTCATCGCAATACCGTCCGCAAACGAATGGATCGGCTGATGGGGGCGGCGCCTGAAGATAAGGAGTCTATTGAGCACTACAAGACACTACTGCTGGCCCATCTGTTGAGACACTCATGAATGCGGCCGGGAAAATTCAACGAAGGACATGCTATGAAAGACTCTCTGAATGCCATTATCAATGCCCGTCTGCAGGGTAGTGACGAGCTGCATCGGATCACCATGGAAAATGACCGGTTTGCGCAGGTCACGGTTCAGTCTGTGGCCGCGACCGCTGGCGAAAGGGAGCTGGATGCGGCCGGCAACCTGGTGGTTCCGCCATTTGTTGAACCACACATCCACCTTGACGCGGCCCTCACCGCAGGTCAGCCGCGCTGGAACCAGAGTGGCACTTTGTTTGAGGGTATTGAGTGCTGGTCCGAGCGCAAAGCCAGCCTGACCCGCGACGACGTAGTTGGCCGTGCAGAACAGACGCTGAAGCTTTTTGCTGATAACGGTATCCAGCACGTCCGCACCCATGTGGATGTAACAGACCCCACATTGACGGGCCTGAAGGCCATGCTCGAAGTGCGCGAGCGCATGGCCAAAATTGTGGATCTTCAGATTGTGGCGTTTCCACAGGAGGGCCTCTGGTCATTTCCCCAGGGTAAGGAACTGATGGAGGAGTCGGTGCGGCTGGGAGCCGATGTCGTCGGCGGCATTCCTCATTTCGAGTTCACCCGTGATTATGGCGTTGAGTCTGTTCAATGGCTGGTGGCGCTGGCCCACAAGCACGACCTTTTGGTCGATGTGCATTGCGACGAAATCGATGATCCCGAATCCCGTTTCCTGGAGGTCCTGGCGGCCGAGGCACTAAGGCGGGATTACGGCTCCCGTGTTACCGCCAGCCATACCTGCGCCATGGGCTCCTACAATGATCACTATTGCAGCCGGCTTTTCCGGTTATTGAAGAAATCCGGTCTGCGCTTCCTGTCGATGCCCACCGAAAGCCTTCACCTTCAGGGTCGATTCGACAACTATCCGAAACGGCGCGGCCTGACCCGCGTGCCGGAACTGCTGGATGCCGGCCTGAAAGTGGCCTTTGGCCAGGATTCCATTCGCGATCCATGGTATCCCCTGGGCAATGGCAACATGCTACGGACCCTGGATGTCGGTCTGCACGCTTGCCACATGTTGGGCATGGGCTGGATCGACCATTCACTGGAACTAATTACCGATAACGGAGCCGCCGCTCTGGATCTGAAAGAGTACGGCATTGAGGAAGGTCTGCCTGCTCGCTGCGTGGTTTTGCAGGGCCGCTCGCCTTATGAGGTGTTATTGGGTCAGTTGCCGGTTCTGGCGTCGGTGCGTGATGGCCGGGTTCTTGTGGATCGTCGGAGCTGAAAGGAGCGAGTAGGAGAGCATTAGATCTGCCCGAGGCCTCCCCTTTGTAAGGGTGCTATCAGACGGCCTGGGCAGTCTCGGTTGATTAGATTAGTGAAGGGTTTTCAGGGGTAGGGTCAATTAACCGGCATTGTTAAGCAGTGAGCGGTTCAGTGATTGGGGACAGGTCAGGCTCACCATAGTTTGGTCCGCCTCGGCTCAAGCTTAGTTGCTATGACCACAAAGCGGACTTCTCCCTGGGCCGCGTGACCTCGTTTCCTTCGTATCCAATTCACTGAAGACGTGACGCAATTGGAATGTCTGGCGAAACACCAAGGGGCCGAAAACTCTTATCAGCAGTGGAACTAAAACAGGGATGTTTACAACCGCACCAATGATTACCATTTCCTGTTTGTCTTATGGAACAACGTGAAGGGTATCGTTGCGCACCAGAAATCGGTTATCGATAGTGAGCCAAAGCGGCATGCCAGCCAGGGGCGCTTTCTCTGGCAGCCCTCTTTGAGCATGCACATGCAGGTGCGGCTCCGAGCTGTTTCCCGAGTTGCCCATCTGCCCAAGGATGTCACCGGTTTTTACTCTGGCTCCGGCTGCTACAGTGATACTTCCCTGGCGTAAATGCGCAAGGATCACGAAAAAGTCCCCGCAATTGATAGCGACATAGTTGCCAGCCATATGGTCGCGGTCCATTTTCGGAACCGGCATATCTTCTATTCCATCAACCACCAGGGGCACTTCGCCGCTGCATGGCGAGAGAACCGGCACGCCAAAGGTTGTGTATCTGGCCGGATCTGTCGGCTTCCAGCCATTCTTGTGAAGCCCCAGGGGGGTAATCCGGAAGATGTCCAGAGCCTTGCTCTGACCTCGCCAGGGACGGAATCGCTCGACTGTCGGGTTCAATGTTTTGAGGTGAACGTTGATCATCGGTGTGCTCCCTCCATGGGCAATGAGATAGTGCCCCGGAGGAAAGGGCGGGGCTATGTCTACCACCGCTTCCTCGGGCAGCATCCGCCCCTTCGCTGCGTGCCAGCCCAGATAACCGCCAAACGAGCCCAACAGTGCGGCCATAATGATCGCAATCGAGCTCGCTGTTGACGCTCGCCACAATCCAGGGCCGGGCGTAGGTTTCAGAAGCAGGTGGGTAGCGACAATAAGAAGCAGCACAAAGCCGTAGGCGTAAGGCACCCAGAATGGCGGCACAGCCCACAGAGCGGCGAGACCAATACCCAGCAGAACCGCCGTTACCGAGATCAGCTGAACTCCCCACGCAAGCCATCCGGCGGCCGGGTAAAACGCCATCCAGGCCAGTAGCGCCAGCGGCAGAAGAACCTGTGTGACCATTACCATCCAGGACATCGGTCAGACCTTTTTTCCCTGTGAGAGAGAACCCATTGCCACAGGGCGATAAGACGATGACCGGAATCAGTCATGGGGGAACTCGACAGCAGTCACATCCGCCACGAAAAATGGAAAGTATTGATCCGTGGCAAAATGATTCCCGGCTTCCACATGGGTAGGCAGGCGAAAACCATCGAAGTACCGGAATTCGGAGAGATACCCACCGAACGGTTGCAGCCGGTACTGCTTTTCTGGATTGGCATTGCTCCATCGCTCAAACTGAACCTGCGTTGGCTGACCATCTGCCCCCACGGTCAGATCAACTGACTGTGACAGGCCACGATATTTTATGGTGACCCGGGCGCGATCGGTATCCAGGGCCTCCCAGGCAATACCGGTCCCTGGCAGCACCGCCGCTGGTGTCCAGAAAACGGCCTCGGCCACGTAGCGGCCAAACGCTGAACGTGTGTGGTCTGGATTTCCGCCGAGCCGGGCTATTGGCAGCAAGCCCATGAGCCAGAACCGCGTCCAACTTTGGCTGTCAGAACCGGAGAGCCTCATCAACCGGCCGCCTGAGGGATCTTGGCATCTCCGGACCCTGGCCAATGCGTACGATAAGGTCCGGACGACGATCCCCAATCCCGATTGCGTGAGCAAATTCAGGGCGCAGTGTCGCTACTTCCACTGGCTGGTTAATGAATGCGGTCCGCAAACCCAGAGCCGCAGCCTGAAGAGCGAGGCGCTGGTAACATCGGCCTGCTTCGATCCAGTGCGGTATGTCATCGGCCTCCGAGTAGATGACGGCAATGGCAGAAGAGCTCTGGATGTGTCGCTTATCTTTTTTGTTCTGGTTTTTGGCAGAAAACGTGCCCTTCATCGCCAGTAACCCGAGCCAGCGTGGCACGGGAGGGTTGCCCATGGCGGGCCCGTAAAGTCCATCGCCTGATCGCACCGCCTCCTTGCGGTTAAACCGAATCCAGGACTTGAGTTCATGAGCCCACCGAGGATCGGCAAACTGGGCTTCGTTGCCTCTAGCGACGTAGTCTGTAACCAGGTCCTTTTGCTCGGCGCTGGTGATCAGCAGCACCGACACGCCGTCACCATAGCCGGCGTCCTGTAGCTTTTTCAATTCCTTCTGCGTTAGCGGCGTCCCTTCATACTCTGAACGGCTGCACTGGCGCACAGGAATCGCGTCGAAAAGAGCAGACCGCTCGGCCGCCGCCTCTTCAAGGTCAACCTGAATTCCTGTTGTTGATGCATCGAATTGACAGTGGCCCTTTAGCCCAGCCGCTTGTGCTGCCAGAAGCAAATTCTCGATGGCGCACCCAAGGCTGGCGTACAGGTGGTGATCATCCGGATCGACCGCAGGGCAACGCCTGGACAGATCAGGAAGAACACGTATCCGGTTGGATTCAAGTTGGAATATCCAGGGCTGGGTATTATGACTGGACGCCGCGAGGGTGGCGTACCGCACCAATACTTTATAGTCGCGTGCCGAGACACCAGGGTCGCTGTGGCACCAGGTTTCACTAACAGCATCCGAATAGTTCATGGCGGTCTCCATATCCTGAGCAGCAGACTACAGAATATATGTGAATGGTCTGAGAATCGCTCCCTTATATCTTTTGCCGGCTCTGGCAACACCCGGTCCAACCCATTGATCGACCGACTGTCGGTGACCGGGTCGTACTGGACGAGTCACTTTCGAGAATTGAAAAAATCTTTGAGCGGGATGGGGCAGTGATGTCTCACCCTACCTGATATTGTATGATTTGTATTTGTTAAAGAGCAGAGAGCCTAATGCAGCAACTGGTGATCCAGGTTTTATTGCCAATGATTTTGGCGCTGGTCATGCTAGGTATTGGCATGGCGTTACAGCCAGCCGATTTCAGGCGGGTTCTGCTGAAACCCAGGGCTTCCGTTCTGGGACTTGTTTTGCAATTACTGTTTCTGCCTTGCCTGGCTCTGTTGCTGGTGTGGTGGTTACCCTTATCGCCTGTAGCAGCAGCAGGTTTGTTTCTGGTCTCCCTCTGTCCAGGTGGAGCCACTTCGAACCTTTTTTCTGTGATAGCCCGGGGCGATGCGGCCCTCAGTGTTACTCTGACGGGCGTGACCAGCCTGCTGACACCGCTTACTCTGCCCTTGTTGTTTCTTGCATACTTGCAGGTCAATCCACTGGATACCGGGAACTTTGATTTACCCCTCTGGCCCGCCATTCAGCAGCTGGCGATGGTCACCCTGATCCCGGTTACTCTGGGAATGTTAATACGCTCCTGGTTTCCTGGTTGGGCGTTGAAGCTTCAGCCCGGGTTGCGTCGTCTGTCTACCCTTGCCATGTTATTGATAGTGGTCAGCCTGTTGGCTACTCACTTGCACTTAATGGATCGAATTATCAGTGTCGAAACCCTGGCCATTCTGTTGTTGAGTACAACGGCCCTTCTCGGTGGTTATCTGATTGCCGGCAAGGCGGGCCTGATGGAGCGCGAGCAAAGAACTCTGGGTCTCGAAGTGGGTGTACAGAATGCCGGGACTGCCATCCTGGTTGCTTTGTCTATTCTTCATGCACCCGCCCTGGCGCTGGTGCCTCTGATGTACGGTATTTTGATGAATCTTCCGGCCTTCACCTTTGTCGCCTGGCTGCATCGCAAGGACAGGCAAGAGGGTCGCGCAGGCCTGGCAGGAGAAATAAACGAAGGTGTCTAACCTGCATGCCTGGTTTCTGGCTCTACGCCCGAAAACCCTGCCCGCTTCTGTAGCCCCCATTCTGTTGGGTAGTGCCCTGGCATTTTCAGAGGGTTACTTCAATACGACTGCTTTTTGTCTTGCACTCATTTGTGCATTTTTTCTGCAGCTGGCCGTCAATTTTGCCAATGACCTCTTTGATGCGCAAAAGGGTGTGGATACCAAAAAACGACTGGGCCCTTTACGAGGCTTGCATCTTGGCCTGATACAGTCAGATCAATTGAAAAAAGGACTCTGGCTGGTGCTGGGAATTGCTCTGGTGAGTGGTTTCCTGCTGGCAGCTATGGTGAGCTGGTGGTTACTGGTATTTGGTCTGGCTTCGTTGATTGTTGCGCTGGTTTACAGTGGAGGGCCTTATCCGCTGGCATCCTATGCTTTGGGTGAGCTGTTGGTGCTGGTTTTCTTTGGCTGGCTAGCTGTAATGGGTAGTTATTTTATCCACACCCATAACCTGACACTGGAATCTTTTGTTTACGCCACCCTGGTAGGGTTACTCAGTGCAGCCATCATGCTGGTTAACAATCTGCGGGATTGCTACACGGATGCCACTGCCGGAAAAAAGACTCTGGTGGTTTATCTGGGTGAGCGAAAAAGCCGTGCTCTCTATCGTCTTCTGCTCCTGGCTGCTCCTTTGTTGCACTGGTCCCAGAATCCGCGCATGGATGACTGGGCCTGGTTGCCCCTCCTGCTGATCGCTCCGCTGCTGTTTTTGCTATTCCGCAGGATTGGTCATCTGCAAGGCAAAGAGCTCAACCGGATGCTGGCTCTTACCTCCCTGACGCTGTTGATCTACTCCCTCAGCCAGTCTTTACTCCTGGTATTGGTTGGCTGAATAACTCCTGTTTTCTTTCTCAAAGCGATATCAGTGAATTCAAACAGAGGC
>Ga0102937_1001201_pt1 | contig 11818 bp, 11 predicted proteins | sample SalPonR2_B_D1_MG_FD_78213 | JGI IMG/M metagenome (GOLD analysis project Ga0102937, IMG submission 78213) | Salt pond soil microbial communities from South San Francisco under conditions of wetland restoration - Salt Pond MetaG R2_B_D1_MG | ecosystem: Environmental > Aquatic > Marine > Intertidal... | reverse complement strand
CCTGGCTGCGGGGGCCCTCTGGGCGTTGCCCGTGGCAGCCATCCTTGGGCTGGATCACTACACTATCACCCTCGCAATCCATGCTGGGGCCTGGACATCGGGCGCGCTCCTGGCGGGCCTTGTTTGGGGCGCTTTTTCACGTCGCATTGCCGGCTTTCTTCCAGCAATTCTCGTGGCCCTTTTTCCTTCGCTCGCTGTGTCGGCATACCTGCTCGAACGCCAACGCGTGCCACAGGCACCGTGCGCCTTGTCGGTCGATTTTCGGATCGGTGACCTGGAGCTGACCGTCCCGCGCAATTACGGCCTCCGGTCGGTCGAGGCAATTGGACTGCCCGCGCAGAATTGGGAGGGGTCTTACAGCGACTGGCCAGGCGCAAAACCTGATGTACGCGCTCTGTGTCGGGCGACAGATGGCGGAACCAGGCCGACCGAGGTGGCACACATATGGCTAAGGTTTAGCCCGTTCCGGCGGGAGCTCGAAGCTGAGTGCGAGGGCAGAGCCTTAATACCATCTCGGAATCTCCCGTGTGAAGCGGTGGCTCGTATTCAGCCGACCATAGTGCAGTTCTATGCAAATCCGGAGGCTGTGCCCCTGCCGGCACTCGGTCAATTCAATTCCGACTCAGTCATCCAAGCGCGAGCGGATGGCGACGTTGAGGGCTACCGCTGCAATGACAGCACAAGGGGGCCGGAGAGAAGATACTGCACCATTTGGCAACCGTTAACGCCGGACGTTCTCGCCGTCTCATCTGCTTGGATTGGTCCGCATCAAGAGAATGAAGACGTGCTTAGGGATAGCCAAATCCTGCTGGATGAGTTCCGACTGAGGATCGCTGCGGACTAGACCGCGAGCGCTGAAACTTCAGGTCTAGGGTCACTGCGGGCTCGAGGCCGTCGTTGAGCCCCGGTTCCCACAAGGACGGCTTCAGATTGCCGAAGGTCCGCAGAGCCGACCAGCCGCTTGATCACAGGGAAGAACCTGCGTCCTGCGAACGGCTGCTCTTGGAGCGCGCCTAAACTTGGCGCTGCTGCACCGCCGCAAGGCGGCTTCGAGCCCGAAGGAGACGAGTTCAGTCGCGCTGAATCCAAGGTGCGACGTGTGGCTCGAGATTGTCTGGCGGAGTCTCGCCCTTTAACGTCACTAAGGCGCATCTTTGTCGCCGTATGTCCGTTCGCGGATCGGAACCGTCAGCAGCTCCGAGTCGACCGCCGCCAGAAATGCGCTTTCCGCTTCGGTGAACCTTCGTGCAGGGTTGCTGACGAGATGGATGTTCACGCGCGGCAGATCGCGATAGGGCGGCAGCTGCCTGATCCGCCCTGCCATAACGTCCTGCGCAGCGACATGCAGCGGAAGCGCACCTATTCCGACGCTAGCCAAGATCATCCGTCGGATCTCGTTCAAACTGGAGGAAACACCGCGCCATTGACGGGAAAGCTTCAGCATGGCGCGCAGTCTGGAAACCTCTTCCAGAGGTCCCCCGACAGCTTCGGTCTGAAAAGCCACGAAGGGTTCGCCTTCGAGATCACCCGGCAAGATCTCTTCGGCGTGAAACAGCGGGTGGCGGGGGCCGCAGTAGAGGCCGAAATGCTCGCGATAGAGCACCCGGTGCGACAGCGTCTCCGGGAGCTTCGACAAAAGGCAGATGCCGAAGCTGGCCCGGTTCAGCGCCACCGTGGTCTCGACCTCTTCGCTCTCCTGGACCGCGAACGAGTAGGTGACCTGTGGGTGAGCCTTCGAAAAGCGGTGCAGGACATCGTCGAAATGGGGCGAAACGACGGAACTGGTTATTGCGATCGAGAGGTGGCCGCGCAACTCGACCGTATCCTCCTCGAGAAGCGCCGGAAGCTGTGAAACGGTGCCGAAGATCGTCGCGCATTCGGTATAGAACGCCTGTCCGGCGCGGGTGACCGTGAACTCGTTGGGCTTGCGGATGATGAGCATCTTGCCGACCGCATCTTCCAGCCGCCGAAGCGCGGCCGAGACCGTGGGTTGCTTCAGCCCCAGCACGGCTGCGGCTTTTGAAATCCCCCCTTGCTCGACGATGACCATGTAGGTCCTGAGCAGATTCCAGTCGAGATTCCAGGGAAAGCGTCGGCGGTGCGGAGGTATCATAGACAAAATCTATAGTTATGATCCTGAATATTTATTTGCCTGATATCGGGCCAGATGCAAGGTTTTTCATGAGCTGCCCTGCCCGCCGACGATGCCGGAACCGCAACCGGGCACCAATATTCAACATGGAGATGAAAATGCTTATTCGCCGTACGATCCTGACTTCTGCCGTCGTCGCCGCGGGGCTTGCCGCCTTCGGCGCCAGCATCGCTGCCGCCGAGGAACTGGCGGAACTCAAGGAAAAGGGCGTCATCCGCATCGCGATGTCGGGCGCCTATCCTCCGTTCAACTTCGTCAACGACCAGAACGAGGTCGTGGGCTTCGACCCGGCGGTCGGCCAGGAGATCGCGCGCCGCATGGGCCTCGAGGCCGAGATCGTCACCACCGCCTGGGACGGGATCATCGGTGGGCTTTTGGCCAACAAGTATGACGCGATCGTCGGCTCCATGACCATCACCGAGGAACGTGATGAAGTGGTCGACTTCGTGGGGCCCTATTATTCGGACAAGCGGGCGATCTTCTCGAAGGCCGGCGCGGACATTACAAGTCTCGATGATCTGGAAGACGTTCGCGTTGGCCTGACCCTAGGCGAGACGCACGAGGCATGGGCGCGCGAGAAGGGCTACAACATTAGCACCTACAAGGGCCTGCCGGAATTGCTTCTGGAACTTGAAAACGGCCGGGTAGACGTGATCGTGAACGACTCGATTGCTGCGATCCTGGCGATGGGCGCCAAGGGCATGGAGTTCGAGATGTTCGCTGACCCGACGACCGATCCCTTCGGCGCGGGGATCGCAATCCGCGAGGGCAACCCCGAGCTGGCGGCCGCGATGCAGGGCGCCCTCGACGAGATGATGGAGGACGGCACTTACATGGAGCTTGCCATGGAGTGGATCGGCGCGGATATCCGCTGAGCGATCCGTCCGCCGCCGTCCGGCCCGTCCGGGCGGCGGAGCTTTCGCAGTGAACTGTCCTTCCCGGCCCGCGGCGTCGCGGTCTCGCGGGGCGGCTTTTATCAGGAGTTGAGGCATGGACGTCGACCTGATGCTTCGGGTCTATCCGTTCTTTCTCGAGGCCGCCTGGGTCACGATCCAGCTGTCGGTCCTGACCGCGCTTCTGGGCCTCGCCTGCGGCTCGCTCGGCGCGGCGGCGCGGCTTTCGCGGTTCGCCCTGGCGCGGTTCCTGGGCGCGGCCTATGTCAGCGTCTTCCGCGGCACCCCTGCGCTGATCCAACTGTTCATCCTCTATTTCGGCGGGCCGCAGGTGGGCATCCAGCTTGACGCGTTCGAGGCGGGCGTAATCGGTCTGGGCGTCAACGTCGGCGCCTACATGACCGAGACGATCCGGGGCGCGATCATCTCGATCGAAAAGGGTCAGCGCGAAGCCGCCCGCACTTTGGGCCTCAGCCGCTGGCAGGCGATGCGCAACGTCATCCTGCCGCAGGCGGCGCGGATGATGGTGCGGCCCTTGGGCGTGAACCTGAACATGCTGATAAAGTCGACCGCGCTCGTCGCCGCGATCTCGGTCATTGAACTGACCTATACCGCGCAGCGCTACATCGGCTCGACCTACAAGCCGTTCGAGATGTTCCTGCTTGCCGGCGTTCTCTACATGATCATCATCTATGCGACCGGCCGGGGCGTCGCCTGGCTCGACCGCAAGGTGCGGATCGTCTGAGGGGGCGCGGGCATGGGTCTGGATTTCACCGTCATCCCCGGCTACCTGGACATCGTCCTGCTGGGCGGGCTCTGGACCGTCGGCATCACGGTGGCCGCGGCGCTTCTGAGCTTTTTCGGCGGCATCGTGTTCGCGGTGATCGCGCTTTACGCGCCATGGATCATCCGCCAGCCGTTCCGGCTGATCGAGTGGGTGTTCATGGGCACGCCGCTTCTGTTGCAGCTGTTCCTGATCTACTTCGGCCTCGTCCAGATCGGCATCGACCTGCCGGCCTTCGTCGCGGGCGTCATCGGGCTGGGGCTGCACTTCGCGGTCTACAACTCGGAACTGATCCAGACCGCAATCCTATCGGTGGACAAGGGCCAGATGGAGGCCGCGCGGACGGTGGGCCTGAGCCGGGTGCAGGCGCTACGGAAGGTGGTCGTCCCGCAGGCAGTGCGAGCGGTGATCCCACCCATCGGCAACAACATGATCGCGCTTCTGAAGGACAGCGCGCTGGTGTCGGTGATCGGGGTGAGCGAACTGACGCTTTCGGCGCAGCGCGCCATCGGCGCCACCTACCGGCCGTTCGAGTTCTACCTGCTGGCCGCGGCGCTCTACTACGTCATCAACCTGTGCATGGAGGCGGTGCAGCGCCGGATCGAGCGCCGCATCGCCATCTCGCGCTGACCGAAGGGGCGGAAATGGAACAGCAACAGGACTTCGTTCAGATCCGAAACGCGCAGAAGGCGTTCGGCTCGCTGGAGGTGCTGAAGGACATCAGCCTGACCGTCGCGCGCGGGCAGATCGTTGCCATCATCGGGCCGTCGGGGTCGGGCAAGTCGACGCTTCTGCGCGCGGTCAACGATCTGGACCCGCTGACCGGGGGCGAGGTGTGGCTCGACGGGGTGCAGGTCAACAAGAGCCTTCATTATCGGAAATACGAGAAGCATATCAACGAGATGCGTCAGCATATCGGGATGGTGTTCCAGCACTTCAACCTGTTCCCGCACATGACTGCGCGCGAGAACGTCACCATGGCGCCGAAGCTCCTGAAGGGGCTGTCGGCCGAAGGCGCCGATGCGCTGGCTGAGGAGCAGCTCGACAAGGTCGGGATGATCGATCGGATCGACTACTACCCCTCACAGCTTTCAGGCGGGCAGAAGCAGCGCGTGGCCATCGCGCGGGCGCTGGCGATGAAACCAAAGCTGATGCTTTTCGACGAAGCGACGTCGGCCCTCGATCCCGAACTAGTGGACGAGGTGAATCTGGTCATGAAGAAGCTCGCCGAAGAGCACATGACCATGATCATCGTCACCCACGAGATGGATTTCGCGGCCGCCGTCTGCGACCGGGTTCTGTTCATGGATCAGGGCGTTGTGGTCGAGGAAGGCCCACCCGAGGTGATCTTCCGCAACCCCGAAAAGGAACGCACCCGTGCTTTCCTGCGCAAGCACCTGGAAAACGCGCGATGACTGACAACCGGCCCTACCTGTTCTACCAGTCCCGCCTGAAGCGGCCGTTCCTGGACCGAGGCGAGGGGATCTACCTGTTCGACGAGTCGGGCAAGCGCTACATCGACGGTTCGTCCGGGGCGATGGTGTCGAACATCGGTCATTCGAACTCCCGCGTGTTGGCGAAGATGAAGGCACAGTTGGACAAGGCGACCTTCGGCTACCGGCTGCATTTCCGCACTCATGCCGCCGAGGACCTGGCGGCGAAGACCGTGGCGATGACGCCCGATGGGCTAGACCGTGTGTTCTTCGTCTCGGGCGGCTCGGAAGCGGTGGAGAGCGCGGTGAAGCTCGCGCGCCAATACGCACTGGCGGTGGGTCAGCCCGGGCGGCACAAGGTGATCTCGCGCTTTCCCTCCTATCACGGCTGCACTTTCGGGGCTTTGGACCTGACCGGATACGCTCCCCTTCGTGAGCCCTTTGCACCGATGATGGAGGGGATGCCCAAGATCGACGCGCCGATGACCTATCTCGATCGCGACGACCTGAGCGAGGAGGAGCGCGGGATCAGGTATGCCGAACTGCTGCGCGCGCGGATCGAGGAAACGGGGCCCGAGACGGTGCTGGCCTTCCTTATGGAGCCGATCGGCGGGGCATCGACGGGCGCGCTGGTGGCGCCCGACAGCTATTACCAACGGACGCACGAGATCTGCGAAGAATACGGCGTCCTCCTGATTTACGACGAGGTGATGACCGGCGCAGGGCGCACGGGGCGTTTCCTGGCCGCCGAGCACTGGGGCATCGTGCCGGACATCGTGGCGCTGTCGAAGGGCTTCGGGGCGGGCTATGCGCCGCTAGGAGCCATCGTGGCAGGCGCGCGGATCGTCGAGCCGGTGCTCGATGCGGGCGGATTCCAGCACGGGTTCACCTATGCGGGCAATCCTCTGGCCTGCGCGGCGGGGCTGGCGGTCCTCGAGGAACTCGAGGAACAGGGCCTGATCGGGAACGCCGCGCGCATGGGCGATGTGCTGAAGGCGCGGCTCCAGGGCCTGATGGACTGCTATCCGATGATCGGTCATGTCCGGGGGAAGGGCCTCCTGCTGGCGTTCGAGCTGGTAGCCGACCGCACCACGATGCGGCCCCTCCCGAACGAGCTGAACGCGCACCAGCGGCTTGTCGACATCGCCTACGACCTCGGGCTCATCATCTACTCGCGACGCACGCGCGGCGGGATCGAAGGCGACCATTTCCTCGTCTGCCCGCCGCTGATCGTCACCGAGGCCCAGATCGACGAGATCATGAAGCTGCTCGACGCAGCCCTCGCCCGCTTCGCCGCCGAGATCGCGCCGGTCGCCCCGGAACCCGCGTAAGGAGGCGCGAGCCATGTCGAAGATCATCATCACCTGCGCGGTCACGGGATCGGTGCACACGCCGTCGATGTCGCCCCACCTGCCGGTGACGGCCGACGAGATCACCACGCAGGCCATCGAGGCCGCCGAGGCAGGGGCCACGATCCTGCACCTGCATGCCCGCTACCCCGAGAATGGTCGCCCGTCGGCCCAACCCGTTCATTTCGCGGCCTTCCTGCCGCGCATCAAGCAGGCCTCGGACGCGGTGCTGAACATCTCGACCGGCGGCAGCGCGGTGATGACGTTGGATGACCGTTTGGCGCCGGCCCTGGCCGCCGAGCCCGAGATGTGCTCGCTCAACATGGGGACGATGAACTTCGCGCTCTACCCGGCGGTCGAGCGCATCGCGAACTGGAAACACGACTGGGAGAAGCCGTTTCTCGAGAACTCCGACGACCTCGTGTTCAAGAACACGCCCCGCGACATCGCCCGCATCCTGGGCGATCTGGGCCAGGCGCGCGGCGCGCGCTTCGAGTTCGAGTGCTACGACGTGGGCCATCTCTACATGCTGCGCCATTTCGCAGACCGGGGGTTGGTGGCGCCGCCGTTCTTCGTCCAGTTCGTCTTCGGCATCCTCGGCGGCATTGGCGCGGACCCGGAGAACCTGACCCACATGAAGCGGATCGCCGACAAGCTGTTCGGGAGCGACTACACGTTCTCGGTGCTGGCCGCGGGCCGCCATCAGATCCCTCTGACGACAATGGCCGCGACGATGGGGGGGCACGTGCGCGTCGGGCTCGAGGACAGCCTGACGATCTCGAAGGGCCGCCTCGCCGAGCGCAACGCCGACCAGGTGGCCAAGATCAGGCGCATCGTCGAGGACGTGGGCCGAGAGACGGCCACCCCTGCCGAGGCCCGGGCAATGCTCGGGCTCAAGGGGGCGGATCGGACGGCGATCTGAACGGTGGACGCGTGGGAGATCAGAGCGGCGGCCGAATGGGACCTTCCACAGCTCGATGCGGCGCTGGCGAGCCTATCGCGCGAGATCGGCGATCCGCACCGGACCGGCGTGGAGGAGCTTGGCCGCGCTCTTTTCGGCATGCCGGCGCTCGCCTGGGCGATGGTCGCCGACGGCGCGCACAGTTTGGCCGGGGCGGTGCTGTTCACGCCGGTTTTCTCGACGGTTCGGGGCGGGGCCGGGGTGTTCGTCTCGGATCTCTGGGTGGACGAGGCCATGCGGGGCGGCGGGCTGGGCGGTGCGCTCCTCGGCGGCGCGGCAAAGGCGGCGGCGACGCTCTGGGGGGCGCACTTCCTGCGACTGTCAGTGCATGACGCGAACGCGCGGGCCCGGGGCCTGTATGAAAGGCTCGGATTCACGCCGGTCACGGGGGAGACGGCAATGGTCGTGACAGGCCCTGCCTATGAGCAACTTCGGAGGACGACATGAAGGCCATTCTCGACGAGCGCCAGGCAAAGCACGACCCGCGGAATTTCATGGCCAACGGGGTCGTCTCGCGCAGCCCCGAACAGCCCGCGCGCATCGGCGTCCTGAAGGCCGGGGCCGAGGCAGCAGGCTATGTCTTCGAGGCGCCCTCCGAATCCGGTCTCGGCCCCATTGCAGCGATCCACAGCGCGGAGTACCTGAGCTTCCTCCAGACGATCCACGCCCGCTGGTCCCGGATCGAGGGTGCGTCCTCCGAAGTGATCCCCAACGTCCATCCGGCCAACCGCACGGACAGCTACCCGCAATCCGCGATCGGGCAGGCAGGATTCCATCAGGCCGACACGGCCTGTCCGATCGGTGCGCATACGTGGGAATCCGCCTATTGGTCGGCCCAGACCGCGATCACGGGAGCCGACCTCGTGGCCGGAGGCGACAACGGCGTCTACGCGCTCTGCCGCCCGCCCGGCCACCACGCCTTCACCGACCTCGCCGGAGGGTTCTGCTTCCTGAGCAACTCGGCCATCGCCGCCCAGCGTCTCCGCGCCGCCGGCCTCAGGCCCGCGATCCTCGACGTCGACGTCCACCACGGGAACGGGACGCAGGGCGTCTTCTACCGCAGGTCGGATGTCCTGACCGTCTCGATCCATGCCGATCCCGTCCGGTTCTACCCGTTCTACTGGGGCCATGCGCACGAGCGCGGCGAAGGCGACGGGGTGGGCGCCAACCTCAACGTGCCGCTACCTCGGGGTGCCGGAGACGATGTCTACATGGGGGCGCTCGACACCGGGCTTGACCGAAGCGCGTCGTTCGGGGCCGACGTGATCGTGGTGGCGCTCGGCCTCGACGCCTCGATCGACGACCCGTTCAAAGGACTCGCCGTGACAGTGGACGGATTCAGGCGGATCGGTGTCCGGATCGCCGAGGCCAGTGTGCCTGTCCTGCTCGTACAGGAGGGCGGCTACTTGTCCGACGGTCTGGGCAAGAACCTGACCTCGTTTCTCGAAGGCCTCCAGTCGACTTAGTCCCGCAGCACCAGCCCCTCCAGCCGTTTCCGCACCGAGGCGGGCATCGCCGCCGAGGTCCGGGTGCCGGGGTCGAAGAAGACCTCCGTGATCTCGTAGGTTGCATGTAGCGCGCACGTTTCGGCGTGGCGCATCTCCAGTTCGAACGCGACGCTCTTGGTGCCAATCCGCGCCACGACCCCATCGATGACAATCAGGTCGCCCGCCACCAGCTCCTTGACGAAGTGTGTCGTCGCCTGCGCCGTCACGCAATGCACACCGTGCTCGTCCAGCATCCGCGAATAGGGCAACCCGATGCATGTCCAGAGGTGGTAGGTCGCGTCGTCGAAGAAGGTCGCGTAGTGGCGCACGTTCATGTGGCCGAAATGATCGTGGTGCCAGGGATGCACCACCGCCCGCATTACCTCGAACCGCTTCGCCATGTTCCGATAAGTCACGTTAAGGATACCCTTCCGAAGGGAACCCGTCATCCAGCGGACGGTCAAGCCGAACGCGAATTTTAGCTCGCTCCCTTGCGGCAGGAGCTGCAGCAGTTCCACTGAGAGATGCTTCACCAACCGGGTAGCGCTTTCGGTTTGGACCTTTGCACTTTGGACGTTGCCGAGCGCAGCTAAATGGCCACCTTGTCCCGCGGGGCGGACATTTGAACGCACTGACGCGAACGACCGCTTTGCAACTTACCAGCTTGTTATTTCGCACACGCAGCGAATGACCAGTTTCCGCCCGTCATGTTGCACCTTCTGCATGCTGGCCGGGACAAACTCTAACTACCCCCCAACACCACTCAGAACTTGTGACGCTGTAGATGGAGGCGCGTAACCTCCTCTAGCAGCGCGCGCCAGAACGCGGCACCTTGCTCGTCGCCCGTAGCTTCGACTTCAGCAAGCCGCTCCCTCGTCTTTGCTACAGCTCCATCGCCGAATAGCTCGATTGTCGCCCGCGCCACCAATGCGACGTCCCGAGGCGGCGAGGCATTTGATGATTTATCATCTGGCTCCATGAACCGGGGGCACCTTGTCCCTAGACGTCTTCCTCGAAATACGCCTCATCAATCTGCTTGATATGAAGCACGTCCTTGTCACGACACCCGATATTGTACCGGATCATTAGCTTGGCCAGCTCCGGTCCGTCGATAAGCACGATGCGCGATCCCAGACTTGCGGCCGTCTGAATGCCAGAGCTGGTAAAGCCCGACGTGGTCACGAAGATGCCCTTCGTCGCTCGGTGGATGCTCAGCGCGCCATAGAAGTCCCTGATGTCGCCGGGTCCGACGAGATTGTTCGCGCCGTATCGCTTGGCCTGCAGATAAATCTGGTCGACCCCGAGGGGGTCTTGGTCGATGACCCCGTCTACTCCGTTGTCGCCTGACTGGCCCAGTGCGCGCCCAGCGTCTTCGGTGCTGCCTCCGTATCCCATCGCGATGAGCAGCTCGACAATCAGGCTCTCGAAGAAGGCGGGTGAGGCGCTGCGCACGTAGTCCAGAAGGTTGGCAGCGAGCGCCGCGTTCAGCCGCTTGTGCGCCGCTTGGATGCTCTCGTCCGGGGTCTCGCTGTCATCGGGTGCTAGATGTTCCTCGCCAGTATCGCCGCCACGCGTGCGGGACTTGAAGTCTTGGAATTCGTCGAACTGCTCGAGATACTTGCTGTTGATTTCAGACGCATCGGAGAGCGCTGATCGTCCTTGCTCTGTCAGTTCGTACCAGCCGCGTCTCGGGTTCGATACAAGGCCAGCCTGTTTCAGATAGCTTCGCGCCCAGTGAACTCGGTTTGCGATCCTCGTCTGTTTCCCGCTTGGTAGCAGTTCGGCACGCTCCTCCTCCGAGAGTTGGAAGCGGACAGACAACTCTTCGACTACGTCTGAAATCTTGCGCGGCTCCGCCTCGGCGGCTTCCAAGACTGGCCGCATGAGTTCTTGGTAGTCGGGTATCATCTTTTGCATCATCCTCGTGGTCGGAAATCAGCGTTCGGATTACCCGCCACTGAACCCGCGATAGCATATTCCGCCAGCATGACGCTACTCTCAGTCATCCCTACCGGAATACGCGAGCCGAGTGCTGAGGCAGATTGCAATACGATACCGTGCGAGGTTGCAACCAGAATAGGCTCGCATCAGAATGACTTCACGCAGGTCACCCGATCTCAGCAGGAGTTTCCATGACGACATCTCTTCGAATGGCCGCGCTTGCGATCTGCGGTGCTCTGGCCGCGCCTGCATCTGCGCAGGATTTCAATGTCGGTCAAGATGCAGCTAGGATCGGAGATTACGAGACAGCACTCGAAAATTGGCGTCCGCTCGCTGAGCAAGGAGATGCCAAAGCGCAGTACAATCTCGCGCACATGTATTACGAAGGCTTAGGCGTGACGCAGGACTATGCGGAAGCCGCACGCTGGTCCCGCTTGGCGGCGGAGCACGGGCATGCCGATGCGCAGTTCACCGTTGCGCTGATGTATTACGATGGCAGGGGGGTGACGCAGGACTATGCGGAGGCGGTACGCTGGTATCGCTTGGCGGCGGAGCAGGGGATTGCCAGAGCGCAGTTCAACCTCGGGGTCATGTATGCCAATGGCCGGGGCGTGACGCAGAACGATGCGGAGGCGGTACGCTGGTATCGCTTGGCGGTGGAGCAGGGAGATGCCGATGCGCAGAACAATCTCGGGTTCATGTACGCCAATGGCCGGGGCGTGACGCAGGACGATGTGGCGGCCGTACGCTGGTATCGCTTGGCGGCGGAGCAGGGGATTGCCGAAGCGCAGTACAATCTCGGGAACATGTATGGCGAT
>Ga0102937_1001199_pt1 | contig 11827 bp, 11 predicted proteins | sample SalPonR2_B_D1_MG_FD_78213 | JGI IMG/M metagenome (GOLD analysis project Ga0102937, IMG submission 78213) | Salt pond soil microbial communities from South San Francisco under conditions of wetland restoration - Salt Pond MetaG R2_B_D1_MG | ecosystem: Environmental > Aquatic > Marine > Intertidal... | reverse complement strand
GCAGGATCGCGGGCTTGTCATCCTCGGTCAGCATCGCCATCGAGATGACTTTCACGCCATGCGCCTGGGCCGGAATGACCTTCTGATCGGGCGACATGGCCGGCTTGTCCGAGGCGATCCCCAACATGCGGGGAATCGACGGCCCGTAGATGTCGGCGTCGACGATGCCGACGGACAGCCCCGCATCGGCCATGGCCACGGCGATGTTCGCGGTCACCGTGGATTTGCCCACGCCGCCCTTGCCACTGCTGATGGCGATCATTCGAGGCCCCGCGGATTGCTCAGGCTGCGCCATTGCGATCTCCCTTGCGCTGCTCCCGGAAAGCCGGCCCGCGATAACTCGCGCAGAGCTTGGTCGTTTCCTCCGCGGCCAGTTCCGCCGCCATGCAGGCGCAATACGCCGTGTCCCCGGATGTGCCGAAATGGCTGCAATCCCGGCAGGTGCCGAAGGCGGGAACCTCGCGCCGCATGGCGAGCGCGGACACCAGTCGGGACAATGTGCCGAGAAACCGGTCACGCTCTGCCGCGCCCAGCCCGTCGATCACGCCGATCAGGTCGCCAAGCGGATCCTGCGCGAGCATCGCCCGCCCATCGTCGGTCAGGTCGAAACACACGCTGCGCCCGTCGCGTTCGGAGCGGGTCCGCGCGACCAGACCGCGGCGCTCCAGCGACTTGATGATCTGGGACGCGGTGCCCCGGGTCGTCGCCTGGAAGCTGGCGAAGCCCGAGGGGGTCCGCGTACTGCCATTCGCGCGGGCGAAGAACCGCAGGCCGGTCCATTGCGCGCCCGTCAGCTCGGAGCCCATATCCCCGCTCCGCGCCGCACGGCCGACATGGACAAGCAGTTCCGCGATCCGGTCCGGTGTCTGAGGTTCGTCGATCATGTCAAATTGATAGCGAATCGAAATCATTTTGACAATCGTTCAATCGCCGGATTAGTGTCGCTTCGACATCAGTGAGCGCGCCCCATGAACAAGCCCGTCGCAAACCTGGAACACCGCGCGCGTCGCGTCCGGACCGGGAACATGTTGTCCGCCGAGGAGGAGCGCGATCTGGTTCGCGCCTGGCAGGAACGCGGCGACCGCAACGCGCGCGACCGTTTGATCAACGCCTTCGCCCCGCTGGCGGCATCCGTCGCCAGGCGCTCGAGGCCGCGCTTCGGAGAGGCGGACCCCGATCTGGTGCAGCAGGCCAGTATCGGGTTGATGAAGGCTGCCGATCGCTTCGACGCCGAGCGCGAACTTCGTTTCTCGACCTATGCCGTCTGGTGGGTGCGGGCGGAAGTGCAGGCCTACTCGCGGGCAAACATGTCGGTCGTGAGGCGGCCCAATTCCGCGCAGACCCGCAAGGCGGCGGCCCAGATCGCCGGTCTCGACGCCGAGATGAGAGCTGACCCGCGGATCGACCGGTCGGAGGCCGATGCGCGGCTCGCGGATGCACTCGGCGTCGATGCCGAAAGGGCGGCCGATTTGCGCGCCCAGGTCACCGGAAGCGACTACTCTCTGAATGTGCCCGCCATGGGGGAGGAGGGCGAGGACCGCATCGCTCTCCTCGTCGATCCGGACAGTCAGGACGGGTCGGTGCCCTTGCAAAGACTCGAGACAGCCGCGCTGCGCCGCGTGCTGGTCGACGCACTCTCCACCCTGCCCGATCGCGAACGCGAGATCGTCGTCGCGACCCAGGTGATGGATCCACCGGCGACGCTGGAGACTCTCGGCGCGCGGTACGGAATCTCGAAAGAACGCGTGCGGCAGTTGCGTGAACGCGGATTCGAGCGTCTGCGTACAGCCATGCACCGGCGCGATCTCGGGCCGGAGAGCTTCATTTGAAGGTTGCACGTGTCGGCAATGCCGACGTGCGACGCGGTCGCGCGGCTGCGATGCGGAAAGCGGCGGACGTGGCGACCGGTGCAAACGGTCCGGCTGACACCGGGATCAGGTAGATCCGCGTCATCGGCGGCTGCGGCGGGCAGCTTCTCGAATGGACGAAAACGGTGAAATCGAAGACTGCCTTCATCGTCTTCGTGACCCGTTCGCCGACCGATATCGGTCCCCCGATACCCTGATCCGGGGAACAGGGTATCGGGATCAGGACTCTAGCACGGGCCCCGCGCGCCTCGAGGCGGGATCACCTTGCCGGGGTTGAGCACGCCACCGGGGTCGAACGCGGCCTTCACGCGCCGCATCGCGTCGAGTGCGGCGGGGGTCTTGCGCCGCGCCATCGAGCCGAGCTTCGACGTTCCGATGCCATGTTCGGCCGAGAAACTGCCCCCGAGCTCCAGCACGATATCCTCGACCGCCTCGCGGATCGTTTCATGCGTGGCCGCATCCGGGCCGGTCGGCCAGACCGTGTAATGAACGTTGCCGTCACCGAGATGCGCCACAACGAACTCGCGCGCACCCGGGTCGATCTCGTCCACCCGCGTGCGGGCGCGGGAGAGAAAGGTCTCCACCCGGTCGAGGGGCAGCGCGACATCGTTGATGATCAGGAAGTCGGACGTCACCGTCAGATCGCCCGCGCTTTCGCGCCGCGCCCACATCTCGGCCCGCTGCGCATCGTTCCGCGCGACCGTGGCGTCGAGAACAAGCCCGTCCTCCATCAGGGCCGCCAGAACATCTTCCAGATGCGTGACGATGGGAACGGCGCCGTCCGGCCCGGGGGCCGCGTCGCGCGGGGCCGTGGCGCCAAGCTCGACCAGCAGGTTGACGTCGTGCGGAGCTTCGAAGGGTTCGCGGGCGCCGGGGATATGCGCGAGGTGTTCCTCGATATAGCCGCGCGGCATGTATTCGAAGGCCTCGACCATGCCGCCGGTCTCCTCCTGCAACCGGTTGAGAACAGGCAGGGCATCGGCAAGCCGGGTCGCCGCCACCATCGCGGTTGCATAGGCGCGCGGCTTCGGTTTCAGCTTCAGCACGGCGGCGGTGATGACACCGAGAATGCCTTCCGAACCGATGAAAAGCTGGCGCAGGTCGGGGCCGGTGTTGTCCTTGTGCAGATCCGACATCAGATCGAGCACCTCACCCGAGGCCAGCACGACCTCGAGGCCGAGACAAAGCGCGCGGGCGTTTCCGTATCGCACGACATTCGACCCGCCCGCGTTGGTGGCGAGGCATCCGCCGATCTGCGCCGAGCCGCGCGCCCCGAAGGTCAGCGGAAAGACCAGCCCCTCGGCCGCTGCCGCGTCGTGGATGTCAGACAGGATCACCCCGGCATCGACCACCATCGTGCGCGCGGCGGGCCGCAACTCGCGGATGCGGTTCAGCCGGTCGAGCGACAGCATCAGCGCGCCCTCGGCCAGCGTGCCGCCGGAAAGACCGGTGTTGCCCGAAACCGGCACCACCGGCACGTCATGGGCCGAGGCCAGACGCAGCGTCGCCGCCACGCCCGCGGTGTCGGCGGGCCGGGCCACCGCAAGCGGTGCCCAGCGATAGGCGCCCGTCCAGTCGCCCTGCCAGCGCACGGTGTCGGCGCCGGTCAGAACATGTTCCGGCCCGATCGCGTCCCGCAGACCGGCCAGAAAGGGCGCCCGCCCGGCCTCTCCGAGCTGCATTTCGGCTGAGGTCGTCAGTAGGTGGCCCTCCCGCCCGACAGATCGAACACGCCACCGGTGGTAAAGCTGTTTTCCTCGGATGCGAGCCAGCCGATCATCGCGCCGGCCTCGTCGAGTTCCAGCATCCGGCCGCGCGGGATCTTCGACAGCATATAGGCGATATGCTCCTCGCTTTGCTCCAGCGCCAGCGTGGTCTTGGCCACGGCGGGCGTCACGCAGTTCACGCCGATGTCGTGACCGGCAAGCTCCTTGCCCAGCGATTTCGTCAGCGCGATCACCCCGGCCTTGGCCGAGGAATAGGCCGGCGCGTTCGGGTTGCCTTCCTTGCCGGCGACGGACGCCACGTTGACGATGCGCCCGTACCCCGCCGCGATCATGTGCGGCACGACGCTGCGCGAGACGTAGAAGGTGCCGATCAGGCCAATGTGGATCACCGCCTCGAAGGCCTCGGGCGGATACTCCCATGTCGTCGCGTTCGGGCCGACGATCGCTGCGTTGTTGATCAGCACATCTATCCTGCCGAAACGGTCCATCGTGGCCGCCGTCGCGACCTCGACGCCGGAGAGCTCGCCGATATCGCAGGCCACCGGCAGCACGCGGGTCATGTCGAAGCGGTCCGCCAGCCGGGCGAGCACGTCCTCGTCGCGGTCCCAGATGGCAAGCGACGCGCCGCCCTCGTACATCCGCTCGGCGGCGGCCAGTCCGATGCCCTGCCCGCCGCCCGTGACGACGGCGACGCGGCCGGTGAAATCGTAGGCGTTGGTATTCTTCACGTCTGCTCCTCAATCCATCTCGAAAACGCAGGTCAGCGGAATCTGCACCGGCGTCTTGTCGGGGTTCGTGTCCATGATGTCGGCCATGTGGACGAACCACTTCTGCATCAGCGGTTCGTCGAAAAGTTCGTGCAGGCGGTTGGTGGCGGTCTTGCGGTGGGTCGCGAACAGGATGTCCGTCTCGGGGTCGTGGAAGATCGCGTAGTCGCGGATGCCGTAAGCGGCCAGAAGCTCGGCGAGTTCGGGCCAGATCTCGTCATGGCGCTTCTTGTACTCGGCCTCGCGGCCGGGATGCAGCTTCATCCTGAAGGCGACACGGTCCATCGCTTGTGTCCTTGCTTGTGGTCCCGGGCCGGGGAGAGGCGGCCCGGGACTCGGTTTCACCGACGATCAGAAGTCGAAATCGTCGATGTTTTCGGCGTCGAACGTGGTCAGCTCGGCCTGGGTGTTGATGACGTTCTTGTCCTCGATCCTCACCGTCCCGAGGTTCGCCACCTCGAAGGTGTTGCCCGGCGCGATCTCGATGTCGCCGTTGCGCACACCGACGGCGAAATGCGCCGCAAGCCAACCCTGGTTGTAGGGGCTCCAGAGCTGGAACGCCTGCACCGTGCCGTCCTTGACGAAGGGCCGCATCTGGTTCGGCGTGCCGAGGCCCGTCAGCTTGACCTGGTCGGCCTTGCCCGCCGACTGGATCACCTGCGCCGCCGCCGCGATGCCGACCGTGGTCGGCGAGATGATGCCGCGAAGGTCCGGATAGCTCTGCAACAGCGCCTCGGCCTCGGTCGTGGACTTCTGAGGCTCGTCGTCGCCGTAGACCTTGGCCACCAGCGTCATGTCGGCGTATTTGGGATCATTGGCCAGCACGTCCTCCATCGCCGCGATCCAGGTGTTCTGGTCGGGCGCGTCGGTCGTCGCCGACAGGATCGCGATCTCGCCCTCGTAGTCGATCATCGACCCCAGAAGCTCGACCTGGTTCGGGCCGGTCTTGGTGAAGTCGACCGGCAGGATGCCGGCGTCGCGATGCTCTTCGTTGCCCACGAGGTCGCCATTGACGGCGAGCACGAGGATGCCGCGCGACCGGGCGCGGTCCAGCACCTGGTTCAGCGCGTCGGGCGAGTTCGGCGAGATCGCGATCACATCCACACCGCGCTGGGTCTGCGCGGTGATGAAGGGGATCTGCGAGGTCGCCTCGGCGGTGGCCGGCGCGGCCTGGCTGAACGTGCAGTCGATCTCGGCGCAGGCATCCTCGAACCCGGCGACGAGACTGTCGAAATACGGGTTTCCCGTGTTTTTGGGGATATAGACGATATCCACCGTATCCTGGGCGGCAAGCGGCGCTGCGATCATCGCGGCGCCCGTGGCCAGTGCTGCAAGCAGTGTTCTGCGTATCATGTCGGGTCTCCTCCTCTGTTGCACCCGTGGTGATGCACCCGCGATTACCTTTGCGTGCGGGCGTAGATGGCGTTGGTCGCGACGATCGAGACGATGAGCAGCAAGCCCATGACGATCAGTTGCGACGTGATCGGAATGTTGGCCACGTTCATGCCCGTGGCGATGACGATGAGAAGCCAGGCTGCGAGGAAGGTCCCCGCGATCGACCCGCGCCCGCCGAAGATGTAGGTCCCGCCCAGCATGACCATCAGGACCATCTGAAGCTCGCCCCCCGTCGCCATGTCATAGCGGACCGAGGCAAGGCGCGACGCGGTGAGCATGCCGGCCACCGAACTGGTCACGCCGAGCAGCACGAAAAGGCTCATCTTGATCCGGCGCACCCGGATGCCGGCGTGCCACGCGGCCTCGGGCGATGTGCCGATCTGGTAGATCTGCCGGCCGGTGACCGTGAGCGCCAGAAACACGCCCAGGACGATCGCGACGAGCACGAAAAACACGACCGGGATCGGAACGCCGAACCAGTATTTCCAGTCGATTCCGATGAACCAAGACGGAAAACCGCTGATCGAGCGGTCGCCCGCCAGCACCTGCGCGAGGCCGCGGTAAAGGGTCAGCGTGCCGATCGTCACGATGATGGACGGCAACTTGAACCAGAGCACCAGCACCCCGTTGAACGCCCCCATGAGCGCCCCGGTGGCCACCGAGGCCCCCATGGCGACGCCGATGGGCACACCGGCCTTGAAGAGCGCCGCGAAGACGCAGGCCGAAAATGCCATCATCGCCGCGGGCGACAGGTCGATCTCGCCCGAAATGATGATCAGCGTCAGAACCAGCGCGATAAGCGCGAATTCGACATAGAAGGTGGCGCTTTCGAGAATGAAGGTCGTGTCGGCGAAGAACGGCGACAGCCACGTCGCGACACCGAACGCCACGAACAGCAGGACCAGCGTCATCACCTCCGGCCGGATCAGGACGACCTGCCAGAGCGGCCGCGGCGCCGCAGCCTCGTGCGAGGAAAGCGCCGGTTTCTGCTCGGGCCTGGCTTGCGTCGTGTCGCTCATCCGCTGCTCCTTGCCTGCGCCAGCGCCCGGGTCGAGCGCTCCCGCACCGTCCGGTCTATCAGCAGCGCAAGGACGATGACCGCGCCGTTGAACACGTCCTGCCAGAAGGCCGACACGCCCAGGACCGGCAGCGCGACCGACACCAGCCCCAGAAGCAGCACGCCCAGAACCGTGCCGAGCACCGTGCCGACGCCTCCGTTGATCGATACGCCGCCCACGACGACCGCCGCGATCACCGTGAACTCGAAGCCGACGCCGGTGATGCCCGGGTTCACGTACCCGAAGCGCGAGGCGTAGAGAACGCCGGCGAGCCCCGACAGCGCCCCCGAAAGCGCAAAGACCAGAAGTGTCACGCGCACCACCTTGATCCCCCGCAGGGGGGCTGCCACGGGGTTCGACCCCAGCGCATAGATCTGCCGTCCGAGGCGGGTATGATCGAGGAACAGGTACGTCGCGACCGCCACGGCCAGCGCGATGATCACAAGCCAAGGAATTCCGAAAACGGGCGAAGTCTGAGACAGCGAGATCAGCGACCGCGGGATGAACTGCGGATCCACCTGTCGCGCGTCCGACACGAGAAACACCAGACCGCGGTACAGGCTGAGCGTGCCGAGCGTCACGATGATCGACGGCAGCTTGAAGATCACCACGAGCAGCCCGTTCACAAGGCCGAGTCCGGTGCCAAGCGCAATGGCCACGACGACCCCGGCCATGATCGGCAGGTCGGGCAGGTCGCGGAACATCATGCCCGCGATGATGGACGAGAAGGCCATGATCGACCCGATCGACAGGTCGACGTGGCGCGCGACCAGCACCATCATCTGCCCCATCGCCGCGATCAGGATCAGCGGGATCGCAAGCGCCACGATGCGCGCGGTCTCGAGCGTCAGGAACCTCGGTTCCATCGTGCCGACCAGGGCCGTGATCAGCAGGAGCATTGCGAAGATGCCAGCCTCGCGTCGATGGATCAGGGTCCGGACGAAGTCTCTCATGCAGCTTCACCCGCAGCCCGCGGCACGGCGGCCTGCATCACGCTTTCCTGCGTGGCTTCATCGCGCGAGAGTTCGGCGGTGAGCCGGCCCTCGGCCATCACGAGTATGCGGTCGCAGAGCGCGAGAAGTTCGGGCAGTTCGGACGAGATCAGCAGGATCGCCTTGCCGTCCTCGGCCAGCGCGCCGATCATGTCGTAGAATTCGGCCTTCACGCCCACGTCGATCCCGCGCGTGGGTTCGTCGAGGATCAGCACCGCCGGATCGGTGTGCAGCCAGCGCGCGAGGATCGCCTTCTGCTGGTTGCCGCCCGACAATTCCATGATCGGCTGGCGTAGGGACGCAAGGCGGATCTTCAGCTTCTCGACCGAGGATCGCGCCAGCGCGCGCACCCGGGCGGCGCTGATGAAGCCTCCTTGCGAAATCAGGTCGGGCACGGCCGCGGTGATGTTGTTCTCGACCGACATGGTGCCGAAGATGCCGGCGGTCGCGCGGTCTTCCGGCACGAAGGCGAGGCCGAGGCCGATGGCGTCGGACGGATCGGCGACGGTCACGTCGGCGCCATTCACGCGGATCGTGCCGGTGTCGGCCGGCGCGACGCCGAAGATAGCGCGGGCGACGTCGGTGCGCCCCGCACCCACAAGACCGGCAAGGCCCACGATCTCGCCCCGCCGCACTTCGAGCGAGATGTCGCGAAAGGCCGGGACCCGGGTCAGGCCGCGCACCTCGAGCGCCGCTTCGCCGATCCGGGCGCGGTGCTTGTGAATGTAGTCCTTCACCGGCCGCCCGATCATCATCCGGATGATGTCCGCGTCTTCGAGGCCGGCCACTTCCTCGGTCCCGACGAGGCGGCCATCACGGAACACGGTGGCGCGGTCGCAGAGTGCCCGCACCTCTTCCAGGCGGTGCGAGATGAAGACGATCGTACGACCTTCATCCCGCAGGCGGCGGGCGATGGCGAACAGCGTCTCGACCTCTTTCGGCGTGAGCGGCGCGGTCGGTTCGTCCATGATGATCAGCCGGGAGTCGCTGTCGAGGGCACGGGCGATCTCGACCATCTGCTGGTCGGCGATCGACAGGCCGCGCATCACCTGATCGACATCGATCCGCACGCCCAGAAGATCCATCAGCTCGCGCGCCCGCGCGGCGTTCTCGGCCCGGCGCACCCGGCCCAGCGCCGCTTCGTTGCCGCGCCCGAGAACAAGATTCTCGGCCACCGACAGATCGGGAAACGATATCGGCTCCTGGTGGATCAGCGTGATGCCGAGGCGCTGCGCCGCGAGCGGCGATGACACCTCGATCGGTCGCCCGTCCATGCGCAGCGTGCCGCGTGTCGGGCGATGAACCCCCGCAAGGATCTTGGCGAAGGTCGACTTGCCCGCGCCGTTTTCGCCCAGAAGGGCGTGGATCTCGCCGGTTCGCAGATCCAGATCGACATCGCTCAGAACCTCGACACCGGCGAACTGCTTCGAGATTCCCCGCGCCGAGATCAGCTTCTGCTGGTCCATGCCTGCCTCCGCCACGCCAGTCAGCCCGCGTCGCCGGGCACGGGTGCGTCGGCCGCAAGAAGTCCCTGGTCCTTGAGGTCTTCCCAGAAGGCCGGAGGAACCGGCGTCCCCATATGGGCGACGTTCTGCACCACCTCCTGCGGCCGGGCCGCGCCGGGGATGATCGAGGCGACAGCGGGATGCGCGAGCGGAAACTGCAGCGCCGCGGCCTGAAGCGGCATCTTGTGGGCCAGGGCGATCTCTTGCAGACGCCGCGCCTTCTCCTGCACCTGGGGTGGCGCGGCGGCATATCCGTAGCTCGCCTTCTCGCCCGCTCCGGTGGCGAGGATACCCGACGCGTAGGGCGCGCCGATGATGACCGACACGCCGCGCTTCAGGCAATCGGCCATGCCGCGGTGCAGGCTGTCCTGATCGAGCAGGGTGTAGGGCATCGCGACCAGCAGAAAGTCGAGATCGACCTCGGGCGCGACAGTCTCGAACGCCTCGTTCGTGTTGATGCCCATGCCGTAGGCGCCGATGTCGCCCGCCGCTTTCAATTCTTCCAGCGCCTTCATTCCCGACCCCGCCAGATCACGGCGATGCGCGGCATAGGCGTCAGGGACGTGATAAGCGGCGTCGAGGTCATGGATCACCAGCGCATCGACGGTATCGAGGGCCAGGCGCTGCAATGCCTGTTCATATGAGCGCATGATGCCATCGTAGCTGTAGTCGAACTTCACCTCGAAATTCAGGCCGCCCACCCATGGGCCACGGTCGAACGATCTGGGGTCGGCGGGGCGGTGCAATGTGCGGCCGACCTTTGTGGAGATCCGGAATTCGCTGCGCGGAATCGTTCGCAGGAAGCCGCCCACGCGATGCTCGGACAGGCCGCGTCCATACCATGGCGCGGTATCGTAGTAACGAACGCCCGCATCCCACGCGGCCTCCAGGGTCGCGCGGGCGACCGGCTCGTCGACGGGGCCGTAGAGTTCGCCGAGATGGGCGGACCCGAATCCGAACACCGGCAGTTCGAGGCCGGTCCGCCCCACGGCGCGGCGCGCGTCGATGCTGATGGTCACGGCTTCCCCCCTGTTCTTGCCGGCGCCGTCTCCGGCGCCTTGCCCGACCGCATTTGCTGCGGTGCCCTTGAGACTGATCAAAATTTGTCAGACAAAAATTAGTTTGACAACTTTTTTCTGATGCCGACAATCCCGGTCGACGAGGCGCGGCGCCACCGCGACCGCCGGAAAGAGGGGATCCACGCATGATCGGGGTCGGAATCCACCCGATGCTCTACGCGTTCTTCGACGCGGACGGGCGTATCCGGGCCGACACCATCGTCCCGCAGGTCGCGGCCGCCGTGGCAGCCGGTGCGGACGGCGTCGCCGTGCTCGGCCTCGGGACCGAAGCGGGAAAGCTCGGCCGCACGGAGCGGAAAGCGCTGCTGGAGACGGCGATCGAAGCGGCGGACGGGCGCCTGCCGGTGGTGGCGACGATCGCGGAGACGAACCTGCCCGACATGATGGACGCCGCGCGTGAAGCCCATGCGGCGGGCGCCGCCTGGCTGATCCTCCAGCCACCCCGGCCACCCGCGTCCGGGGCCGACCTCATCGCCATCTTCGGCAAGGTCGCCGAGGCCGTCGGTTGTCCGGTGGCGATCCAGAACGCCCCGGAATTCCTCGGCATCGGGCTGACGACCGGCGAGATCGCGCAACTGCATGATCGCCACCCCAACGTCGTGGCGGTCAAGGCCGAATGCAGCGCGCTGGCGCTGGGCGAGATGCGCGACGAGCTGGGCGACCGCCTGCGCCTTCTGAACGGGCGCGCGGGTCTGGAGCTGACAGACAATTACCGCGCCGGCGCGGACGGCATGATCCCGGGGATCGAGACGGTCGATCTTCAGGTCGCCGTGGCCCGGGCCATGGGGGACGACGACGAAGAGCGGGCCGAGGCGCTCTACCGCCGCCTGCTGCCCACTCTGACCTTCATCATGCAGGGGATCGCGCATTTCGTGCTTTACGGAAAGCTCATCGCCGCACTCCGCCTCGGGATCGACCCCGGCGCGGCGCGCCTGCCCTCCCTCACCCTTTCCCCGCGCGGCGAGGCCTGGTCACGGCGCCTTGCCGCCGACCTGGGCCCGCTGGCCCGCTGACAAAGGACGACCAATGGCGAAGATCACCGATGTGCGCACAACGATCTGGGAATGGGTCGGACCCGTCGCGCCCATGCCGCCGCACTTCTGCACGACGGCGGGCGATCTGGTGACCGACGTCACCGGGTCGATCTCGGGGTTCCGCTTTCTTGGCTGGCTGGTGGTCGAGATCGAATGCGACGACGGCACAGTCGGTATCGGCAACGCGGCCCTTGCACCGCATGCCACGAAGACGACGATCGACACCTATCTCAAGCCGCTTCTGATCGGGACCGACCCGATGGACAGCGAGTACATCTGGCAGAGCATGTATCGTCGCACCCTGCCCTTCGGGCGCAAGGGCATCGGCATGACGGCGATCAGCGCCGTCGACCTCGCGATCTGGGATGCCAAGGGCAAGATGCTCGATCAGCCGGTGTTCCG
>Ga0102937_1001195_pt1 | contig 11835 bp, 4 predicted proteins | sample SalPonR2_B_D1_MG_FD_78213 | JGI IMG/M metagenome (GOLD analysis project Ga0102937, IMG submission 78213) | Salt pond soil microbial communities from South San Francisco under conditions of wetland restoration - Salt Pond MetaG R2_B_D1_MG | ecosystem: Environmental > Aquatic > Marine > Intertidal... | reverse complement strand
CCGTTTTTAAGTTGCCGCATATTTTCTTTTTCCACAAAACGAAAAAAGAAGACGGAAACAGCCAGGCAGAAAGTGCACGCAAAGCAGGCGCCGCTTTTTATGCTACCCTAAAAAATGAGCACATAAAAACTGTTCAGCTTATCCGTTTCAGTAAAAAAGAACTCACGCTTCCGTTTTTGGAGGGACTGCTCTTATCTTCCTACGCTTTTTCGAAATACAAAAAGAAAAAAGAAGATCCTGTCCTGAATGAAATTTTCGTGTCAGACAATGCCGTTTCAGAAGAACAAATTGACGAACTGGTACAACTTACCGAAGCCGTTTTTCACGCGCGAAACCTTATAAACGAACCCCTTTCCTACCTCACCGCCGAAAAATTTTCGCAGGAGATGGAGAAAATGGGCAACGAAGCCGGATTCAGTGTGGAGGTGCTTAACAAGAAAAAAATTGAATCGCTGCGAATGGGTGGTTTGCTGGCCGTAAACAAAGGTAGCATCGACCCGCCGACATTCAGCATTTTGGAATGGAAGCCTGAAAATGCGAAAAACAAAAAACCAGTCGTACTGGTTGGCAAAGGCGTGGTGTACGATACCGGTGGTCTGAGTTTGAAACCCACTTCAAAATCGATGGATTACATGAAAAGTGACATGGGCGGTGCTGCTGTGGTGGCCGCAACGCTGTTTGCCATTGCAAAAAACAAACTACCGGTTCATGTTATCGGGTTGGTGCCGGCCACCGACAACCGCCCGGATGGGAATGCCTACGTTCCGGGCGACATTATTACCATGTACGACGGCACCACCGTGGAAATTAAAAATACCGATGCCGAAGGCCGGCTTTTGCTGGCCGATGCGCTGAGCTATGCAAAAAAATACGACCCTGAACTGGTAATCGACGTGGCCACCCTCACCGGCTCGGCCCCGATGATTGCCGCCCACCACGCATTAATTGCCATGGGAAACAGTGAAGAAAACCTCCGAAAACTGCAACAAACGGGAGAAGAAACATTTGAACGACTGGTGGAAGTGCCACTCTGGGAAGAGTTTGGCAAACCACTGAAATCACCGGTTGCCGACCTGAACAACCTCGGTGCACGCGAGGGACAAACATCCATTGCCGGAAAATTCCTGGAACACTTTACCGGTTACCCGTGGCTGCACCTCGATATTGCCGGCGTAGCTTTCCTTCACGAAAAAGACAGCTACCGCCCCGAGGGAGGCACCGGTTTTGGCACACGGCTGTTATACCACTTTTTGAAAAAATTCAATTAAAAACTTAACTTTGTCGCTTGTTTTAAAAGACTAAATGATAACTCGATAGAAAACTCAGAAATGACAGATACAATAAAAGTAGGTATTTCACAAGGCGATATAAATGGAATCAGTTACGAAGTGATCATGAAAACGCTGCTCGATCCGCGTATCATGGAAATGTGCACTCCCATTATTTATGGTTCGCCAAAGGTTGCAGCCTACCACCGCAAAGCGCTAAATATTAACAATCTCAGTTTGAATCACGTTCGCACTCCGCAGGAAGCAGGCCCCCAAAGGGCACATGTGCTGAATTGCATCGACGACAATGTGCGGGTGGAACTGGGCAAATCTACGCCCGCAGCAGGCGAAGCTTCCTACATGGCGCTCGAACGTGCTACTTCCGATCTGAAAGAAGGACTGATTGATGTACTGGTTACTGCACCAATTAACAAAGACAATATACAAAGCGAAAAATTCAATTTCCCGGGACACACCGAATTTCTTGCGCGGGAATTTAACTCGAAAGATTACCTGATGCTCATGGTAAGCGAAACCATGAAAGTAGGATTGGTAACAACGCATGTCCCCATTAGTGAAATAGCCAATTATATTACCAAAGAAACTATTCTTTCCAAATTGAGAATAATAGCGCATTCATTGCAGCAGGATTTTGCCATCACCCGTCCGCGGATTGCTGTGTTCGGATTAAATCCGCATGCCGGCGATAACGGATTGCTGGGAAAAGAAGAAATCGATATTATTCAACCCGCCATCGAACAGGCTAAAAAAGAAGGCATTATTGCCCTGGGGCCTTATCCTGCCGATGGTTTTTTTGGTTCGGAAGATTACCGCAAATTTGATGCAATACTGGCCATGTACCACGATCAGGGTCTTGTTCCCTTCAAACTTTCTTCTTTTGAAAGAGGTGTAAATTATACTGCCGGACTTCCTGTAATACGTACATCTCCGGCTCACGGCACGGCCTACTCGCTGGCTGGCGAAGATAAAGCTTCACCCGATTCATTCAGGCAGGCGCTGTTCATGGCCATCGACATTTATAAAAACCGGCAGATTCACGAAGAAATCACAAAAAATCCGTTGAAAAAATACGATATCATGTCCAACCAGGAAGATGAAGGCGTGGATATCGAAGCTGAAGACAATCAAAACTATTAAACTGTTTGTTTCATGTACGAATTTATCCGGGGAGCAGTAACCGACATCAATCCGGCAAGCATTGTAGTTGAAGCCGGCGGCGTGGGATATTTTATCAATATCTCGCTAAACACATACAGCAAAATAAACGGCAAAAAGGAAGCACTCCTTCTAATTCACCAGATTGTGCGCGAAGACGCACATATTCTTTACGGATTTGCCGAACAGCGCGAAAGGGAATTATTCCGCAACCTGATTTCTGTAAACGGCGTGGGTGCCAATACTGCCATTATGATGTTATCGTCGCTAAACCCCGACGAACTGGTAACAGCCGTTACCTCGGGCAACACCGATGTTCTGAAAGCAGTAAAAGGAATCGGGGCCAAAACCGCTCAGCGTATCATTATCGATTTAAAAGATAAATTTGGCAAAATACCTGAAACAGGTCAAATTTTGATTTCGGCAGACAATACAACCAAAAATGAATCGTTATCTGCATTAGTCATGCTGGGGTTTGCAAAAAAAGATGCCGATAAGGTAGTTTCGAAAATCATCAGGGAAGAGCCGGATGCAACAGTGGAGAGCGTGATTAAAAGAGCGTTAAAAAGGTTATAAAAACAGGAATGAAATTCGCCCGTATTTTTACTAAAATATGCTATATATTTTTGCTAACCTCCTTGTTTGCAACAACCGCGAAAAGTGTTGCAGGCAACTCTGAATTTTCTTTAACTCCTCTCCTGCAATACCAGGATACTGCGGTAGTTGACACCACCGGCCCGCTGCCGTTTCCGTTTAAGGACCAGCCGGCATTCGGTCTTCCTTCGCAGCAGGATACATCAAAACTTTTTCTGAATAAACCCGGAAACATCAATTTTGAAATTGAATACGACCCGGAAACCGGCGAATACATTTTTTATGAAAAAGTGGGCAACCTGAACTACCGGCTTCCGCAAACCATGACCCTTGATGACTATGTGGAATATGACTTTGAAAAATCGGTAAAAGACTACTGGCATCAGCGGCGAAACATTCAGCAGCAGGATGAACAACAAGGGTTGCTGCCTAAGCTTACCATCGGCGGCGAAGCGTTTAACCGCGTCTTTGGCGGAAACACAGTTAACATTCAGCCGCAGGGTTATGTCGAAGTAAGTTTCGGTTACCAGATGAACGCTACCGAAAACCCCGCCATACCTGAAAGGCTGAGAAGAGTGCCCACCTTCGATTTCGACGAAAAAATTCAGATGAACGTAATGGGCCAGATCGGTACCAAAATGAACATGCGGGTAAATTACAATACCGAGGCTACGTTCGATTACGAAAATAAAATGAACCTGGAATATACCGGCGAGGAAGATGAGATTATCAAAAGTATCTCTGCCGGAAACGTATCGCTGCCACTAAGCGGTACGCTGATTACCGGCGCTTCCAATCTTTTCGGGGTAAAAGCCGAAATGCAGTTTGGCCGCCTCACACTTACCACACTCTTTTCGCAACACAAAGGCGAAACCCAGACCGTGGAAACCGAAGGCGGCGCACAAATCACCAACTTCGAGGTTTCGGCCGCCAATTACGATGCCAACAGGCACTTTTTCCTCTCACAGTATTTCCGCGACAATTACGATAAATGGCTTCAAAACACCGCGGTTCCGCTCTCTCCCATTAACATCAACAAAATTGAAATCTGGGTAACCAACAAATCCAGCGATTTTACCGAGTCGAGAAATATTATCGCATTTCAGGATTTGGGTGAACACGAACCTCATATTTTTAACGAAATACCAGCCTTCCAGGAAACCAGCGGACTGCCTTCTCCCGATAATGTGTTTCCGCACAACGATGCAAACGGGTTGTATTACGAAATGACAACTACATACGACGGCATCCGGGATGTAAAAAATATCACTGAAATCATGCAACAGTTCAGCCCCGGGTTTTTGGGCGGACAAGATTTTGAAAAAGTTGAACAGGCCCGTAAACTCGATCCGCAGGAATATACCGTAAACGAAAGGCTGGGGTATATTTCGCTTAACACGGCCCTGAACTCTGATGAAGTGCTGGCAGTTGCCTACACTTATACATCGAGTGGGCAGGTCTACCAGGTAGGTGAATTCTCGACCAGCGGAGTTGAAGCCCCGAAAACAATGGTACTGAAACTTTTAAAAGGAACCAACCTTTCGCCCAATCTGGCAACCTGGGACCTGATGATGAAAAATATTTATAACCTGGATGCTTACCAGTTGACCAATGAAGATTTTATTCTAAACATCGTTTATCAGAACGATTCCACAGGTACTTACATCAACTACCTGCCAAAAGGAAATCTGGAAGGGCATATTCTTTTAGAGGTGATGAACCTCGACAAACTGAACAAACAGGGTGACCCCTACAAAGACGGAAAGTTCGACTACATTGAAGGAATCACCGTGCACCCAAACCGCGGCCGGATTATTTTTCCGGTGGTGGAACCTTTTGGCAGCCACCTTGCCGACAGTATAACCAACCCGGCGCTGCGCGATGAATACGTTTTTTCATCGCTTTACGATTCTACGCAGGTAGTGGCCGAACAAGATGCCGAGCACAATAAATTCCGGCTGACAGGTAGCTACAAAGGAGCTTCCGGCTCCGATATTATGCTCGGTTCGCTCAACCTCACGCAAGGTTCGGTAAGAGTTACAGCCGGCGGACGCGAGCTGACCGAGAATGTGGATTATACCGTGGATTACACGCTTGGACGTGTGAAAATTATTAACGAAGCACTCCTTGAAGCAGGAACGCCTATCCAGGTTTCAACCGAAAGCGAGGACCTTTTTACCATGCAGCGGAAAACCCTGCTTGGGACACATGCCAATTATGCTTTTTCAGACAATTTCAACATTGGCGCCACCGCTCTTTACATGCACGAACGCCCGCTCACCCAAAAAGTAGATTACGGCGAAGATCCCATTTCAAACCTGATGCTCGGTATTGACGGACGCTGGTCGACCCAAAGCATGCTTCTCACCAAAGCAGCAGATGCTCTGCCGTTTTACAGCACCAACACTCCTTCGTCGGTTGATGTGGAAGCAGAAATAGCACAACTGATTCCGGGCCATTCAAGCGTAATTGAGAAAAGCGGAAATGCCTATATCGACGACTTTGAAGGCACCAAAACCACCATTAACCTGAAAGCCCGGCAATCGTGGGTGCTGGCAAGTACACCGCAACATCAGAATGATTTGTTTCCGGAAGGTAACCTGACCAATGCCCTGCCTTACGGCTTTAACCGCGCCAACCTGGCCTGGTACATCATCGATCCGCTTTTCCTGAGAAACACATCGCTGACACCCGATCATATCAAAAACGATAAAGATCTGCAATCGAACCACCTCGTACGTGAGGTGTTTGAAAAAGAAATTTTCCCGGCCAAAGAATCGCCAGTTGGTCAACCTACCAATATTCCGGTATTGGACCTCGCTTTTTACCCTGAAGAACGCGGGCCTTACAATTACGACACAAACGGTTCGGAATACTCCGCCGGTATAAACCCTGACGGTTCGTTAAAAGCACCTGAAACCAGGTGGGGTGGTATGATGCGAAAAATACAGACCACTGATTTTGAAACCTCCAATATCGAATTTATTGAATTCTGGGTGATGGATCCTTTTGTGAACGACACCGCAGGAGACCACCAGGGCGGCGAACTCTATTTCAACCTGGGTGATATTTCAGAGGACATTCTGAAAGATTCACGAAAAGCTTTTGAAAACGGACTGCCTACCACTGACCAGGTTACCAATGTTGATACCACGGCCTGGGGCCGGGTTTCCACGCTGCAGTCACTGGTTAATGCATTCGACAACGACCCGGAATCCCGTCGCTATCAGGATGTGGGATTCGACGGCCTTTCGAGCGAAGACGAACAGCTCTTTTTTGAAGATTACATCAACCAGATGAGAGATTTGGTTTTCGACGATGTTTTCCAGGAAATAATGGACGACCCTTCGAGCGATGATTTTCATTACTACCGCGGCTCAGATTACGACCAGCAGGAATTGGGAATTCTTAAGCGCTACAAGCGTTTTAATGGTTCAGAAAACAACTCGCGCACCACCGAAATGTCGCCCGAACCTTATCCCACTTCAGCATCATCTATCCCCGATATTGAAGACATTAACAGCGACAACACGCTGAATGAATACGAACGCTACTACCAGTACAAAGTCAGCATTAAAAAAGAAGACATGCAACTGGGACAGAATTACATAACCGACATAAAACAGAGCCGTGTTGAACTGAAGAACGGACAAATCGGCGAAGTAAAATGGTACCAGTTTAAAATTCCGGTACGCGACCCCGACCAGGTTTTCGGAAATATCCGCGATTTTAATTCCATTCGTTTCCTGCGTATGTATATGCGCGGATTTGAAGAGCCGGTAGTTATGCGTTTCGCCACCCTCGATTTGGTGCGTGCCGACTGGCGCCGCTACACCCGCGATTTAGGCGATCCGGCAGCAACTTCTCCCAATGCCAATTTCGATGTTTCGGCAGTGAGCATCGAGGAAAACGGAAGCCGTGAGCCCGTAAACTACGTTCTTCCTCCCGGAATCAGCAGGGTAATCGACCCGTCCAACCCACAGCTCCGCCAGCTAAATGAACAGTCGATGGTGCTGCGTGTAACCAATCTCGAACAGGGCGATGCACGTGCTGCCTACAAATCGCTTTACATGGACTTTAGAAGGTACAAAAAACTGAAACTGGAAGTGCATGCCGAAGAACTGGAAGATTATCCGCTGGAAGACGACGAACTGCACTTTTTTATCAGGCTGGGGTCTGATTATAACTTCAACTACTATGAATACGAAGTTCCGCTGACTTTAACGCCTGAAGGAAGATATAATGCCGAGATTGAAAGCGACCGTTACATGGTGTGGCCCGATGCCAACCGGTTAAATATTCCGCTTGAATTATTCACAAATCTCAAGCTCGATCGAAATGCTGAAATGCGCAGGGCAGGTTCCGGCATTGGCGTTCAGGATGTTTATGAAACCATTCACCAGGGATGGAATAAAAACAAAAACCGGGTGAAAATTAAAGGAAACCCAAACCTCGGAAATGTAGAGGTAGTGATGATGGGAATCCGCAATAAAAAAGGCCAGGTAAATACCGGCCCCAAAGCAGTAGAAGTTTGGGCAAATGAGTTGCGCCTGACTGACTTTGACGAAGACGGCGGCTGGGCAGCCAATGCTCGTGTAACCACCCGCGTGGCCGATTTGGGTAGCATAACAGTTGCAGGCCGTACCCGTTCTTCCGGCTTTGGAAGCATCAGCCAGAACATCAATAGCCGCCAGTTGGAAGATTTAACTGAAGTTGATATCGCTTCCTCGCTCGATTTGGGTAAATTTTTCCCCGAAAAAGCAGGTGTGCGCCTTCCCATGTACTACGGCTATTCGCGCAGCGTAGCCAATCCGAAATACAATCCGCTTGAACCCGATATTGAATTAGATAAAGCTTTGGAGAGAGCTGAAACTCCCGATATAAGGGATTCTATCAAACAAATTTCGCAGGATTTGGTAACGCGGAAAAGTTTGAATTTCACCAATGTGAAAATTGAGCCGCAACGCGAACAAACAAAAGTGAATCTTTGGGACCCGGAAAACTTCTCGGTTTCCTATTCCTACAACGAGATTTTTAAAAGGAATGTCAACACAGAATACAATCTCGACAAAACTTACCGCGGGATGTTCTCCTACAATTACAGCAGCCGCCCGAAGCTGATTCAGCCTTTCAACAGTATAAACTTCCTGCAGAAAGGACCGCTGAAGTTGCTTGGCGATTTTAATTTTTATCCGTTACCCACACAAATTTCATTCAGAACTGATTTGTATCGCCGTTACCATGAAACACAGGCGCGCAATGTTACCAATCCCGAATTCATTCTGCCGGCAACCTACGAAAAAGATTTTCTGTGGAACCGTTATTTCGACTTCAGATACGATGTAACCCGGTCGCTGAAAGTGGATTTTTCTTCAAGAAGCACCTCGCGAATTGATGAACCCCAGGGAAGGATTTACCGCGAAATGGATAATTACCAGATGGTAAAAGACTCCATTCTCACCAACTTGTGGAACCTTGGCCGTCCGACGCTTTACAACCACAATGTAAACATTACTTACCGCCTGCCCATTAACAGCATCCGCTTCCTGAACTTTATTTCTTCCTCAGTCCGCTACCAGGGAACTTACGACTGGCAGGCCGGTCCGATAACCGCTGATACCATCAGACTGGGGAACCGCATTCAAAATTCCAGTAACATTCAGTTAACAGGAAACGTTAACCTGCAGAGTTTGTACAATAAAGTCCCCTATTTTCAGGAACTGAACCAGAAATTCCGCCGCACCGGACGCAGCCGCGGAAGCCTGAACCGGCGCTCGGGCACGGGAGGAAGAACACAGCAACAGCAACCTCCCCAGCAAGAGCAGGAACAAACTTACACCAGCAGTGTAAAACTTACGGCTGAAAATCCGCAAACTGTGACCCACAACCTGAATACAAAAAAAGTAAATGTTGTGGTTACCAATGCCGACGGGGAAATTGTAAGGGGAACAACGGAAATCGTCGATGCCAACACTGTTGAATTTACGCCTCTTGCCGATGCCAGCCAGGCAATGATTGCGGTTACCGGCAAACCCGGCGACCAGGGATTTTTAAAAGATATGCTCGATTTGACTACCCGCATGCTGATTGGTGTGCGAACAATTTCAGTAAATTACGGAATTAACGGCGGTACCGTACTGCCGGGCTATCTGCCCGAGCCAACTGCCTTTGGAGCCGGCACATACACTCCCGACAGAGACATGTTTTCTCAGAGTTATGGGACCAGTTTTGCCCCGGGAATGCCTTTCCTTTTGGGATGGCAGGATTACGGATTTGCACAAAGAGCCGCTGAAAACGGCTGGGTGACCAACGACTCGGCGCTCAACATGCCCTATGTGTTTACCAAAAACGAACGGTTTAGTGTGCGGGCTACTATTGAACCACTTCCCGATTTGCGCATCGACATGACTGCCGACCGCTCGTTCTCGAAAAATATCAGCGAATTTTACAATTACGATCCGCGAACCAATGATTTTAGTGCAGACAATTTTACTGAAAGAGGAAACTTCAGCATGTCGACTTTAACCTGGGGAACTGCATTTTTTGCTATTGGCGACGGAGAAGTCCGCCAGTCGGAAGCTTTCGAAAACTTTAAAGATTACCGCATAATAATTGCCCGCAGACTGGCTGCCCAGCGCGACCCGAACAACGGTTTTGGTTACGACCCAACAGCAACCGACCCTGAAACAGGCTTCCCCGATGGTTACGGGCCTAACTCAGTGGAAGTAATGGTTCCCGCATTTTTGGCAGCTTACCAGAACAAAAACCCGCGCGATGTTTCGCTGGGACTTTTCCCGTCGATAAAATACATCCGCCCCAACTGGCGCATCCGCTATGAGGGAATGGTTTCGCAAATTCCGGGACTGAATAATATTATGCGTTCACTGAACTTTACCCACGCCTACCGCTCATCTTATAACGTAGGTTCTTACATTACCAACCTCGATTACCAGGAGCAGGGCGACGGCTTTAGCTATGTACGCGATATTGCCGATAATTTTATCGCTCCATACGATTTTAACTCGGTAAGTATCATGGAAACCTTTAATCCGCTTATAAATATGGACATTATGTGGGTGGGCGATCTTACCACACGCGCCGAAGTGAAACGCACCCGCCAGTTGTTGCTCGCATTTTCGAACAACCAGGTGACCGAAACACTCAGCAACGAATACACAATGGGAATTGGATACCGGTTTACGCAAATGGATTTGATCATCAAAACCAAAAATTCGCAACGCTCTTATTCAAACGATTTGAACCTCAGGGCTGACCTGTCGTACAGAAAAAACAAAACCGTGTTGCGGAAAATTGTTGAAGACGACGACCAGATTACTGCCGGGCAAAGCGCTTTTACCATTAAAACCACTGCCGATTATATGCTCAGCGACCGTTTCCAGTTGCGCGTATTTTTCGACAAAGTGCTGAACAATCCGTTTACTTCGCTTTCATTCCCTACTTCCAATACCAATATCGGAGTTAGTTTCAAATTTACGCTGGCACAATAAAAAGGAAATCTTAATTTAGGGGTTCAATTTTTTGAATACCCTGTTATGGATTTAAGTTTACTGAATGTAAATACCCCGCTGGAAATCATCAACCAGGCCATGCAAAAAAGCCTGATTGGAAACCTGGGAATTGAAGTCACAAAAATTGGCGACGGTTTGGTGGAAGGATACTTCACGCTTTCTGAAAAAAACAGCCGCCCCGATGGAATGCTGCACGGCGGTGCCAACCTGGCCATGGCCGAAACACTGGCAGGTTTGGGGAGCATGTTACTCATCGATTTGAATGAGTTTGATGCGTTGGGAAGCCAGGTTTCGGGAAACCACACCGGCACCCTGAAAACCGGAAAAGCACAGGCAACAGCAAAAATCATTCACCGCGGAAACAAGACTCACCTTTGGAATGTTGATGTAAAAAATAAAGAAGGCCGGCTGATTTCAACCGTCCGCGTTACAAACATGATTGTAAGGAAGAATGACAAATAGAAAAGATTTTGCCCTTTTTATAGATAAACTGCTCAAAAAAAACTGCCCGTTTGCCCTGTGGTCGATGCCGGGAAGCCATACCCCTGAAATTTTGGTGGCCCCGCAGGAAGGACTCATTCAGCCCGACCAGTTGGAAAAGCTGAACGGACAGGAAGGTTTTGTTTTTGCTCCATTCAATATTAGTGAAAATGCCCCGCTCGTACTTTTAAAACCTGGAATTCACAAAAAAGGAATCAACCAAATTTTGAAAATCGATTGCGAGGCGCTACAACCTGAAAAAGTAGACGAAGTACATCCGGAGCCGCCTTTTATTATTTCGAAAAAAGAATATTTAAAAGACATTGAAACCACCATCAGCAAAATAAAAGACAGCAAGCTGGCAAAAGTGATTGTTTCCAGACTGATCCCTTTTCAACGGAAATCGGAATCAATTGGTGAGGTGTATTTGCAGCTTTTTGAGCAAACACCCAATGCATTTGTTTACCTGGTAAACCTGCCGTCGGCAAGTAAAGGCCAAACAAAAGCCGGATTATGGATGGGAGCCACGCCCGAAGTTTTTTTGAAATCGGACGGAAAAACACTCGAAACCGTTTCACTGGCAGGCACGCAATCGCGTCGAAATGATGGCGATTATTCGTGGCACACCAAAGAAATTGAAGAACAGGCGTTTGTTTCGCGCTACATCCTCGATGTGTTTTACCAATTTAATATTCATCCATATATTACCGAAGGCCCGGATACGCTGGAAAGCGGAAAAGTGGCGCACCTCAGCACCAGTTTCCGCTTTGCGGCCAAAAAACTGGATG
>Ga0102937_1001190_pt1 | contig 11853 bp, 6 predicted proteins | sample SalPonR2_B_D1_MG_FD_78213 | JGI IMG/M metagenome (GOLD analysis project Ga0102937, IMG submission 78213) | Salt pond soil microbial communities from South San Francisco under conditions of wetland restoration - Salt Pond MetaG R2_B_D1_MG | ecosystem: Environmental > Aquatic > Marine > Intertidal... | reverse complement strand
CGTCTTCTCTGAGAGATTGGGTGAGTTCAGGGCTCAGGTCAAAATGATTTTCTATGGAAGCCTTGCCGCTTCCCGTAATAAAAAGAAGCTGATCTACCCCCACCCGTTCCAGCTCCTCAACAACGTATTGTACAACAGGTTTTCTGCCAACGGCGAGCATTTCTTTTGGCTGAGACTTTGTAGCGGGCAGCAGTCTTGTACCCATACCCGCAACGGGGACTACAGCAATATGAATATTTTTCACGAACAAAGGATTGGATTGATGTTAACCGGTACACTAAAAATACGGTTTGGCAGAGTGGTTTGTAAACTTTTTAGCTACAAGCGTTTCGTTTTTCGGGAATAACTGAATGCAGAACATGCGAAGGGCAATGATCCATTGAAAGGCGGTATAAATGGGTATACACGCTGCCTTTTTCTAAAGGAAAGCCGGGATATCGTGAATGTATCTGTTACGAATTTTTCTGGCTTAGACACTAATAGACTTATCGCAGATAAGATGACTGCGTGTATCTTTACATTGAATGAAATAAAATGACCAACCGTAATGCACCTTTATTCGCCCCGATCATAGCTCTCCCGGTATAAATACAGAAGTTTATCGTTTTTAGTGGTGATTAAAATGAACTCACTATTCGTCCCTCAAGGCAAAAATGTTGAAGGGATTATCATGTTAAAATCACTCGAAAGTTAAAGATTACACTCCCCGGGATTTTGTTCATCTGAGTCTACATCTACTTCTCCACTGGTATTACCGGTAAATTCAATGGGCTCATCGTTAAGCAATACCTGCGATAATTGGTATACATACAATCCATAGCTTGATATTTGTAAAATATGAGCCAATAATAAATCCTGGTTGGGCGAGGCTTCCAAAGTTACGTTAGTACCGGGTCCAGTGAAATTTAATTTCATAACCATATTTGCAGCAGTGGCTGCGTCTATTAAATCCAATTCCCACAACAATTTGATATAGCTCACTCCCGAACCGTGCTCGATACATGTTTTTAGCAAAGTAAGCCCAGGCGGCGGAATATCTTCAGGTGCAGTTCTAAACATCCATACGTCACTCCAGTCACTTTCAACAGGATCGGATTTTTGTTCACCTCCGTTTGCTTTTACTCTCCAGTAATATGGGGTATCAAACTCTAAGCTGTTTGACAATTCAAAACCTGTATTATCAACTTGTTCATCAAACAAAAGCTCACTAAACGAATTATCGGGGGAAAGGTGGAATGTATAGCCAAATTCAGCATTTGAAACAGCATTCCAATTGAATTGAACCGGACTTTCTATACCTGTTGCTCCATCTTGAGGTGAAACAAGCTGAGGCGGATCAAGTTTTTGTGGCTCCATGGTTCTGAACCCCCATGTATCGCTCCATGGGCTTCGTAATTCTTCATATCCTGCCCGCACCCGCCAGTTATAATCTGTTTGCAGTTCCAGGCCATCAAACTCAAAACTGTTGGTATTTATTTCAAATTGCATACCCTGCATAAAATCCTGCCCGGCTTCAGCAAGCTGCAATTCGTATATTGTGGCAGATTCAACAGGGTTCCATTCGAATATTTGCATATAATCAAGACCGGTGGCACCATTGAGCGGATTAACTAATACAGGTGCCTCCAGTTCGATGTCATTATTTGGGTCAATCAGTCCTGACGTAGGTTCAAAAAATTGGCGGTCTTTAAAATTACAGGAGCTAAGTAAAACGAATATCATCAACAACGAGGTTAGCAGAATTCGTTTTTTTTCACTGGCGCATTTCCTAAGGAATTTATCTAAACCTTGTTTTATCATCATTTTTTCAGTTAACATCATTAAAAATTAAAACCCGCTCCAAAACCGAATCGCAGATTAGCATCAGCACCGCCAGCTGTGTAATCTGTATTGAACCGGGTATAAAATCTGTCTCCAAATCCAATGTCCATACCTACTCCTCCAATAAAGTGAAGACCATTATGACTTCGTTTATCAAGGCTAGTATCGGTGCTGTATATAGTTTCAAATCTGCCGGAGTTCCAGATCTGGCTTGCTCCGAGCTTAATGAAGGGTGAGAATGAGGGTTTGAAAGGGAGTTCAGAGTTCGGACTGAAATTACGCCGGAGATTACCGTAGAGATCAAGTGTACTGATATCGGTATTGCCTTTTACCCGAAAAGAGGAAGATCCCGCAACGCCATTTGGATAGCTTTGGCTGAAATTAACTGAGCTTAATGTGTAAGATAATCCACCGGATAACGTAACGATTCCGAATCCTCTTCCTGTTAAATCCCACATACCAAGATCCATTTCAGAAAACAGACCAAAAACAGGGGTAAGGTTATCAACGGAGCAGCCAGAAATACCGACCTGATCGCATACGGCATCTTCAAATGCACCCCGGGTGGCAAAATCAAGTTTTGCGCCGACCGATATCCGATTCCATTGAAAGCCTTTAAAAATGAATACTTGCTCTGTTATTCGGTATCTGTCGGTTAACTCCAGCGGCTCATATTCACGCCCAATATGTTCTTCCGTTTCAGGCGCATCTTCAGGCTCAGGTTCCTCATTTGGCTCATTGTCAGGGTCCCGGGTATCTTTCAGATCTTTTTCAGGTTCAGGGTCACTCCCGGACTGTTCTATCGGTTCAGGTTCCGGGATAACAATCTCATCTATATCGAGAAGCTCAGTGTAATCGGTGATATGGCCCCTCGCAATATCCTCAGCCTGAAGTTTACATTTTTCGAGGCACTCATCCAGCAATCGCTGAAGTTCATCTTTCAGGCGATTGAGGCGACCTGATTCCTGTCTGGCTCTGTTGAGGTTTTGTTTGGCCTGATCGAGGTTTTCATTGGCCAGCCGAACGGCTGCTTCCGCATTTTCAACATCTTCATTGAGTCTTTGTTCAGCTCTTTCTTTGGCGCGTTCGTGTGTTTCGGTATCGTTCTGATTTTTCCAGCTCTCCATCAGTTCATCTGCCGATTGCTCACCATTTTTGTAACGCTCCCAGTTTTCCCTGGATAGCTCCCGCTGCACCTCAAGGTCGCTGCTGGTGACTCGTCTTCCGTTACTTTCCACCCAGCTGTCCGGATTATTAAAATTATCAAGTTTTTGTTGCGTCCGCTGACGTTCTTTTTCTGAATCAACAACCTCTTTCTCTGCACTGGCCACAGCACTTTGCAAACCGGGTATTTCCAGCTCGATTTCAGAAATTTGTTCCGTTACAGTATTAATATGCTGCCGGATGGGATCGCAGATAGGACAGGTTTTTTCAATTTCTCTGGCTAATTCCTGGATGCGACGCTGTTCCGCTTCATATCTTTTCTGAGCTTCTTCCCGCTGCCTTTGAGCTTCTATTTCCCGTTCCCTCTGCTCTTTTTCCCAGCGACGCTGTTCTTCTCTTTCAAGTCGCTCTTTCTCCTGTTCCTCCTGTTCAATACGTCTTCTCTCCTCATCGTCCCGGTTCGGGTTATAAATTCTTGGCGGAGAAGGAGTGCTTACAGGCTCTTCAACTTTGTTCCATAATCCGCTGTCAGGAGGAATATTTCGGGTTCCGCAACTGGCAACGACTCTCCATTCATTGATTAACTGAGGGCTGGTACCGAATAAATTTCCTAATCTTCCCCGTGGACTTAAATGTCCTGTATTAGGGTAAAGGGGGGCATAGTCAAAATGCTCTGCAGACTGAACATTTTTTCCGATAGCGGCAGTTATAATCTGGTTAATTCCATCGGTAATGTAATCACCAATAGGCTGCCCTAAGGCTGCACCATAACCGAAGCCGCTTAAAAACCCGCTTGCTGATGCTCCGTACCCTAACTTTTCAAAGACTTTTTCAACTCCCTTTTCAGCAAACTCTTTCACTTGTTCCTGTGCCTTTCCTCTGACTTCGTCTTCAAATACCTTCTTTATTTTTTCAATCTCTTCTGTGAGTTCTACCCACGTAGCACTATGTGCTGTGGATACTACTCTGCATGGACAGTTCGACAAGCGGATACTAAAAGGCAGAGTGGGCAGCTGACTTTCATGATCAAAGTTTCCATCAAATGAACCGCCTGAAGTCCGAAAACGAGCCTGTTTCCCATTATTGTAAAATATGGCTACGTTACAATCCTGAGGAGCTCCCTGCGTGTTAACTATCGTAACTTTCTCTTTCTTGATAAGGTCAATTTCTGCTTTTTGATACTTTTCAATCAGATCTTTTAGAGTTTCAGCATGTTTTTCAATTTGCTCAAGTCGATCTTCCTGAGCTGAGGCACTGGCAGGAATCACCATATGAACAGATATAAGGAATAAAAAAACAGCTATTACTTTTATCCCGGGAGATAAATTTTCCAAACATCGAACGAATGGAAACTCTAAATGAAATAATGAATTGGTATATATTTTCATTGATAATCGGTTAATGACCTTTAACTGAAGCCTGTTGTTTTTTTGCAACACTTTATTTATTGCTTGCCATTGATTTAATTTTAATACAGATTTTGATGCAATATTCCGGTTTAAAAATGTTTCACTAATTACCTACGCCGGAAAAATTCTTAAAGTGATCATAGAGATTTCATTTTTCTGCCAATAGGGTAAAAATGATCATTTTGATCGCTTCGAGTATTGATTTTTTATAGTTCTGACCTTCTGCCGATACTGAATAAAAACAAATGTCTGAAAACCCGCTCAAAGGCAGTCCTGTTTCAAGAAACGGGGCAGCAACAAAATTGCTTAGTGCAGTACAAGACGGCGATAAAAATGCAGTAAATGAACTATTGCCTATTGTGTATGACGAGATGAGGAAGATCGCCCGAAATAAACTTCGGTTTGAACGGAGTGGTCATACGTTTGACACAACAGCTCTCGTGCATGAAGCTTATTTCAGACTCATTGATCAAAATGACGTGGAGTGGCAGAGCCGGGCGCATTTTTTAGCTATTGCAGCACAAGCCATGCGCAGGATTTTATTAAACTATGCAGAATATAAAAATGCAGAAAAAAGAGGGGGGAGTTTTTCAAAAATAGACATGGATATGGAGCAGCTGTCCGGTAAACAGAACACTATGGATGATGAAACGGCAGAATCCATTTTGGCCCTGAATAAGGCTCTTAACAAAATGGAAAAATTCAATGAACGTGGATGCCGGGTTGTGGAATATCATTTTTTTGGAGGATTGACCTGGAAAGAAATATCTGAAGTGATGGGAGTTGCGCCTGTAACTGTAAGACGCGCCTGGAACGTTTCAAAGTTATGGCTCAACAGGGAATTAAATGGAAATGTCTTTTAATGTTTAATACACTTTTTTTGAATAAAATATATATCAAAACATCGGTCATGTGAATTCCGGGCAATGGTCTAAAATAGAAACAATTTGCCTCAAGGCTTTGGGCCTGGGGGAAAAAGATCGAAAGACCTTTGTGGAGGAAATATGCGGGGATGATACAGACCTGCTAAATGAAGTGAACAGCCTGCTCTCTCAAACCGATCAGGAATCTTCCTTTCTAAATCAGCCGTTAGTGAATATTTCTTCACTAGATACAACAATCATTGATAAACCTTTTAAAGTGAGTACAATTGGCTCTTACAGGATTGTCAGGGAAATTGGTGCCGGCGGAATGGGAAAAGTTTTTCTTGCTGCAAGAAACGATGATCATTTTGATCAATATGCAGCCATAAAAATTATAAGGAATGAGTTGGTGTCTGACGATTCTGTACGTCGTTTTCATGCTGAAAGACAGATACTTGCATCTCTCAATCACACAAATATTGCCCGGTTATTAGATGGCGGCGCAACAGAGTCGGCGCTGCCGTGGTTTGCAATGGAATACATTGAGGGAATACCTATTACCCGCTACTGTGATCATCATAAAAGCCCGGTTCAGAAACGATTGAGTTTATTTCTATCAGTGTGTAATGCCATTCAATACGCTCACCAGAATTTGGTGGTTCACAGAGATCTGAAACCTGGAAACATTTTGATGACAAATGACGGAACCCCAAAGGTACTAGATTTTGGAATTGCGAAACTGATTCAGGAGGGGCCGGATGCAGCACCGTTTCAGACACGCGGGCAATTGATGACGGTTGAATATGCGTCACCTGAACAAAACAGAGGAGGAACGATTTCAACTGCTACTGACATTTATTCGCTGGGAGTGATACTTTTTGAGTTGCTTTCGGGCAGTCTTCCATACAATTTCGAAGGCAAGAGCTCTGTGGAGATAGATGAAATGTTTCAGGGCAGTGGAACAAAAAACCCTTCTGAATACATCAACAGCAGTAACGAGCCTGAGGCAGCAGGCCGCAGAGCCACAACACCGGAAAAGTTAAAGAGGAGGTTAAAAGGTGACCTGGACTCGATCGTCAGCAAAGCACTTCGCTATGAGCCTTCTGAGCGTTACTCTTCCGTAGAACAGTTTTCAAATGATATCCGCCGATATCTTGATGGACGCCCTGTACTGGCAAGAAACAGAACGTTTATCTACCAGTCACGAAAATTTCTAAAGCGCAACCGGTGGCGTGTGGGGGTGCCTGCAGCCTTGCTATTATTGATTTTGGGGTTCAGTACGTTTTCATGGTATCAGTCCGGAATTATTAAAGAAAGGTCTGTGGAGCTTGAGATGGAGCGGGATAGGGCCAGGAGCATTTCATCGTTTTTAATTGACTTGTTTGAGTCGGCAGACCCCTCTTTGGCAGGCGATGTTAATATTACGGCGAAAGAGCTTCTCGAACGGGGTGTTGCCCGTATTGAGGAAGATCTCGAAGGTCAGCCAGAGCTTCAATCCGATCTCTATTTTGTTATTTCGGATGTTTATGAACAATTAGGACAGTATGATGAAGCAGTTTTTCTTGCCGAGAAAGCATTGCAGGGCTGGATGGCTGACTCGGATAATAGTCAAACTGAAATTGCAAGAGCATGGCACCGGTTGGGATGGCTTCAATTTCAACAGGGAGACTATTCGTCATCAGATTCACTGCTTAACGGTTCGCTGAATCTGATGATTTCAAATACCGATTCAGATCCTCTGGATGTAGCCAGAACACTAAATGATTTGGCTGTATTAAATCAGGCACAGGGAAATTATGAGGTGACCGATTCAATGTTGACAGAAGCACTGAATATCAGGAAAAATACGCTTGGTGAAACTCATGAATCAGTGGGTGTAGTACTGAGTAATATTGCGGCTTTGAGATGGCGGATGGGAGATCTTGAAGATGCAGAACAATTTATGCGCGAAGCGGTGGATATTTTTTTAACTGTGGACTATGACAATCTTCGCACAGCAGTTGCAATGACAAATCTGGCAGCGATACTTGTTACCAAAGGAGAGTATCTACAGGCTGAGCCATTTTACCGGGATGCACTGGAAATTCGCTATAAACTGGTTGGAGAGGAACATCCTGATGTGGCTTACAGCCTTGCACATCTTGGGAATTTACTTCGATTAAATAAAAAATATGATGAAGCGGAAGAGATGTTGATTCAGGCTCACGAATTAAGAAAGAAACTACTTGGGGGGAATCATATTCTTACCGGTGACAGCAAACGGACACTGGGACTTCTTTACTATGATGTTGAAAATTATCAAAAAGCTGAACTCTATTTTCATGATACAATATCGTTGTATCGTGAAATTTTGCCTGGCCAACATGTACGTTTAGCCGAAGTTCTTCATCTGTCGGGAAATGTCTATACAAAAACCTTTCGATGGGATTTAGCGTCCAAAGCATATCAGGAGTCACTGGAAATTAGGCAAATTCAATATGGAGAAGACGATCTGAGGGCCATAGAAACCATGATTCAGCTCGGACTGGCTTTTCAACAGCTGAATGAGGTTAACACGGCCAAAAAGACCCTTACCAAAAGCATAAGCCTTTTAAATAGTTTGCCAGAGTCAGGAGCCCGTAAAAGGGAATTGAAAATTATGGCAGAAAATGCAATCGCTTCTCTTGATTGAAAATTCAGCAGCCTGTACACCGGAATTAAATCTAAGAAAACCCCTGAAACACATTTTCAGTGCAGTTTCTGCTAATATTGAACGAGTGTACACTTCATGCTTGAAAGGCCTGGAAGGGTTTCGGAAAGTTGACTTTGTAAAGACGCCATCAACATTGATGCGAACAACTCTTCTGGCAGCGTATATCTATTCCGTTTTTCTTACATCAATACGAAAGGCGCTGGCAGGGTTTTCAACGAGCAGCTGATATATCTCCTCCTCCGAAAAGCCTGCTTCTGCCAGCTCCGGAATCAAATATTCAAAAAGATCTGTGTAGCCACGAAACTCCCCGCCGTTTTCCCGGTCGGGATCGTACCATCCGGCATCGTGAGAAATCAGTACACGGTTTACCAATCCTGCTTGCCTCAATTGATCCAGGCTTTCGGAGATATACCGCTTTCTACCAATAGTTCGATCTGCTCCATGGCAGGAATATCACTTATAGTGTACGATGCGATAAACCATCCCGGTTTTATTATGAGTTTTGATGGCCGCCGTCACAATCATCCGATGAAAATCAGAATGAGGTTCTTACTCTGCAACAGAAATTTTTATGAACCCGGGACGTACTCCACTGCCGTAAATATTCGACTGAAACTCCTCAATCCATCGCTGTGAAAGTTCATCGAACGTTTCATTATATGCATGATCGGGCATAAAACGATTGTCAACCGCTCCATAATAACCGGTATTGGTAAGAACCTGAATACCAGAAAGTCGTGATAACTTCTGCAAAATCAATGGATCACGTCAGAGGCATGCGGGTGTAAACTCGATGATACTTTTCCCATCCTCAGGAAATAGTCTGATTGGTGTTTCTCTTTTGAGTTCTTAAAAAGACAACGATCTGACCTATCAGATCACAACCACTTAAAACCCGTTACAGTCACATAATTAAAGAGCTAGGAAAAATATGAACGGTCAACACAGGATTTTATAAGAATAAAGGGATTGTAAACATCGATGTTGGATTACGCTTAGTGATAATCTTACCCATAAATCTGACTCCATTAATACCCATGGACCCTGACTCCACTCGAAAGAAATACAGCTCCTCCGGGTTTCACTCTCTGTTCAAACTCTTCTGCATCCGGTGTGACTATAAAGAATATCAAAAAGCCATTCTCTTCCCTGAAATCTGACTCCATTAGCACTCTGCGGCTACTCTCTACGAGAATTTCTTCGAGCTCTCTTTGGGATTCAATAAAGTGACCTCTGGGAATAAATTGGTCTTCCGTAAAAAAATTCCCCCCGGGAATAATGTTGTCACCTGATAGAAAGTCACCCTGAGGGCGTATCCGCTCACCTGAAATACGGTTATGAGTCCGGCTTACAACGCGGCCATTTTTATCAACGACCATAACGGTAAGACGGTCAGCAAATTTAGCTCTTCCGGGTCTTTTCCGAAGATAGCTATTATTGGCTACCCATTCTCCAAATTCCCGACCACTGATTCCGCGCTCATCCACTTCTTTCACCATTCTCTCATAGGCATTTTGGTCTACTTCAACCGAATACTCTATAACCTCTTCATTTTCATCCCATTCTTGCGCGACTGCTTCAAACGTTAGAAATGTCAAAAGACTGATTAGCGTACCTAGTATGATCATTCTTTTTTTCATATTGACTCCTGATTGTTTGGTTCATTTAGTATTGACAGACAGGACAAAAACCGAAAGAAAGCTCCTGCCTATTATATATGCGTCAATTTTTGCTAAAACTTGTCAAATTGAGAATGGTGCCTAAAGGGATATTCCACTTTTGATTCCTGTGTGTGGAGTAAAAGGGTAAGAGATCCACTGTCATGCTGACCCTGAACCGAGAAGAGCCACTGGCTGTGTATTGATTCAAATGCATGAAAATCTTCCAATAGTGATGTTATAGTGAGACATGATTTAATACTTATAATATCCCATTTGAAGAACCGGGCTTCTGCCCGGAAGCGTAAGCGACAGAGTGAATCAGGTCGTTATTCATTCACCTAGGCTGAAGGATGCCTGATAGGTTCGGTAAAGCCGTGTACTGTACTCAGTTGGCTTGGATTCGTATTTTCATGCATTATTCAACTATAAAACTAAGCCCAGCCCCATTTTCACTTTCTGGAACAACGGCTTCTTCATCAAGAATTCCTTGATGTGTATAACTGGCCACTTCTTCTCCGTCGACAAGTATTCGAAGGGTGATATTATTTGTATGATCAGTTTGGCCAACCATATTAATTGTGGCACCCCCTGGAGCGGTAATTATTTGAGATGTTGACCATGGTAAGGATATATCATCTGAAGATACATAGCCGTATTCCAAACAGCCTTCCTCATTCTCTCTGGGTTCCAAGAAATTGTACGTAATCGAAAACTCTAAGTCATTTTCAAGTTTCTCATAACTCCCCGATGCTTCCACGGTAAATTCGTATACATCATCATCACTGAGATCTCCATTAAAGCAGCTCTTCTCTTCATCTCTCACGTACACTCTTGCATAATCAGAGCGGGTTGGCTCGAGCCCTTCTCGCGGCCCGGTTTCAGTAATAGACTCGGCTGTCACAGTAAAATCTCCCAGTTTTTCAGGGGGATAGTAGGTTACATGGTTTGCGACATCATCATGAATTTCGAAATAGCCCTCATCTGCGCTCCAGGATAGCGTTGGATCGACTGCATTCTCAACGGTAGCTGTTAAATCCACAGCTTCTCCATTTTTTACCTCTTCCAAAAGCAGAGTTGTGCTTTCGGGATTAACCTCTATCTGAATGGGATCTACCGAAATTCTTTGGTTTGAAACAGGATTGGTAGGAAACCCGAACTGTTCTGCAATTGCTTCAACTCTAAGCTCAGATTCACCCGCCTTCAGTGGATAAAACCCATTCGTATTTTCAACACAGGAAGAGCAGAACGCTAAAACGGGTGGACTGCCGTCCCACGAGTCAAGGAAATTGAACTCCCACTCAAAGTAATTTCTTTCATTTGCGCGATCGATGTCGACATCAGTAGTCCAAGTGTTTTTTTCGTATGCAACGAAGCCACTTTCATCATACCCTCCTACAATTGCTAAATTCATTTCGGCAAATGTTTCGAAAATGATTTGATTAACCTCTCCGATCTTATCTTTTACAAACTTATTATCCAATACTTTTCCGGTACCAATAAATCCAATCACATCTGAAGCCGAAAGCTCAAAGTTTCTGCTTTCAACCGTCATAAAATTTTCCCACTTTGCAGTCTTTTCACTGTCTTCATTGAACGAAGACTCTGTTGCAAATAACTCGAATGATACCAGCTTTGACGGCAATAAGTCAGACAATGCCTCCGTCACAAACAGGGTGGTTGATATCACAGTTGTTGCATAACCGGCGGCCGCTCCGATGGGTACAGTTGCAGGGGACCCCGCACCTGCAGTTCCCACCGTAGCAAGCCCTGCGATGACTGAAACAAGACCGGTTGTTAATGCACCGGCCTGTAGTGCAGCACCTTTAAACCCAGTGACCAAATCTTCCGCTTCTCTTTGTGATTTCATTAGCTTTGAAATATAAGCGGGAGGTTCAAGTACCACTTCATTCCCGCTAACGGAGGCACTTTTTTGAAGCGAGTCTTCTGCTCTCGGAAGTTCATTTAGAATTGAAGAAATAGATGACAAATACTCATTCAAATATTGACCGATATTCGATCCGGCCAATAGTGCATCCAGCACCTCTTTCTGCTCCGTGGTGAGAGGTTCTCCATCTAACAGCGGGGCAGTACCATTTATAATGGACGTCAGATCATTTTCGAAGAGATTGGATTCAAGTGCATGATGCGCCATTAAAAAAGGTATGGCTACAGGTTCTACATCTTCCGTCCGTAACCCAAGCAATTCATCAGAGTCGTAACCAAACTCACTGAGAACTTCCTTG
>Ga0102937_1001184_pt1 | contig 11870 bp, 9 predicted proteins | sample SalPonR2_B_D1_MG_FD_78213 | JGI IMG/M metagenome (GOLD analysis project Ga0102937, IMG submission 78213) | Salt pond soil microbial communities from South San Francisco under conditions of wetland restoration - Salt Pond MetaG R2_B_D1_MG | ecosystem: Environmental > Aquatic > Marine > Intertidal... | reverse complement strand
GCGTTCGGCGTCGCCTGCTTCAATACAGCATCTGCCATCTGGTGGAGAATGCTGATCTCGTCTTCAATACCTTCATCTCGCGACAGTTCCCTCTGTTCAGCCAGGATGTCTGTCAGGATTTCCCTGGTGGTCAGCGGGTTGGCCAATACCACCCGGAACACGATGCACGGAAAATTGAAGTAACGGGACGGCTCCAGCCGGGTCCGTGACACGAACGCCTTGCCCCGTTCCCGTTGGGTTTTCTGGATGAACTTGGTGATCCGGTTCAGGCAGGTGTTGAGCTTTTCCGCCTGCAGCGGGTCGGCGCAGGCCAGGGCTTCCTGAACGTTTTCCGGGCAGTAGCGGTAGGTCAGGATATTCAGTTCCGGTCTCGTGACCAGTTCGAAATCCGGCTCCGCTTCGATCATCTCCGCGAAGGTCTTGGCCTTGTCGATGCCCTGGTCGATCAGGATCTCGTAACCTTCTCTGGCCAGGATTTTCAGGCCCGAATGGATAAGCATGGACATGCCGGGCCGTGAGCCTTCCAGGGTTGTGCTACCGAGGTCCCGGGAGCCTTTACGGATGATGTACTGGGCGTGGTGTTCCACGGCGCTGGCGAGGCTCGGGTCGCGGAATACCACCAGGCCCACGCCCATGGGGACGTAGAGCTGTTTGTGCGCGTCGAAGGTCACGGAGTCGGCCTTCTCGATGCCGCGCAGCAGGTGTTTGTAGGTGCGGGAGAACAGGGTCGGCCCGCCCCAGGCGGCATCCACGTGGAAGTGGGCGCCGAATTCCCGGGCGATGTCGGCCATGGCATCCAGGGGGTCGACGTTGCCGGTTTCGGTGGTGCCGGCAACGCCGCAGATGGCCATGACCTTTATTTTCTGGCGCTGCAGTTCCAGGCACTTGTCCCGCAGGGCATCGGTATTGATGCGGTTTTCGTCGTCGGTATCCACCGGGATCAGGGATTCGCGGCCCAGGCCGAGTACGTCGGCGGCCTTGCGCAGGGAATAGTGGCCGCGGCGGGAGACGACGATGGCGGCACCTTCATAGCCGTAGTACTTCAGCGCCCGGAACAGGCCTTCCTGGTGCAGTCCGCGGAAGCTACCTTCTGCCGGGAATGCCCGGTTGCGGGCGACCCACAGGGCGGTGAGGTTAGCGACCGTGCCGCCCGAGCACATGGCACCCAGGGCGTACCGGGGGTCATGCATCCACTTGCGGTAGAACGCGCCGTCTTCCTGGTATACCAGGCGGTGGATCATGCCCAGCACCTGGCGCTCCATGGGTGTGAAGGCCTTGGAGGTTTCGGTTTTGACCAGGTTCTGGTTCAGGGCAATCATGATTTTGGACAGCGGCAGCATGAAGTACGGCAGCGCTGAGGTCATGTGCCCGATAAAGGACGGTGAGGCGGTGTGAACGGAATTGGCCACCAGTTTGTCGAGCAGGAACTGGGCCTGTTCAGATACGAAGACGGGCTTCTCGGGAATGCTGTAGTCGGAGAAGTCTTTCTCCACATCCGAGAGGTCCCGTTCAACCGCAACGATGTGTTCCTGCAGGAAGCCTGCAAGATTGCGGGAGATGTTCTGGTCAATCCGGCTCAGCGTCGATTCCGGTGCTTCAGGCACCGTGAACACGCGATACATGGCCTCTACCGAGGCCTGTGCGGATTTCTTCTTTCCGGTCATAGGCGCCACTCACATTCAGTGGTCATCCGAAGGGCCGGTTCCGGATGCCCTGCGGATACGGCCGGCATTCATGTCCGGCATTGGTTTCTGGTCACCTGCCTCTGGCAGGCGCACTGGCATCCCTGAGGGGGCGTAGTATACGGCCTGGCGACAGGTTACGCCACACGGCCCCTGCTCAGATTATTGTGTCCTGGTCAGAGTATTTCCCGGTGTATATCCAGTATGGCAGCATCCACGCGTTCTTCGATGGCTTTTTCGATCTGGTCCAGGCGTTGGGTAATCTGCTGGGAGGAGGTGCCCAGGGCCGCGATGGTCCAGGTGGCGCAATCAAGGGCCTCCTGGTCGGCGGTTTCGGCAACGGCCAGGTCGGGTTCCTTGCCCCAGACGGCCTTCAGGGCGGTGAAGACTTTGCGCTTGGCCTTGAGGTCGTCGCAGCCGTAGAGCTGGAAGTGCAGGGTGAGTACGCCTACATGGGGCGTGATAACCGGCTGTTGGGGCTTTTGGCCTTCCCTCAGGAGTTTTCTCAGGGCTTCTGACATGTCTGGTTCGCCAGGGTTTAAATGGGCCGAAAAGAGGTCGGATTACGCCTTCGGCCAATCCGACCTACTTGTCCGAGTAATAAGTTAACCGTAGGTCGGATTAGCCGAAGGCGTAATCCGACAGGTCTGGCTAACATCAATCACTTACCCTACTACAGGCGTTGCCCGTTTGATAATGGCTGCCGGATCGGTGCCCGAGGGCAGGTTGCCGTAGTTCATACCCCCATTGGACTGCAGTCTCGAGGCGCAGAAAGCGTCGGCGACGGCGGCATCCGAGTGGCGGAGCAGCAGGGAGCCCTGCAGGGCCAGGGCCATGCGATCGACCAGGTTGCGGGCGCGGTACTGGAAATCGCTGATGTCGGCGAAGTCGTGTTGCAGCTGAGCCAGGAACTGGTCGAAGCGGCGGTCGGTACCTTTCGCTTCAGCGGCTTCCTTGAAGAAGGCGTCGAGGGTTTCAGGCTCTTTTTGCAGGGCGCGCAGGGTGTCCAGGCACTGAACGTTGCCGCTGCCTTCCCAGATGGCGTTGACGGGAGATTCCCGGAACAGTCGGGGCATGATGCAGTCTTCCATCACGCCGCTGCCGCCGATGCATTCCATGGCCTCATAGGCATGATTCGGGGTGCGTTTGCAGATCCAGTATTTGCCGACCGGTGTGGCGAGGCGGGCCAGCAGTCGTTCGTGTTCTTTGTCCTGGTTGTCCAGGGCGCGGGCGATGCGCATGGTGTAGGCCAGTGCAGCCTCGCTTTCCAGGGCCAGGTCAGCCAGGACATTCTGCATCAACGGCTGATCAATCAGACGGGCGCCGAAGGCGCTGCGGTGACGGCAGTGATGGCTGGCCTGGGCGATGGCCTGACGCATGCCGGCGGAGCTGCCGATCATGCAGTCGAAGCGGGTCATGGCCACCATTTCAATAATGGTGGGGACGCCGCGGCCTTCTTCGCCAATCATCCAGGCCAGGGCGCCCCGCAGTTCGGCTTCGCTGGAGGCGTTGGCAATGTTGCCCATTTTGTTCTTGAGGCGCTGGACCTGCCAGGGATTCTTGGTGCCGTCCGGGCGCCAGCGAGGCATCAGGAAACAGGACAGTCCCGCCTGCGTCTGAGCCAGTACCAGGAAAGCGTCGCACATGGGCGCAGAGACGAACCATTTGTGGCCAACCAGCTCATAGGCCTGGCCGGGGCCTCCTGCGCCAATCGGATAGGCTCTGGTGCTGTTGGCACGAACGTCACTGCCACCCTGTTTCTCGGTCATGGCCATGCCGATGGTGACAGAGCTTTTCTGGCTGTCCGGAAGGTTGCGGGCATCGTAGCTGTCGGCCAGGATGCGCGCTTCCCAGTCTGCGGCCAGCTCCGGCTGTTTGCGGATAGAAGGAATGGCCGCGAAGGTCATGGTGACCGGGCAGCAGTGGGCAGCTTCCACCTGGGAGTGCATGTAGTATTTGGCGGCGCGGGCAACGTGGGCGCCCTGGCCGGGATGGCTCCAGGGGCTGCTGTGCAGACCATTGTCGAAGGCAATCCGCATCAGCTCGTGATAGGCCGGATGGAAGTCCACTTCGTCTATGCGGTGGCCAAACCGGTCATGGGTGTTGAAGACCGGTTTGTTGGCGTTGGCGCGAAATCCCAGGTCGATGGTCTCCGCAGCCCCGGCCAGAGCCCCGAATGCCTTGAGGTCCTCGGCGGCTTTTCCCGCGCCCTCCCGCAGGGCGGCTTCCTGCAGGGCAATATCCTGCTCGAACAGGTTGTAGTTCTCGAGGGCCGGGGGCTGGTTGAAGACCTCGTGAGTGGCCGCCAGGTAGCGATCTTCCTGGTCGTTTGATGGCATCTCTGGCCGGGGCTGCCGCGCGTTCATAGCTACCTCCTGGTGCCGGTCAACCCCTGCATACAAAAGCAGATGATGGAATTGACCAGCGGGTCATTGTTGTCTTCCGTTGCGCTGTTCGCCTGGCTGGTCTGTGTTGGCGACAGTGGGCCAACCAGGCTTTCCGCGATGGCGCCTACCAGGCAAGTACTGCTCTGGCGAGCGTCCTGATCCGGGATACATCCATCTTCAATGCCCTCGCGGATCGCTTTCTCGAACAGGTCGGCATAGGCCTTGCGGTACGCCAGCCGTTCCTCTTCCACTTTCGGGTCCACCGGCTCGGCGATCAGTGACCAGGCCATTGTCGGGCCTTTCAGCGCCCTCTCGGCAAATTGTCTGAGCGCCCGCTCCAGCCGCTCGGCGCCGTTCCCGCCGGATGCGAGGGCTTCGGCGACCTTGTCGACTTCCCGTTGGGTCGCCAGCCGGAAAATTTCGGCGAACAGGTCTTCTCTGGACTCGAAATGCCGGTAAATAGTTCCTGTGGCAACGCCGGCCAAGCCGGCGATACGGGTCACCCGGGCGCTTCTGAAACCGCCCTCGGCCACGCACTGATAGGTGCAGTCCACGATCCGTTTTCGTGCTTCAGCCTTACGCTGGCGCATTTTCTCCGTTTCTCTATAGGCCATTCCGGCTCCCTATAAGTAGTGAATCACTATTCATTCTTTGTGTCAAATTTTTGAGTCACTGACGAATATAAAATTTCCGTATGTAATTCAATCGCTTGTTGCAAGTTACAAAAAATTACAAAAAAGGCGTTGCCAGTAAATAGCGTGGTCACAAAAAGCAGATTATAAAGACGCCAAGACGAGACCGCAGGCGGTCGTTCGTCGATACGGAGTGAGGTTCCCTGCGGGGTCGCAGCACTCGACCATCTGTTTTCGTTGATGGAGAAAAGATCATGAGTGAATTCGACGAAAGCAACCTGGAGCAGTCCGGAAGCTGGACCAGCGACAGTGACGACAACCATTCCATAGCCGGCCGTGCGCGTGTTCGCGCACAGTTGCAGGCAGACATTGAGGCGTTCCTGAGCCAGGGCGGAACGATTCAGGAGGTCGATACCTCCTTCCGTTCGGACACCCCGCGCAAGGTGGAAGTGGGTTTCAACAACCGCTCCCTCTGAACGCTGGCAGAGCAGGCCGGGGCGCTCCGCCCCGGTTCTGTTTTTGATCCCGGTCTCGGTATGACTTGTCAGTGTCGTTTATCCTCGTCCAGTACCGCTCTGTTCCGTTAACCGGGGCAAAGCGCCAGTCACCCGATGATTCCGGACCCCTGTGGCCATGAAGTCCCGTATCCGTCTTTTCCTCAGTTTAGTCGTGATAATAGCAGCTGTTGGCAGCGTCTGGCTGATTGGCGCCGACCCGGATGGCGTTGCGAGTCCGGCTGATTCGGTGTCAGTAACCTCGCCTCAGGTGCCGCTGGCCGTTCAGGAGGCTTCTGGCACTGCATCCCCGGATCTGGTTGGTAGAGCGCCTTCAGTCAGTATTCCCGAGCAGCTGCCGGCCTCGCTCTCGGGCACGTCGGTTCCGGAGGGCTGGGCCCGAACGGACCGTCTGGGTAATCTGATACCGACCCCGCACCTGCGGCAACTGTTCGAGTATTTTCTTTCCGCCCTGGGAGAGGAATCGCTGCAACAGTTGGTGGCGCGCATTGAGACGGCTCTGTCGGTGCTGGATGAGCCGGCGAGATCCCAGGCCCTGGCAACCCTTGGAAACTATCTGGAATACAAACTGGCTGTTTCTGATCTGGAGCAGAGCTACGGAGAGGTGTCCGGACTTGGTGCCGGGGAAATGCAACGGAGGATGGCAGAGATCCAGGCCCTGCGCCGGAACTGGCTGGATGTTGACACTGTCGACGCGTTCTTTGCCGACGATGAGGCGGTGGACCGTTTCCAGATTGAAAAACTCAGGATCACAAGCGACGACAGTCTGACCGACGGGCAGAAGGCCGAGGCTCTGCGCCGGGCCGAGTCTTCCCTGCCGGAACCTCTCCGCAAGGCCAGGGAGGAAACCCGCCGGTTTGCGGACTATGAACAGGTGCGCCAGGAGCTGGCGGATGATCCCCGGGCGCTTGCGGCCTGGCGGCAGGAGGTTTTTGGTGAGGCCGCGGCGGATAGGCTGGCCCGGCTTGATCAGGAGCAAAAGGCCTGGGATCGCCGGTGGCAGGCCTACGCTAATGAACGGGACCGGGTGTTGTCCTCGGGGCTGGCCGAGCCGGAACGCCAGGAAGCGCTGGCGCGCCTCAGGGCCAGCCACTTCAATGAAACCGAACGGATCCGTGCCGAGGCGCTGGATTCGATCCGGTAATCAGCCTGTCATTTAATCGCCTTATCCTGCTGAGGGAGTCTGCAACCAGCGGCGTTGGCCGTGTATGATGATGCTAAGGGCGCCCGGCGGATGCCGTGACGGTCCATCAGACTTTTTGTTCAGCCATTCAGGAGGTTGTCAGTGCCGATTCCGACTCCCCGTGCTTTTCCCGCCACCCGTCTGCGTCGTAACCGGGCCAGTGACTTTTCCCGTCGCCTGGTTCGGGAACACCAGCTTACGCCAGACAACCTGATCTATCCGGTGTTCGTGCTGGAGGGTGAGGGCCAGCGGGAACAGGTGCCCTCAATGCCGGGGGTGGAGCGTCTGAGTATTGATCTGCTGGTGGAGCAGGCGGCGGAGCTGGTGGTCTTGGGTATCCCGGCCATTGCCCTGTTTCCGGTCGTTCCGGTTGAGAAGAAAAATCTCTCCGGCTCCGGGGCCTGGGATTCGGACGGTCTGGCCCAGAGAGCGGTTCGCGCCCTGAAAGCAGCCTGTCCGGAACTGGGTGTGATTACGGACGTGGCGCTGGACCCGTTCACCACCCATGGCCAGGACGGCATCATCGACAACGACGGGTATGTTCTCAATGACGTCACCATTGAGGCGCTGGTCAATCAGGCGCTTTCCCATGCCGACGCCGGCGCCGATGTGGTGGCACCTTCGGACATGATGGATGGGCGGATTGGCGCCATTCGCGAAGCCCTGGAGAGCGGCGGCCATGTGAATACGCGGATCCTGGCCTATTCTGCCAAGTACGCATCAAGTTACTACGGACCTTTCCGGGACGCGGTGGGTTCGGCGGCCAATCTCGGTAAGGGTAACAAGGCCACCTACCAGATGGATCCGGCCAACGGCGATGAGGCATTGCATGAGGTCGCCATGGACCTGGCCGAAGGCGCGGATATGGTGATGATCAAGCCGGGTATGCCGTATCTCGATATCGTGCACCGGGTGAAGACGGAATTGCGGGTGCCGACATTTGTCTATCAGGTCAGTGGCGAATACGCCATGCACATGGCTGCGGCCCAGAACGGCTGGCTGGACGGCGATGCGGTGATGATGGAAAGCCTGATGGCCATGCGCAGAGCCGGAGCCGACGGCATCCTTACCTACTTTGCCGTGCGTGCGGCCCGATTGATGCGGGAGCGTCGGCACGGATAAGCCAAGCAAGTCATTCGCCGGTAGCGGCGAACACACTGGAATCGAGGAATCATGACAACGGAAACGGCGAAGAATCAGACGGCAGGGGATGAGCGGAGTGTGCCAGCGCCGGTAGAGGTGCCCCCGGTTGGTGAGGAGATCAACCTGGATGCCAATGAAAACTACTTCAACCGGGAACTGAGCCAGCTGCAGTTCAATTACCGGGTACTCAAGCAGGCGCTGGATAAGACCCACCCGTTGATCAACCGTCTGATTTTCTGCTGCATCTTCAGCAGCAACATGGATGAGTTCTTCGAGATCCGTGTTGCCGGTCTGCGGCAGCAGATGAAATACGGTCGTGAAACCATCGGTGCCGATGGCATGATGCCGGATCAGGCACTGGCGGAAATCAGCCGGGTTGCTCACGAGTACATCCGCGAGCAGTACGACATACTGAACAATGTGCTGATTCCCGAGATGGAGCAGGAGAACATTCACTTCGTCCGCCGTCGGGAGTGGACACCGGAGCAGGCGGAGTGGGTTCGCAACTACTTCGAAGACGAGATCCTGCCGGTGGTCAGCCCCATCGGGCTGGATCCCTCGCACCCGTTTCCACGCCTGGTGAACAAAAGCCTGAACTTCATCGTTGAACTGGATGGCAAGGATGCCTTCGGCCGGGAAACCGGCATGGCGATTGTGCCGGCTCCCCGTTCGCTTCCGCGTCTGGTGCGGCTGCCTGACAATGTCTGCAATGGTGGCGAGAACCTGGTGTTCCTGTCTTCCATGATCCACGCCCATGCCGATGAACTCTTCCCCGGCATGGAAGTGAAAGGTTGCTATCAGTTCCGGTTGACCCGTAACGCCGACCTTGAGCTTGAGGACGACCTGGAGGACCTGGCCTCTGCCCTGCGCGGTGAGCTGCTCAGCCGCCGGTTTGGTGACGGGGTGCGTCTTGAGGTTGCTGACAACTGCCCGGAAGAGCTGGTTCAGTTCCTGCTCAAGGAGTTCGGTCTGACCGAGCGGGATCTTTACCAGGTGCATGGCCCGGTCAACCTGACCCGACTGATGGCGGTCGGTGGGCTGGTGGACCGGCCGGATCTTACTTATTCCGGCTTTTCGCCATCGATTCCCAAGCAGATCCGCAGCAAGGAATCGATGTTCGACGCTATCCGCAAGCGCCCGATCCTGCTGCTGCATCCCTATGAGAATTTCAGCCCGGTGGTTGATCTGCTGCGTCAGGCCGCCAAGGATCCCCAGGTTCTGGCGATTCGACAGACCCTCTACCGTACCGGAGCCGATTCGGAAATCGTGGAAGCCCTGGCGGATGCCGCACGCCGTGGCAAAGAGGTTACTGCCGTTATCGAGCTTCGGGCCCGTTTCAGCGAGGCTGAAAACCTGGAGCTGGCCAGCCGGCTGCAGGAGGCCGGGGTGATCGTGGTGTACGGCGTGGTCGGCTACAAGACCCACGCCAAGATGATCCTGATCGTCCGTCGCGAAGAGGGGCGGCTGCGTCGTTATGTCCACCTGGGCACCGGTAACTATCACGCGGGTAATGCCCGCCTGTATACCGATTACAGTTTCATGACCTGTGACGAGTCGATCAGCGACGACGTCAACAAGCTGTTCCAGCAGCTTACCGGCATGGGCAAGGCTCTGAAGATCAAAAAACTTTTCCATTCGCCATTCACCCTGCACTCGCGCCTGCTCAGCCTGATTGAGCGCGAAGCCGGCTATGGCGAGAAAGGCCGGATTATCTTCAAGTTCAATGCGCTCACCGAGATCCAGCTAATCAAGGCGCTTTACCGGGCCTCCCAGGCGGGTGTGAAAATCGATCTGATTATCCGCGGTATCTGCTGTCTGCGTCCGGAAGTGCCGGGCCTCTCCGAGAATATTCGGGTACGGTCCATCATCGGACGTTTCCTGGAGCATACCCGCGTTTACTATTTCGGCAACAATGGCCGCCCGGATGTGTATTGTTCCAGTGCCGATGGCATGGAGCGGAACCTGCTCAGCCGTGTGGAAACGGCTTTTCCTCTGGATGATCCTGATCTGGCCGCGCGGGTCAGAGAGGACCTGGATACCTATCTGGCCGATAACTGCCAGTCCTGGGTACTGCAACCGGACGGCAGTTATATTCAGAACCAGCCCGCAGAAGGTGAGGAACGCCTTGCCTCACAGCTGGTATTGCTTGATAGGCTGACCGGAAAAACCTGATTCCCGAACTGGAGAACGCGTTTGAACGCCAAATGGATGATTGCCGGCGCTGGTGTGCTGGCTGTAGCTGGCGGCCTGCCCTGGGTCGTGGGGTACGTTACTGAACAGCAGTGGCACCAGGCAACGGCGGAGGTGAACAGTGCGCAACCATTCCTTCGTATGGAAACCGATAACTACCAGAGGGGGATTCTCGGCGCCCAGTTCAGTGGTTCGGTAAACCTGACCAATCCGGAAACCGGTGAATCCCGGCGCCTTGCCTATCGAGCCAATGTGACTCATGGCGTGACCGGCAGTCTGATGGATTTCCAGCCTGAGGATGGCTGGTCCGCCGACGATACGGACTGGTTCTCCGGTGAGGAGCCGAGGCTGACCCTGGAAACCCGTCTCTGGGGTACCGCAGTGCTTGAGCTTGAAGCGCCCCAGATGACCTTAACCGACCTGGATTCCGGGGAGACACTGGCCTCAAGTGGCGGTTTGGCAAGAATCGAGATCAGTGACGCCGGTTCACAGGCCGATGCCTTGATGGTCTGGCCGGCGGTAACTCTGTCTGGTCCGGACCTGGATGTTCGGGTCAGCGACTTCCGCCTCGAGCAGACCATGACTCATCTGACTGGCGAGGTCTGGACCGGCTCTGGCGAGATTGTGGTGGACTCGGTTGCGGTGACACCGGCTACGGAAGCGCCATTCACGCTCCAGGAGATTTCGGTTCGCAGCAGCAGTGAGCCAGTCAGTGATGGCGAACGCCTGGATTCGCGAATGGCATTCGAGGTTGCCGGCGTTTCAACGGCCGATGAGCGTTATGGTCCCCAGAGGTTGGTGTTCGCATTGTCGGGGCTGGACGTGGCGGCCTGGAGCGGCCTGACTGATAGTCTGTCATCCATGCAGGCACTGGCCATAAGCCAGGCCTCTGGCGGTCCTCAACAGTTCGAGCAGCAGATGGCTGCCATGCAGCAGGTAAACACCGCCCTGCGTGACCTCGCCGCTGCCGGCTTTTCGATCGGATTTCCGGAGTTGACCATAACCACACCAGAAGGGGTGGTTGAGGGCAGCGCCCGGATCACTCATCCGGAGCTGACAGCCGATCAAAAAGACGAGATGTTGATGGTGATGCAGCAACTGACCGGCGAAATGGATCTCAGTCTGCCACTTGCGCTCGCGGAGGAATATCCAGAGTTCCAGCTGCAGCTGGCACCCCTGATCAAACAGGGATTGCTGGTCCAGCAAGGCGACAGGCTAGTGCTCGATGCCAGTATGAAAGACCTCATGCTGGACGTGAACGGGGTGGAGATCCCTTTGCCGCCGTTGCTTTGAAGCCTGGTTTACTGCCGTAAAAACAGCCCCGTTCAGCGGGGCTTTTTTGTGACATCAGGTTCAGCTGAACTTCTTTTTCAAAGCCGCCTCTACCGCCGGATCGACAAATTCCGAGACATCGCCGCCCAGAGAGGCGATTTCCCGGATCAGGGTGGAGGAGATGTAGGACAGGTGGTTGGCCGGTGTCAGGAAAACGCTCTCCACTTCCGGCGCCAGCCGGCGGTTCATGTCGGCCAGCTGGAATTCGTATTCGAAGTCCGACACCGCCCGGAGACCACGAAGGATCACGGTGGCGCCCTGTTCACGGACGAAATCGGCCAGCAGGTTGCTGAAGCCGGTGACGCTGACATTGGGGAGATGCGCGGTCGCCTGGCGGACCAGTTCGCAGCGTTCTTCCAGATCGAGAAGTGGCTGTTTCTTGGGGTTGTAGGCGATGGCGACGACGATTTCATCAAACATTCTGCCCGCACGTTCGATCAGGTCGGTGTGGCCGTTGGTGATGGGATCGAAGGTGCCCGGATAGATGACTTTGGACATGCACAGCTCCTTTTGTTTAAGGCAAACAGGATATCAGGATCATTACCTGTGCTGTAGTCCGGGCTCCCGGTACAGGCCGTCCGGGGTAAGCGTCTTGCGTCTGTGCCAGGCCGCCTCCCGGGAAACGCTACGAGCACATCCATGTGCGCTTGGCTCAGGCCATCCCTGGCCTTCGACATTCCCGGGAGGCGGCCTGGCACAGACGCGAGCTGACCATGGGTTTTACCTCCCCGGCAACTTCATTAGGTCCCACTCAGCCTTTGCGCCAACCTGGTGCTGTTTCTGGCTGCCAAAGCATACACCGACAG
>Ga0102937_1001175_pt1 | contig 11921 bp, 9 predicted proteins | sample SalPonR2_B_D1_MG_FD_78213 | JGI IMG/M metagenome (GOLD analysis project Ga0102937, IMG submission 78213) | Salt pond soil microbial communities from South San Francisco under conditions of wetland restoration - Salt Pond MetaG R2_B_D1_MG | ecosystem: Environmental > Aquatic > Marine > Intertidal... | reverse complement strand
GCGTGCGACCGCGCTGCGTAGTCCCGGGAGCGCGGCCTCGGCCCATGCGGCGTGGCCCGCCTCGGCGGGATGGAACAGGTCGGCGGTGAACACACTGCGATCGCGGAACACGTGGTTCGATGCCGTCACGTCGAGCAGGTCGACCGTCTCGTGGTCGTCCACGATCGACTCGACGATGGAGCACATCACCTGAGCGCGCCAGCGCAGCACGGAGGTGAGCGGATACGGCACTCGGGCGATGTTGCCGAGGTCGCCGATGTTGGCGACCGCCACCGACGCGACCTGGTCCGCGAGCCGGTCGACGACCCGGTCGAACCGCTTGCGGAACGCCCGGCGAGGCGTGCCGTGGAGGGCATCGTTGGCGCCGACGGCCACCACGACGAGGTCGGGTCGCTGCTCGATCGCCTCGTCGAGTCGCCGGTCCACGTCGGCGACGCGGGATCCGCCCACGGCCATCGACACGAACTCGAACGGTGTCGCGAGTTCGGTCAGTGCGGCGCGCAGCCAGACGTGCCGGGCGTCGAGCAGGCCCGGCCCGGTGAGGGTGCTGTCGCCGAGTGCCACCACCCGCAGCGGACGCGCCGTGCTGTGTGGTGCGGCGATCCACCCCGACGCGTCGATGCCGGTCATCGTCGGCAGGGGCCGTCGCATGACCCACATGGCCTCCCCGGCGAGCGCCGCTGCCAGTGCGACGCCCGGAGCCATCCCGATGCGGACGACGCCGAGGCCGGAGGCCGACCACGTCCGAGGAGTCCTGCTGACGGGCGCGCTCAGGAATCGTCGCCCTGTTCGGCGTCCGACGAGGACGCATCGATCGCCTCGGATCCGCCCGACCCGCCACCGACACTGATCTTGCGCTGCTTCGACTTCTCCGACACCGGGATCGTGACGGTGAGCACCCCATTGGCGACATTCGCCTCGAGGCCCTCGATGTCGAGCGTGTCGCCGAGCATCAGCTGACGGCTGAACGATCCGTGAGGGCGCTCGGCAGCGACGATGTCCTGGTCGCCGTCGCCCCACGGGCGATCGACGGTGACGGTCAGCTCGTTCTTCTCGACCGTGACGTCGATGTGGTCGCTGTCGATGCCGGGGACGTCGAAGTCGATCACGACGTGGTCGTCCTCGCGGATCGCGTCGAACAGCAGCATGGTCCGGGCCGGTCGGCGGGCCTCCTCGGTGAGTCGCTCGAATTCCTGGAACGGATCGAAACGCAACAGCATGGCTTCCTCCTCGTCGGATGTGCATGGTGGATGTTCGTGGTGAGGTGTCGGTACCCACCCCGATCGCGATCCATGCTCGGGAATCCGATTTTCGAGGAGCGATTCGCCGGGGAGCTCCGGTGTTCAGACGAGGTTGCCGTACCGGTGCCGGGTCCGTGAGATCGACTGCTCGCGCAGGTAGTGCAGCAGCTCGATCCTGCCGTCGGCGGTGACGGCGTCGTCGACGGGGTGGATGCCGGCGGACCGCGCGGCGTCGCGCAGGGCGGGGTTCAGCGTCCCCACCACCCGCATCCGGGGAGTCTCCAGCGAGGGGAGACGTTGCGCCAGCTGTTCGTCGGGTTCGTCCCCCTCGCGTGACACGCGGGCGTCGACCCCGCAGACGGCGGCGGCGTGGAGGACGCGGGTGGCCTCGATCGGATCGGCGTCGGCTGCGATACGGACCAGCACCGACGGCAGCGGGCGGTACCGGAAGACGTTCGACTCGCACCGCAGGCCGGTGGGATCGTGGCGGACGGAGAACTCCGTCCGCCATGCCTCACGGTCGCTCGTCCGGGCCGAGGTGAGCCAGGCGTCGTCGTCGCGGCGCGACTGCGGCTGCCAGCGTCCGAGCTGGGCGACGTAGTTGGGGCCGCCGGCCTTGGCTCCCGGTCCGACGCCCGACCGCTTCCAGCCACCGAACGGCTGCCGCTGCACGATGGCCCCGGTGATGCCGCGGTTGACGTAGGCGTTGCCCACCTCCACCCGGTCGACCCAGTGGTCGATCTCGACGTCGTCGAGGGAGTGGATGCCGCCGGTGAGCCCGAAGTCGGTGGCGTTCTGGACGGCGATGGCGGCGTCGAGGTCGTCGACGGAGACGATGCCGAGCACGGGGCCGAAGCATTCGGTGCGGTGGAACCACGACCCGGGCCGCACCCCGATGCGCACGCCGGGCGTCCACGCCCGGGCACCGTCGCCGAGTTCCACCCGGCGCGGCTGGACCAGCCACGATTCCCCGTCGTCGAGCTCGGTGAGTGCCCGCAGGAGCTTGCCGGTCGGCTCGCCGACGGTGGGGGCCATGTCGGTGCCCGGACGATCGGCCGGACCGACCTCGATCGCACTCACGGCGTCGACGAGCTGGCGGCGGAACCGCTCGGTCCGTTCGATGCCTCCCACACAGACGGCCAGGCTCGCCGCGGAACACTTCTGCCCGGCGTGCCCGAAGGCCGAGGCCACCAGATCGGCGACGGCGAGGTCGATGTCGGCGTGTGGTGTGATCACGAGCGCGTTCTTCCCCGAGGTCTCGGCGAACAGGTCGAGGTCGGGTCGCCAGTGCCGGAACAGCTCGGCGGTCTCGTAGGCACCGGTCAGCACGACGGCCGACACGTCGGGATGCGTCACCACCCGCCGGCCGACCTCGTCGTCGAGGGCCGGTGCGAATGCGAGGACATCGCGTGGGACGCCGGCCGCCCAGCAGCACTCGGCGACGAGCCGGGCGCAGCGGCGCACCTCGGGTGCGGGCTTGAGGACCACGGCGTTGCCGGCGGCCAGAGCCGCCATGACACCCCCGGTCGGGATGGCGACCGGGAAGTTCCACGGTGACGCCACCACGACCACGCCGAGTGGCTCGAAGTGAGCCGAACGGCGGTCGAGGTCGGCGATCTGCGTGGCGTAGTAGCGGGCGAAGTCGACGGCCTCGGACACCTCGGGGTCGGCCTGGTCGATCGTCTTGTGTGCCTCACCGACCATCGTCGACACCAGGTCACCTCGCCGGCGTTCGAGTTCGTCGGCCGCGCCACGGAGCCAGCCGGCGCGCTCGGTGTCCGCCGGGCCCGGTTCCCGGCGTCGCGCCACCAGCCGGGCGATCTCGGCGTCGACATGGGCGACGTCGTCGACCTGCGGCGCCGGTTCGCCGCTCACGGCCGGTGCCGCCGCCCGCACGTGCCGGGCCCAGTGACGGTTCGCCGGCAGCACCGGATCGGTGTCCGGCTGGTTGGAGAAGCCGGCACCGTCGTCGTCTCCCGGCGGTGAGGGCTGCAGCCGACGGGGCATGATGCCGGCACGGTGCCGGTCGACCACCGAGCGGCGGAACCTGGCTGCCTCGGCCTCGAAGGCGGGAGAGCCCGGTGCGAGGTCGAACAGGTGGTGGATGAAGTTGTCGTCGGTGGCGTTCTCCTCCAGACGGCGGAAGAGGTAGCTGATGGCGACGTCGAAGTCCGACGCGGCGACGAGCGGCGTGTACAGCAGCACCCCGCCCTCGTCGAGGAGCCGGCGGGCGTAGTGGTCGGCCATTCCCTCGAGCATCTCGAACTGCACCCGTTTCACGACGCCCCGGTGCTCGGCGAGCAGCCGGGCGAAGGCGAGGTCGAACAGGTTGTGGCTGGCGACGCCGATCCGCACCGCCTCGGTGCATTCGGGCGTCAGCACCCGGTCGAGGCACCGCTTGTAGTTGGCGTCGGTCTCGGCCTTGGTGGTGTACGGCGTCTGCTCCCATCCGTGCAGTTCGGCGTCCACACGTTCCATCGCCAGGTTGGCGCCCTTCACGAGGCGCACCTTGATCCGTCCGCCGGCGTGCCCGTCGACGGTCCGCCGATGTCGTGCGGTCGCCCAGTCGACCAGACGGTCGAGCGCCGCCACGGAATCGGGCAGGTACGCCTGCAGCACGATGCCGGCATCGAGGCGGTGGAACTCCTCCTCCCCGAGCACCGTGGTGAAGGCGTCGATCGTCAGGTCGAGGTCGCGGTACTCCTCCATGTCGAGGTTGACGAACACGGTTCGCCCCGTCGCCGCGGCGGCCGCAGCGCGTCGGTAGAGGGGCCGGAGCCGGTCGACGATGCGCTCGACGGAGCCGTCGTGGTCCCAGGGGTCGAGGCGGGGCACGACGGCCGAGATCTTCACCGACACGTAGTCGACGTCGCTGTGGCCCAGGAGATCGAGGAGTCGGGTGGAGCGACGCTCGGCTTCCGCCGGCCCCAGCACGGCTTCACCGAGCAGGTTGACGTTCATGGCGAAGCCGGCTTCGCGGCGCCGGTCGAGATGCTCGGACAGGGCCACACCGTCGGTGTCGACCACGAGGTGGCCGACCAGCTGTCGCATGCGGCGCCGGGCGAGTGGCATCACGAGTCGGGGCGCGGCGGGTGCGACGACCGCACCGGCGCGCAGTAGGAGCCGGTCGATCGGCGACAGGAACGCCGGGAGTTCGGAGTCGGCGAGCAGGTGGCGGAGCTGACGGGCGGCCACCCTTTCGTCCTCCGGGCGGATCACGCGGTCGACGAAGCGCATGGCGAACACCACACCGTCCTCGTCGGCGACCAGCCGTGCCAGCCGGCCCGCCGTCCTGCGGTCGTGGCGCGTGACGTGCCGGCCGGCGGAGGCGACCCATGTTCCGACCAGGTCGACTGCCCGGTCGGCGAGGACGGTCAGCTCGTCAGCGGCCACATCACCGGACATGTCGTCGCCGACGTCGCCGGGGACGTCGTCGGCGGCCGGTTCGGCGTGGTCGAGGTTCATGCATCCACGTTGGTCGACTCCTGCGGGGCGGTGCTTGTGGCGATCCGACAGCGGGTGACCCCGATCCGTACAAGGCGTCGGCGCACCGGGGCTACCGTCGCCCCGATGGCCGCTGGATTCGACTGCCAGGACGAGCTGATCGAGTTGTTCGACGACCTCGTCTGGGTGATCTTCTGCCTCAAGGCGCCCGACGGCACGTATCTCGCCGTCAATCGGGCCTTCGTCCGACGTACCGGTCGCCGGTCGAAACGCGATGTTGTCGGTCGACGCGCCCGCGATCTGTTCGACGAGGAGCTGGCCGTGCGCTACGAAGAGCAGGATCTGGCCGTGGCCTCCACCGGTCGGCCCCTGCACAACGAACTCGAGTTGATCCGGCGGGCCGACGGAAGGCTGGGTTGGTACTCGACGACCAAGCTTCCGGTCACCGCACCGGACGGCGTGGGGATCGCCAGCATCAGCCGCGATCTGGAAACGGCGCGGGACGACGTCGAGGTGCAGTCGCTCGGACGTGTGGTCGAGCACGTCCGTGGGCACGTCGGCGACACGATCCGCGTGTCGGACCTCGCACGGATCGCCGGTTGCAGCACCGACCAGCTCCGGCGCCGGTTCCACCGGGCGTTCGGCCTCTCCCCCACCCAGTTCGTGCTGCGCGAGCGCGTCGATCGCGCCGCCGACCTGCTGGCCCGCACATCGTTGCCGACCGCCGACGTGGCCGTGGCGGCCGGGTTCTACGACCAGGCGGACATGACCCGCCAGTTCGCCAAGCTGATCAGCGAGACGCCGGGTCAGTTCCGTTCCCGGCAGCGCCACGTCGATTGACGCAGTGCCGTGCGGCGGGCGGCCCGACGCAACGGGACTGCGGGCCCGGCATCTACAGTCCGTGCCGTTCGCAACTGCTACGGGGGACACGACATGGCACTGGACAGCATCGCTTCGATCATCCGCACGCACCGTGAGGAGCGGCCGGACGCCGTCGCCATCGTGGAGGGCGACGACGAGCACACGTGGCGGTCCCTCGACGAGACGAGCAACCGTCTCGCGAATGCGTTGCTCGCCGCCGGGGTGGGCGCCGGCGACCGCATCGCGCGCATCGAGAAGAACGGCGTCGACTACTTCCAGTTGATGTTCGCAGCGGCCAAGATCAACGCCACCCTGGTGGACGTGAACTGGCGGCTCGCCCCGCCCGAGAAGCTCCACATCGTCAACGACGCAGCGGCGAAGGTCCTGTTCGTCGGCTCCGAGTTCGCCGGTGAGCTGGGCGAGATCGAGTCGGGCCTCGAGTCGGTCACGACGTCGGTGGTCATCGGCGAGGGCGGCGGCGGCCACCCGAGTTTCGACGAGTTCGTCGCCGACCAGCCCGACACGGATCCGGGCGCCACGGCCTCGCCGACCGACGTCTGCCTCCAGCTCTACACCTCCGGCACGACCGGCCTCCCGAAAGGGGTGATGCTGTCGAACCAGAACCTCTTCGGTTTCATCGACGAGGTGCCGGCGAACTGGAAGTTCACACCCGACTCCGTCTCGCACGTGGTGATGCCGACGTTCCACATCGCCGGCTCCGGGTGGGGGCTGGTCAGCCTGGCGATGGCGGCGAAGATGGTTCTCGACCGTGAGGTCGACCCGGTCGGGATCCTGCGCGAGATCGAGCAGCACGGCATCACCCATGCGATCTACGTGCCGGCGGTACTCGCCTTCCTGCAGATCGTGCCGAACGCCCACGACCACGACCTGTCGTCGATGGAGCTGATCGCGTACGGCGCATCACCGATCACCGAGGGCGTTCTGCACGGCTCGATGGAGCAGTTCGCCGGCACCGAGTTCGTCCAGGTCTACGGGCTCACGGAGACGACCGGCGCCGTGGTCGAGCTGCCACCGGAGGACCATGATCCCGAGAACAAGCCCGAGCTGCTGCGGTCGGCGGGCAAGCCGTATCCGTGGGTGGAGATGCGCATCGTCGGCGAGGACGGCAACGACGTCGCCGACGGCGAGATCGGCGAGGTGTGGCTGAAGGGCCCGCAGATCATGGTGGGGTACTGGAACAAGCCCGAGGAGACCGCCAAGGCGCTCGACGACGAGGGCTGGTTCCGCACCGGCGACGCCGGATACCGCAAGGACGGCTACCTGTTCCTCCACGATCGGGTGAAGGACATGATCGTGTCGGGCGGCGAGAACGTGTACCCGGCCGAGGTCGAGAACGCGATCATGGGATGCCCGGGGGTGGCCGACGTGGCCGTGATCGGCGTACCCGACGAGAAGTGGGGCGAAGCGGTGAAGGCGATCGTGGTGAAGTCACCGGACGAGGACGTCACACCGCAGGCGGTGATGGCCTGGACGCGCGAGCGCATCGCCGGGTTCAAGGTGCCGAAGTCGGTCGACTTCGTCGACGAACTCCCCCGCAACCCGTCGGGCAAGATCCTGAAGAAGGACCTGCGCGCCCCGTACTGGGCCGATCGGGAGCGTCAGATCGGCTGACCGCACCGTCGCACGGTCGCGCTTCGCCGACCGACGACGGCCGAACGTAGGGTCGCCGGGATGCCCGACGCCCATCTCGACCCGCTGGTCCACGTCGCCCGGGACGACCATCCCGACCGGATCGCAGAGGCTCGCGCCCGTGCCGGACGGGCCATCCGCGACATCGGTCACGCGCTCGTCGGCCACCACGCCTCCGTCGAGCTGCTCGACGATGTCGCACAGACACTCGACGATCTCACCCGCCGGCTCGACGAGGGTGCCCTCCGCTCACGCAGCGAGGTGCGGCGCGACGGTGACTTCGGTGAGGAACCACCGGACGGGTCGCTGATGACCACGTACGACGAACGGCCGGTGTCGGGCCGCGCCAGCCCGTGGGGCCTCGACATCGAGGTCCGGCGCGACGGCGACGACGCCGTCGCATCGGTCACGCTCCGCGCGGCCCATGAGGGTGCGCCGGAGCGCAGCCACGGCGGCATCGTCGCAGCACTGTTCGACGACGTGTTCGGGTTCGTGCTGCAGATCCGGACACAGTCGGCCTTCACGGGCGAACTGCGGGTGCGCTACGAAGCCGGCGTTCCGATCGGCGTTCCGCTGCACTGCCGTGTCCGCCTCGACCGCCTCGAGGGCCGCAAGATGTTCATGTCCGGCGAGTTGACGGTCGCCACCACGGGCGACGTGTTGGCCCGGTCGGGTGCCACGTTCATCGCCATCGACCCGAGCCGATTCGCCGCCGATTCTGCCTGAGAGCCACTTCTCCGCAGCCGATTCACGTGTCCGTCGGCGGATCGGGGGCGGCGGAACCCGCCGTCACTGCTGCGAACGCAACCGCTTCAACTCCTCGCGGTCGCGTAGTCGGCTGCGTCGCCGGCGTCGCCAGACGAAGGTCACGATCTCGTCGATCACGATCGCCGCCGCCACGGCGATGGCGATGATGAGGACCAATGGGGCGCTGGTGTCGATCCAGAGGAAGTCGAACTCCACGTCCTGGCTGTTCTGGAACGCCACGATGATCAAGCCGATCGCGAGGAGGAGGACCAGGACGCCACCCCACACGATGCCCGTTCCGCGGTAGTCACGAACCGGTTCGGCCTCCGACGTGGAGGCGGCCGTGGACGAGCGCTCCTCGTCCGGCGTGTCGGTGGTTGCGCCGGTGTCGGTGTCGGTGTCGGTCGTCGGTGCGTTGCGGTCCTGTCGGGCCATGCGGCACCGATACCCGGTGACGCCGGGCAGGAAACGTTGCGCCGACCCACCCGCGCAGACCGTCACGACCGGTTCAGGTCACGCCGATCGCAGGGGGAAGGAGGGGGTCGAGCAGTTCGTCCCAGGTCGAGATTCCGCAGCCGTCCGTCCGATCGACCATGGCGTCGATGGGTGCGGTCTCGAGTGTGCCCACGATCGTCGCCGTGTCCTCTCCCCCGAACTGCTCGGTGCAGACCTGATCCTCGGGCGGGCCGTCGGCCAGCCGCTCGACCACGGCAGGGTCTCCGAGGGCTTCACATGCCTCCTGCGGATCGACCTCGACGTCGTCGCCGTCCAGCGTCGCCTCACCCGGGGAGCACGACACGGTGTAGGTGACGTCGACGTCGGCCTGGGGTGCTCGGTGCCGGATGGTCAGATCGGCGCTCGGGTACGGCTGCCCGGCGACGCTGTCGAGCGACTGCCTGGTGACCGAGTCGGGCGGATCGACGGCGTCGTCGTCGTCACACGCAGCGAGTGCGAGTACTCCGACCGCGAGCACGGCGGCGTACCGACGTCGACGGCGTGATCGATGTTGCCGGCCCCCGGCGGCATGCGTCGAGTTCCGGTCGAGTCCCGTCGGTGGCGTCATGAGGGGGACCTACCACGCCGGCGCCTGATTCATGCATGGGTCCGGCCCCGCCCGTCGTCTCCCCCGCCCGTCGTCTCACCTGCCGTCGTCAGCCGCGTTCGTAGTTGCGGACGATCTCCTTGACGTCGGTGGGGCGCTGCTGGATCGGTTCGTCGAGCCAGCGTCCGTCGTCGGCCACGAGCAGCCGGTCATCGAGGAGCTGCCTGGTGCGGGCATGGATGGCGTCACCCTCGCAGTACTGCAGGATCCAGGCACGGCGCTGACGATCGGTGACGTTCGGGCCGCTCTTGTGCATCACGAGCGAGGAGAAGACGAGCACGCTGCCCCGCCGGACCGGCACGGCCACACCCTCCTCCGAACCGTCGTAGCCGGACCGGAACGGTGACCCGTCGACGTCGTGATGGCGGACGGTGCCCTCGCGGTGGCTGCCCGGGATCACCCACAGGCAGCCGTTCTCGGTGTCGGCGTCGTCGAGCGCCAGCCAGCAGGTGACGTAGCGCTCGGGGATCGTGGGTGCGTAGCCGTTGTCCTGATGCCAGGGCAGCACGGTCCGCGCCTGGGGCGGCTTGGCCACACCCTGTTCCCAGTAGAGGCGCACCGACGGGCCGAGCAGCGGCATCACGATCGGGCCCCAACGCGGATCGGTGGCGACCGCCTTCAGCTCGTCGCTGGCGAGGTGCATCATCGGCCGGTACGACAGCGGCCCGTCCTCGGCCTGCCCGAGCGCCAGCTCGAAGGTGGTGCGTTCCAGATGCCCGAGGATGTCGTCGCACTCGTCGGCCGAGAACAGGTCCTCGACGAGGAAGAAGCCCTCGCGCTCGAATTGGTCCTGCTGATCGGCCGTGGTCTCGATGGTCGCCATGGTGAACTCCTGGTGCGTCGGCGGTCGCTCGTCAATGTAGGACGAGCCGCACGTCGCGGGAGCTACCGGGCGGGAGCTACCGGGAGGCGCCGGCCCTGTCGCCCACCGCGCGCAGGGCGTGGCGCACCATCTGCTTGGCGTAGCCCCACTCGTTGTCGTACCACGCCATCACCTTGACCAGGTCGCCGTCGGTGACCGCCGTCATCGTGAGGTCGACGAGCGAGCCGTGACCGTCGCCCACGATGTCCGACGACACGAGCGGGTCGTCGCTCACGCCGAGCACACCCCGGTACCGGTCGCTCTCGCTCTCCTCGCGGAAGATCTGGTTGAGTTCTTCGGCGCTGGTGTCACGGGAGGTGACGGCGACGATGTCGGCGATCGATCCGGCGGCCACCGGGACCCGGAGTGCTACCCCGTCGAAGTGGCCGCTCACCGCAGGCACGACCTTGCCGGTGGCGTCGGCTGCGCCGGTGGTCGTCGGCACGATGTTGGCTGCTGCGGCGCGGCCGCGCCGCCACTTGCCGGCCGGGGCGTCGACGAGTTCCTGGCTCGAGGTGTAGGCGTGGACCGTCGTCATCGTCGCCTTGCGCACTCCGACCCGCCGGTCGAGGACCTCCATCACGGGTGCGATGCAGTTCGTGGTGCAGCTCGCCGTCGACACGAGCTCGTTGCCGGTGACGTCGTCGTCGTTCACCCCCGGCACCACCGTGGCCACGTCGCCACCCTTCGCCGGGGCCGACAGCACGACGCGTCGCGCGCCGGCGTCGAGATGTCGGCGCATCTCGTCCTCGGTGCGGAAGATCCCGGTGCACTCGAAGACGAGCTCCACGTCGAGATCGCTCCACGGCAGCTCGGCGGGGTCCTTCACGCCGAGCACCTGGATCGACCGGTCGCCGCCCACGACGAGGCGGGAGTCCTCCGATCGGGCGTCGGTGCGGCTGCCGTACACCGTGTCGTGGCGGAGCAGGTAGGCGAGGTTCTCGGGATCGGCGATGTCGTTGACGGCGACGACCTCCACCCCGTCCTCTTCCAGCAGTGCCCGCAGTGTCGCTCGACCGATGCGTCCGAGCCCGTTGATCGCCACACGTGTCGTCATCTGTCACTCCTCACGTTCGTCGTCCCGGTGGTTCCCCTCGAGTACCAGCCGGCGCGTACCCGTCGATCCCGCCCCGCAAACTCGACGTTGCATCCGGTGTCGGACACCGGATGCAACGTCTCGGTCCGTTGCCGTTTGGCACCGCCGATCCTCGGGTACGAGCGGCTCCATGGACCGGGTGCGCCGTGATCGGAGCTGCTGATCGTGTCGCAACCCGCCACCGGCCGGTCGTCCGAGGAGCGCGACGACTCTGGACGCGATGACGACCGCGGGCGCATCGAGGACGGGTGGGGTGCGGCAACGATCGACGACGTGGCCGAGCAGTTCGGCGTCGATCCCGAACGCGGGCTGAGCACCGACGAAGCAGAAGATCGTCTCGGCGACGCCGGTCCCAACCGCATCCAGCGCGTGGCCGAGGATCCGGCCTGGCGGGTGTTCGTGGAGCAGTTCCGCAGCCCGCTCATCCTGCTGCTGGTGATCGCCGCGGCCGTGGCCGGTGCCGTGGGCGAAGCCCGTGATGCCGTCGTGATCGGGGCGGTGCTCACGATCAACGCGGTCATCGGCTTCGTCCAGGAGTACCGGGCGCAGAAGAGCATGGCCTCGCTGCAGGAACTGCTCACCTTCACGGCGCGGGTGCGCCGCGACGGCGAGGAACAGCAGATCGACGGCGCCGACCTCGTGCCCGGCGACGTGGTACTCCTCGAATCCGGCGACCGTGTTCCCGCCGACGGCCGGATCGTCGATGCGACCAACCTGTCGGTCGACGAGTCGACCCTCACGGGCGAGTCGACACCGGTGGACAAGCACACCGATCCGGTGGAGCCGGACGTGCCACTGGCCGACCGGGCGAACGAAGCCTTCATGGGGACCTCGGTGGTGCGCGGCGCGGCGACGATGATCGTCACCCGCACGGGCATGGACACCGAGATGGGACGCGTGTCGGCGGAGATGCACGAG
>Ga0102937_1001174_pt1 | contig 11925 bp, 14 predicted proteins | sample SalPonR2_B_D1_MG_FD_78213 | JGI IMG/M metagenome (GOLD analysis project Ga0102937, IMG submission 78213) | Salt pond soil microbial communities from South San Francisco under conditions of wetland restoration - Salt Pond MetaG R2_B_D1_MG | ecosystem: Environmental > Aquatic > Marine > Intertidal... | reverse complement strand
GAAAAAAATTAAAAGAAATGAATATACAACCTGTATTTAGATTACATCCTCCAAGAAAAGGGATAAAATCAAAGCAAAGATATCCTCAGGGAGTGTTGGGCTATCATGGAGAAAAAATAAACGAACTTCTTAAAAGAATGTTATAAAATGGGGCTTAAAAAAACACACAAAACAAAGAAATCAAAAAAACAAGTTGGAAAAGGAATGGGAACTCATGGTAGGGGAGCAAGAAAAGCAGGCAAGGATAAGGGCCATAAAGGAGGATTAGGAATGGCTGGTAGTGGAAAGAGAGCAGACCACCATAAATCAAGGATAATTAATATGTATGGAAATGATTATTTTGGTAAATCTGGTGTAACTAGCAGAAGTACTAAAAAAGATAAAAGAGACAGGATAAATCTTTTTGACATACAAAACAAATATAAACCAGGAGAAATAAACCTTGAAAATTATAAAATTTTAGGAACAGGAGAGGTAAAAGACAAATTTACTATTAAAGCAAAAGAAGCATCAAAAACTGCAATTGAAAAAGTTGAAGCTGCTGGAGGGAAAATAATTATTCCTGAAAAAAAGAAAATAGAAACTCCTTTGGTTAAAAAACCAGAAAAAAAGAAATAATTTTTAATTATATAAATTATATAGATAATTAATAAAAAACAATTTTTATTCATATTCTTAATGAAAGAGGATAATTCTCATATATTTAAAGACAAGAACCATTATGAAAGAATTTCTGAAAGAATAAAAAATATCAATAATAAACTTGTTGAAGAAAGAAACAAACATGAAAAAAACAATAAAAAGAAAAGAAAAAACAAAAATCAAAGTGATATAGAAATAATGTTATTTGAAAAAACATTTGAAACAGAAGCTCTTCCTAAGGAATACCTAAAAATAATGTATAAAGAAAAAACAGGTCATCTCCCTAATGAAGAACAATACAATAACCTGCTTCATGATTTAAAATCCAAAGGCTATGTTTTTTCAGAAAATGGAAAACCATATGAACCCAAATATGATTCTTCAAAAACAGATAAAGAAAATTTTCAAAGATTTAGAAAGGAATGGTCAATGACAAAAAATAATATTGAAAAATATTTAGAAAAAAACCTGTAAAAATTACTTTTTATTATTGGCTCTTTTCTTTTTTCTTCTTTGTTTATACCACCTAAAAATCAGATATGCAATTAATATGATAGATAAATAAAACCAAAAAGATAAACCTTCTCCCCCTCCATTATTTTCATGCTTAAAATATTCAGGATTAAAATAAACTGTTTTATTAAGGGATCTTCTTTCATTAATTTCATCTGTATAGGTAATTTTTAAATCAATACTCTCTTTTTGAGATTTTAGATTAAAATCAAAAGTAGTTTCCTCGTTTTTATCAAGAGAGCCAACTATATTTCTAGGGCTTCCTTTGATTTCCAGATTTTCTTGTTCAGGGATATCAATTGTTAATGCTTCCACATCATTTTCACCTATATTGAGAATCTCAAAAGTCATTGTATTTGTATTAGTATCATATTGTTTTACAGAAACCTCAAAATCAACTCTGACATCTTCAACCTTAATATTAAAGTTTTTTGAATAAAAAACATTAGAAGATTCTCCTGGAGTATATTTAACTTCTAGAGTGTTCATGCCATCTAATGCATCTTTATCAACTCTTAATTTATAGGGAACCATCCATGTTTTTTTAAAATCTTTAACAAAAGTATTTCCACTTATTTCTTTTAGATTTTGTTTCCCTTTATCAAGTGAAAAAGGATATTCTTGATTAATTTTAAATCTTGCTCCCTCACAATCAGAATTATCTGTTCCTGATACTTCAAAAACAACTTCAACATAATCTCCAGGAATAACTGGGTAGGGATCTTGATTTAATAAAGAAACATTTAAAGAACAATCTTCTGAAGCAGTCATTCCCAAAGGAGTAAAAACTAATGAGAATAAAAAACCTACAACAAGTGTAAATAATATTCCTCTTTTCATTTTCAAATAAATTTAATAATTTATACTTTTTAAAGTTTATTAAATACATTTACAAACATTTATTAAATATTTTTTAATTATTATTTTATGGAAAAAGGATATCATATAAAACACCCTCAGTTAAATAGAAAAGAGTCCCTTAAGTTAGTTAAAATATTGGTTGATAATGATAAGAAACAAAGAGGAGTTGTAAGAATAGTAAAAGATGGAAAAATTTGTAAAGAAATAAATAGGATTTATTCAAACAATAAAATAGGATATTATAATATAAAAACAGGTAAAGAGTTAACTAATTATGAAAATTCAGAATAAAAACATTATCTTTAAATAAAAATATTGCTTCAATCAACAATTCAAAAGAGGAATAAAAATGCCTAGTGAGATAATAAAACTAAAAAATGTATGTAAGTACTATAAAAGAGGAGAAAATAAAGTAAAGGCTGTTGATGGTATTAGTTTAAGTGTTAATGAAGGAGATTTTATTGTTATTAAAGGGCCTTCTGGAAGTGGAAAAAGTACTTTAATGAATCTTGTTGGAAATTTAGATACTCCTAGTTGTGGTAAACTATATCTGGATAATAAAGATACTTCTACTTTAACTGAATCTGAACTCTCTCAAATTCGTGGAAGAAAAATTGGTTTTATTTTCCAACAATTCAATCTCATACCAAGTCTTACTGCAAAAGAAAATATAATGCTTCCTATGATTTTTCAGGGGATAGATAGGTATGAAAGACACAAAAAAGCAGATGAATTACTTAAATTAGTTCAGTTAGAAGACAGGGGAGAACACTATCCTAATCAATTATCAGGAGGACAACAACAAAGAGTTGCTATTGCAAGATCTTTATCTAATGATCCTGAAGTTATTTTAGCTGATGAGCCTACTGGAAATTTAGATACAAAAACAGGAGACACTGTCCTACATTTTCTTGAAAGACTGAATAAAAAAGGAAAAACAATTGTAATGGTTACTCATGAAGAAGATATTGGTGAATATGCCAATATAATTCACTGGATAGTCGATGGAAAAATAAGTAAAACAAAAAGAAAAAAGAATAATAAAAAAGAAACAAAGAAAAAGACAGATAAAAAATAAGATGGATTTTACAATATATAACAAATCTCTGAATCAGAATATAAAATTCCTAAAAAAGGTTTCAGAAGATAATGATTACATAAAAATATTTTCTGATAAAATAGACTCTAATTCTGTATTTTATAATATAAAAAAAGGTTTTACAATTTACATAAAAATTCATGAAACTAACAACAAAGCATATTTTAAAGTTGATTTATACTGTAAAAAAGAAAATTTTGCAGAATATTCAAAAGAAATATTGTCCCAAATTCCTGAAGGTAAATTACAGACATCAAAAAATGAAAAATGACAAATTATTTTTCTTTTGCAAAAAGAAACCTAAAAAGAAGAGGGATTAGGAGTTGGTTAACGCTTATAGGTATTTTTATTGGAGTTACTGCTGTAGTTTCACTTATTTCTCTTAGTAGTGGATTAAAAATAGCTGTTAATTCTCAATTTGGGGTTAGTTCAACACAAATAATAACTGTTCAAGCAGGAGGTTTAACTTTGGGCCCTCCTGGAAGTGGTGTTGCCAAACCTCTTGAAAGAGATTTAGTTGAAAAAATAGAAGATGTTAATTCTGTGGAATATGCAATAGCTAGAAATATAGAAAACATAAAAGTAGAATATAATGATGTAACAAATTATCTTTATGCAATGTCTGTTCCTGAAAAAGAACAAAAAGAATTTTATGAAATAATGGACTTTGAAACTGCAGAAGGGAAGTTTATTTATGATAATACTAGAGAGGTTTTTTTAGGTAATAATTATGCAAAAAAGAATAATGGTTTTGATAAAAAAATTGGAACAGGAGACAAATTAAAAATAAATAATAAATCATTCGAAGTTTCTGGAATAATGAAAAAAGAAGGGAGTTTTATTTTTGATAATGTTATTGGTATGAGTGAAAAAGAACTGGATAAGCTTTTTCCTGGAAATAAAGATATTGTTGATGCTATTGCTGTAAAAGTTAAAAATAAAGATTTAATAGATAAAGCAAAACAAGATATTGAAGAATTATTAAGGGAAGAGAGAGGTGTTGATAAAGGAGGAGAAGATTTTAAAGTAGAAACTCCAGAAGCCAGTTTAGACCAGGTTAATCAGATTTTAAATGGGATTCAGATATTTATTATTATTGTTGCTTCTATTTCTATAATAATAGGGAGTATTGGAATAATTAATACAATGACTACTTCTGTTTTAGAAAGAAAAAAAGAAATAGGAATAATGAAAGCTATTGGGGCTAAAAACTCAGAAATATTTAATATGTTTTTAGTAGAGTCTGGTTTATTAGGTTTAGTAGGAGGTATTGTAGGAATAATCATTGGGGAGACTATTGGTTATTTTGGGACTATAGGGATAAATAATTTTTTTGGTTCATCTGCTTCACCTGAAATAAATTTTGTTTTAATTATAGGAAGTTTAGTTGGGAGTTTTTTAATAGGTGCAATCGCAGGAATTTCGCCTGCCTTGAAAGCAGCTAAACAAGATCCAGTAAATGCAATAAGAGGCTAAAATGTTAAGTAAAGAGGTTATAAGATATTCACTAAAGAATTTATGGAAAAACAAATCAAGAAATTTTTTAACAGTTTTATCTATATTTATAGGGATAACAACTATTTTTATATTTGTTAGTTATGGACAAGGACTTTATGATTATATAGAGGAAGTTACTGAAAGTGCCTCTGCTGATAACATAATAGTTCAGATGAAGGGTATGAGTCCTGTGGGAGGGGATATTATCCTTACTGAAGATGATTTAGAAGCAGTAGAAAAAACAACAGGAGTTTATGAAGCAGCAGGTGCCACATTTAAGGCAGCTAAGATACAACAAAATGGAAATGTAAAATATGCATATCTTGCTGCTTACAATCCAACTAAAACAATAGTAGAAGAAACTTTTAGTACTGAAATAATAAAAGGAAAAAGACTTGAAAAAAGAGACAAGGGAAAAGTAGTTTTAGGTTATAATTATCTAAAAGAAGATACAATATTTAAGGAACCTTATGAAATAAATGATGAAATCACAATACAAGGAGATGATGCAAGGGTTGTGGGATTTTTTGATGAAATAGGAAACCCACAAGATGATTCTAATATTTATGTTAGTGTAGAATATTTTGAAGAACTTTACCCTAATGATTCAAAAGGTTATAACTGGATTGTTGGAAAAATAGATATTAGTAATAAAGAAAGAGTTATAGAAAATATTGAAGACAGTTTAAGAGATTCAAGAGATTTAGAAGAAGGAGAAGAAGATTTTTTTGTTCAGACATTTGAAGATATGGTTGATAGTTATTCGAGTACTCTAGATTTAGTAATAGCTTTTGTAATATTTATTGCTCTTATATCTGTTATTGTTTCTGCTGTTAATACATCAAACACAATGATAACTTCTGTTTTAGAAAGAACAAAAGAAATAGGTATATTGAAATCTATTGGAGCTAAAAATTCAGAAATCTTTAGTGTATTTTTATTTGAATCAGGTTTTATTGGATTGCTTGCAGGCTTAATTGGTATTGGTTTAGGATATGTTTTAAGTTATTTTGGAGGGATGATATTATCAAATTTAGGTTATGGTTTTTTACAACCTGCATTTCCTTTATGGTTGTTTATTGGATGTTTATTATTTGCATTATTAACAGGAGCAATCTCAGGAGTAATTCCTGCAAGAAATGCTTCTAAAGTAAATCCAGTAGATGCCTTAAGATATGAGTAATAAATATTTCTATTTTTTCTTATATCCTATTTATTCTGTATTTTTATTGATATTCTTCATGCTTTCTATATATTTTAAAATAAGCTGATTTTTTTCATGAGGAAAAATTATTCCTTTTTTATCTGCAAAACCTGATTTAAGTTCTTTCCATTTAGATTTTTTTTCTGAAAGCCTCTTTAAAATTTCATAACCTACTTTATTATTTGCTGAACCTGTTCCTGTGTTTTTTTCACTTATCAAAAAACAATTAGGATATTTTGACTGTATTTCTGGGGTGGATCTGAAACTATTGCAACTTCCTAAATAAAGAATTTTCTCAGAATCATATGATGGAGAAGAAAATGTTTTTTCAAGATGATAACTATGACCCCTATGGGAGATTATATCATATTTATTTCCTTTTATTGTATTCATAACATCTGATTTATTTTTTGTAAGTGTTATTTGTATTGTTTTATTATTTAATTTCTTTTCAAGTGTTAATTCCTTTTTTGTTTTATTTTTTATTTTCATATTATAAGGAGGACGAGTATATTGATATTCAGAGGCATTAAACCAATCTTCATCTTTATAATAATAAGACTTCATTGCAATAGTGTCTTTTTTAAGAAATTTTTTAGGAACTTCTGGAGAAGGAAGTCTAGGTAGATTGTTTTGTAATTTTTTTGTTTTATTGAAAATAGGGTTACTATTGTGTTTTATGAAATAACCATAAATAGATTTTTTAGTTATTGATTCTGAATCATTATAATTATTTAATAGAAATTTTTCAAGATTTTTCTGAATATCATTAAATTCCGGATTTTTATATAACTCTAATAAGGAATTTGTTAAAAAAATTCCTTTTTGTATTGTTTTTATAGGTTTGTCTTTATTAGAAGAATTCAAGGATTTTTTAAATGAACTAAAGAAAAATCCAGGATTTTGTCCTAAAATTTCTTTTGCTTTGCTCATTGAACCCATTTGTATTAGATATTTTCCCCAGCAAGTTTTGTCTGGATCTATTGATTTTATGCTATCTATTGGATTTTTAGGAAAATTATTATAAAGATGAAAAAAACTTGTTGTAAATAATTGTTTATTTGCTTTTGCAATTAGAGAATATTTTGTTTTAAAATCTGTTTTTTTAGAAATTATTTTTCTTATTTTATCCTTTCCTGGTTCAAAATCTGCTTCTGTTTGATGTGCCTCATTTATCCCGTGAGCCATTCCTTTAACTGAATTTTTAGAGGTTTTTTTATTTATTTTATTTAACATTATAGAATATTGGTTTGCAAAAGATTCTTTATTATGGATTTGAGAAAAGTCTAATTTATCTAAATCATTATTTAAAAGCAAAAGATAACCATTTAGGTATTTTGAGGTTATTCCTAAACCTGTTATTGTTTTTTCAAGAGATTCTTTGTCTTTTTTATATTGATTTAAAGCAGATTTTAACCCATATTGAAAAACAAAATTAGGGTTATTATTTGTAATTTTCATTAGTTTCTTTATTAAAGAAAAATACTGTTGATTAATTAACCCGTATTCAAAAGAATAAGGAACTGCATATTTTAGTGCTGAATAAGCATATCCTTCTCCTGTAATTTCAATAGTTTTATCTATAAATTCAAAAGGTTTTTTATTTTTTGAATTCTTTAAAACTGGTAGAGAATAATTCAAAATTGCATTTTTTTCTATTTCTGAGAAAAAAGGATATTTGTTTGTAAGTTTTTGTATTTTTGATTTAATCTCTTTTTCATAAGGATCATTAATACTGGTGTTTTTTTGAGTTAGTCCAAAAGAAGTATTGAAAATTGAGAAACTTATTAATCCTGAAATTAATAATTTTTTTAGATTATTCATTTTATTTAATAGCCAAAGGATTTATATAAAGAAAATTATGGTTTATTATATATAATAGGAAATTTAGGTGATTAAAAACCTTTAAAAATAAATTATTATCATTAATATAATGGGTTTAAAAGAAATATTTAAGTTTATACCTGAAGTAAGGAGTCCAGAAGAGAAAAAACTTAGTTTTAATGTTAAAATAAAATGGACAATAATAGCATTAATTGCTTTTTTTATATTAGCTAATATTCCTTTATATGGTCTAAGCCAGAATGCATTAGAAAGATTTGAATATCTTGCTATGATTTTGGGAACTCAGTTTGGAAGTATTATTTCTTTAGGTATTGGTCCAATAGTAATGGGTTCTATTATTATGCAGTTATTAGTCGGTTCTGGTTTAATGAATATTGATACAAATACTAAAGAAGGAAAAAGATTTTTTCAGGGATTACAAAAACTTATAGTTATTGCATTTATTATTTTTGAAGCAGTTGTTTATGTTGCATTTAAGGGGTTACAACCTTCTCCAGGAATGGGGGGCATTCTTATTACTCAGTTGATTTTGGGTGGTTTGGCTATTTATTATATGGACGGTTTAACACAAAAATGGGGTATTGGTTCTGGTGTTAGTTTATTTATTGCTGCTGGTGTTTCATGGAGACTTTTTACTCAGGCTTTTCAGTTTATAGGACAAGAGGGAAGGAATTGTTTATTGAATTTTGGTGAAGTTCCTTGTTCAGGTAAGGTTTTAATTTTATTTCAATCAATAATAAATAAAGCAGGAACAGAGTTTGTTTCAGCTCTTGCTGCTTTGTTGGTTACTGTAGGTATCTTCTTATTAGTTGTATGGTTGCAATCATTAAAAGTTGAAATCCCTTTAACTGTAGGGAGAATCAAGGGTTATGGCATGAAATGGCCTTTAAGCTTTTTTTATGCATCAGTAATACCTGTTATTTTTACTGCTGCCTTGGTTGCAAATGTGCAGTTATTTGGTGGGTTAGTTGAAAATGCTGCTGCTCCATGTCTTGAAGGAGGGAGTCAGGCTGCATGTACTGGAATGGCAAAATTTGCATCACATTTTACTTGGTTGGGTAGTTTTAGTCAGGGTCAGGCAGTTTCTGGTCTTGCATTCTGGATTGGTTCAACTAATATAATGGAATTAATAATAAGAGGAGGGTTTATGTTTAAGTACATATTCCAGGCAATAGGGCATATAATATTCTTTATGGTCTTTGCAACATTGTTCTCTGTTTTCTGGGTAAAAACTTCTGGAATGGATGCTGCTGCTCAAGCTAAAAAAATAAAATCACAAGGATTACAATTATCAGGATTTAGACAGGATAGCAGAGTTTTAGAAAGTGTTTTACAAAGATATATTATGCCTCTTACAATAATGGGGGGTGCTGCTATAGGATTATTAGCTGCAATAACTGATTTATTCGGAGCATTAGTTTCAGGAACAGCAATATTATTAGTAATTATGGTGTTATATAAATTCTATCAAAACATAGCTCAGCAACACATGGCTGATATGAATCCTGGTATGAGAAAATTTATGGGAAGCTAAAAATGGAAGAATCTAATAAAGAGAATAAAGAAAAAGAAGTAAATGTTCCTGTTAAATATAATCCTGAAACTGGTAAGTATGAAGCAGATAGTGAAGAAATGAATAAAAAACTCCAGGAAATGAATAAAGAAAATATTTCAGATGCATCTGATCAGGAACAAGCTCAATCAGAAAACATTAAACAAGAAAAAGAAGAACCTATTCAAAAAGATAACCAAGAATCTCTTAAAAAAGAGGAACCAAAAGAAAAACCCAAACCTAAAAAAAAGAAAAAAGAAGGAAGTTTTAAACCAATGATTCTTATTATGGTTTTTTCTTTAATTATTGCAGGTCTTTGGGACCAAATTCCTGCTATAAAAAACTCTATTCATTCTTTTTTAGATCCTACTGCTGGAGTTTTATTAAGCTGGAATATGCACTGGGGGATGTTAGTTATTATTCTGTTTATCACAATCATTACAACCCTTGTTCAGAAATATGGAACAGACCAAGAAACATTGAGAGAATTGAAAAAAGAGCAAAAAGCCCTGCAAAAAGAGATGAAAGATAACAAACAAAACCAGCAAAAAATGATGGAGCTTCAGAAAAAACAAATGAAGCTTATGCCAAAACAAATGAAATTAAGTATGAGAGGGATTATTTATACTGGGGTTCCTTTTATTTTATTAGTTAGATGGTTTCATGATTATTTTGAGGCAGCTGGAAATCCTGAATTTTTTGGATTTATGGGATGGATATGGTTTTATTTATTAGGTGCAATTATTATTGGTTCTATTTTAAGGAAATGGTGGGATGTTGTTTAATATACTAAAAAACAATAAAAAACTAAAAGAAGTTGATTTTAATCTTAATGTTGGTTTGAGAAAACTTCCAGAAGAAATTCTTTATCTTGATAATTTAGAAAAGATAACTCTTTCTAATACAAGGATAAAAAAAGATAACCTTATTGTAAGAGAACTAAAAAACAAGGGTGTTATTGTGTTTATTTAATAAAAAACTAAATCCAAAGAATTTAAAAAACCTCTTTCTTTTCAAAAAAACATGGCAATAAAAAATGAACAAGAACTTAATCAGAAATTTCAGGAATATGAACAACAAATAAAACAGTTGCAACAGCAATTGCAATCTGTAGAACAAGCTATAAAGGATCTTGGAAACATAGATAATGGATTAAGTGAATTAATCGGTAAAAAGGATAATGAAATTCTTGCTCCAATAGGAAGAGGGATATATGTTAGAGCTAAATTGCTTTCTGAAGAATTAACAGTAGATATTGGTAATAAAAATTATGTAAAAAAATCAATTCCAGATACAAAAAAAATTATTTCAGAACAAACAGATAAATTAGAAGAAGTTAAACAAGAGTTAAATCAGAACCTTGAAGAGATTAATAATGAATTAACCCAGACTTTTATGCAATATCAGAAAAAAGCACAAGAACAAAAACAATCTCAAAAATAAAATTCTGAATAACAATAATAGATTATTTATAGGGTTTTTTCTTTGATTTTTTTGTATAAAAGTCTCTTGTTTCTTGTTTATTTTTAGAACCTTTTTTTGATGTTTTCTTATTTTGTTCTTGTTTTTTATTTTCTTTTTTTCTTCTTTTTAGAAATTTTCATATTTTTGTAATCCAAATTCTGTTATAATTCCTTGAATGTATTTTTTAGGAACAAATTCAAATGCAGGGTTTTTTATTTTAATTTTTTTAGGAGCATTATCCCAAACCTCATTTAGGTCTCTTTGTTCTAAAGGAACAGGTTTTTTAGAATATTTCCAGGAATCAGCTACAATATAAACTGGAACTTTTTCATCTTCTGCTATTCTTGCAATTGTCTCACTTCCTATTTTATTTATTATTCCTTTATCTGTTAATGCATCAGAACCTAAAAATACTTTGTCTGCTTGTTTAGTTCCCTGGGATTTATCTAAAGCAACTCCTATAGCAGAATCAATAAACATTGTAACTTTTATTCCTGCTTTTCTTAGTTCTTTAGCTGTTTTTCTTCCTTGATATAAAGGCCTAGTCTCTGTATTATAAACCTGAAACTGCTTCCCGTGTTTATGTGTATAAATTAAGCCACCTGAAACATTTGTTGAATGACAATGAGTAAAAATAATCTCTCCTGATTTGATTAAATTATAAACTGTTTTATTTATTTTATCTTGTGCAGAATCAAAATGTTCTAAAATATCTTGTTTTTTCCATCCTTGATTATGGGCAAGGTCTAATACATGCTGCATCATTGGTTCTGTTGGTCTTATAGAAAGTAATTCCTCTTTAGTTTCTTTAGAAGGGTAGAAAAAATAAGCTTTTAATGCAGCTTTAGCAACATTTCTTGCTCCCTGAATTTTAATATTCTTAATATCTTTTTTTATTTTATTAAACCTCTTTTTTTTTGATAAAACCATATTAAATATAATGTCTTTTAATTTAAAAATTTTCAGTATTTTTCTTCAATCTCCCATTCTTGTTTTGTATTTTTAAGATATGCTTCTTTTAGTTGTGAAATTTCTTTTAGATATTTTTTATTTTTTAAGTGAATCAAATTTTTATTAACATGTATAAATGCTATAGGTTTTGTTTTATTCTTTTGTTCTGAATTAGAGATAATCTTTTTTTCATATATTGAAAAAATATATGGAAAGTCTTTTATTGAATAAGTTTCAAAATCTCTTCCTAAAAAAGATTTTGTAATTGCTTCGAGATTTGATTTCTTTTTATTTGTT